>JAEEGH010018050.1_pt1 | contig 14956 bp, 6 predicted proteins | sample 9134181 | NCBI WGS metagenome assembly JAEEGH01 (sample SAMN16246544, study PRJNA631951) | gut metagenome | biome: gut microbiome; feature: rumen; material: DP-attached | host: Bos | place: Iran: Karaj | collected 2018-10 | reverse complement strand
TACCCTCCATAATAGCCACAACGTCTGCTGAACCGTCCCCATTGTTCGTGACATAGGTGGTCACCTTGGCACCGTCCATGGCAGCAAGCCATGCACCCCAGTCGCTCTGGCCACCGCTGGTCGTCAGGTTCGGGTTGTTATCATAACCAGCACCCCATCCGTAGTTGTCGGCACGAACCACAGCATACTCAGAGTTGTCCGCCTTGCAGAGCACCACCACAAAGTTGTTCCAGTTGTTCTGGCCGCTGGTGTAGTTGGTGAATCTGCTGACGAAGGTCTCGCCCGGGTTCACCTTGACGTTATCAGAGTGAGCGCCCCACCAGCCGGTTGAGTTGTCGGTGGCACCGATGGTCTTATACACCTTGTCGACGATCTCGAACTGTGCATAGCCGATGACGGGTGTGGCAGCCTCGCCCTTGAAGGTCTTGGCGTATGCAGCTATGAGGGTCTTCTGGCCCAGATTGTTCATGTCGGGGATGACCTCGAATGTCAGCTCAGCAAAAGGAATCTCCTTTGCTACGCCCTGCTCGAACTGTACCGTAGCCGTCACGTTGGCAAAGGCCTCTTCGAACGGAACACCCTGGAGCACCTTCTTGGGGACGCCATTCAGCGTCATCGACAGTGGCTGCTTGTCCTCCTTAGAGGTATAGCCTCCGATAGGCTCGATGGTAGAACCCAGGAAGTTGACGATAGACTTCTCGATACCGATACGGCAGCAGATCTTACCCTCAGCATTATTCATCGGGAAATCGTACGGCTGGATATACTCCTTTGTAAGCTCTCCGTTGGCAATCGTGTAATGGACTCCACCCTCAGTACGGTCGACGGTGATGGTCACCTTACCGTTCATCTTCTGTACGCTGGCGTCAGTCTCTGCGTCATTATTCGAAGAATTCTCAAAGTTGGCTTTGACGAGGCTTCTGTCAATATCACCACCCCACTCAGAGTTCTTGGTGGGATCATTGTCAAAGCGAATCACACCATATTCAGTACCGAGATGATCGTCTGTGTCGGGATTATAGTCATTGAACACGATGTAACAGTTCTTGTAATACACATTGTCCGGGTTCACCGTGAGATTGAACTGAGCCTGCCATTTCTGACCTGCAGGGATCACGTAGGTCTTACCCAAGGTCCAGAAACCAGAGGTCATGTCTTCCTTACCGATAGTATACACATCTTCGTGCAAACCTTCGATTTCTTCTTCACCACCCTGACTGGCAGCCTTGGCAGCAGCGATGGAGTCTGCCTTGGCAGAGATCCAGTCGGGAGAGTCGATGCCGTACAGGTCGCCGCCCTCACAGGAAGTAAGGAGACAAGGAGACAAGGAGACAAGTAGACAGGAGATGACCCCCACCGCTATCTTATTAAATATACTATTTGTTTTCATAACTTATATGTTCTTATGTTCTTATGTCTGAAAAAACATGTTCTTATGTAGAAATTAGAGATTCACCACAGGATGGATGTTCCAGCCTTTACTGGAGAAATAAGAGGCGTTGCTGCTGCTGTTGTTAGCAGAGTTACCCACGAGGTTGGGATTGTCGTTGAGAGTGCCCTGATAGATGGGGTAGAACTCATGACCCTGGATCCAGCTGTCGTATGAACTCTTCAGCTCAGGATCATTACCAACTTCTGCATAGCTGACAGACTCCTTCACCCTTGTCTTGTCGTTGGTGCGGCGGAAGGTACCGTGCTCCTTGATCTGCAACAGACGGTCATTAGTATAGAAGAATCCCCAGCGCAGGAGGTCGTAGCCACGGCCCCACTCACAACCGAACTCCTTCGGACGCTCCACATTGGCAATCTGCTCGAAGAGTTTGTCGGCATTGCCGGCGAAGTCGGAGAGGTTCAGGCTAGCCAGTCCGGCACGGTTACGTACCTGATTGATCCAGTCGATGGCCTGCTGTGTCGGACCACTGATCTCGTTCTCGCACTCGGCAGCACGGAGCAGCACGTCAGAGTAGCGCATCATGCGAAGGTTGATACCACAGTGCAGACCTGTCACCACCTTGTCATAGAGACCTGTGCGCAGGTTGGTGTTCTTGGCGATAGGCAGACCACCGTAGTTATTGTTGGTCACCACGGGAGCGTCATCAGACATAGGTACGGTGTAGCAGACATTGCCATACTCGAAGCCATCCCACTCAGGCTCGTAGGTACCGATAGTCCAATAGAGACGGGGGTCGAGTGAACCGCTGGTAGTGCGCTCAGCCTTGAAGAGCTGATAGAGCCAGGGTGAAGCGGAGAGGTCAGCCCATCCACCGCAGTCGCCAGGACCATAGTTACTCTCGATGGCGTGACCCTGAGTAGCGTTCGGGCTGGTGTTCACAGGTGTCCACTCGTCGTCGGTACCCTGTGAGCCGTAGTCCAGGTACTGCACTTCGAAGAGACTCTCGTCGTTGTTCTCATAGGCAGAGCCCTCACGGAAGTTGTCACCGTAGTTGGCCATCAGCTTATAGGAGCCATACTGACCGCTAATGATAGCCTTCAGCACAGTAAGTGCCTCGCTATACTTGTGGCGCATCATCAGAGCACGGGCATAGAAGCCTGCAGCAGCACCGCAGGTGGCACGGCCCTGAGCCCACTGACCTCCGGCATTGCGGCTTGGCAGCAGCGTCATAGCCTCGGATAAGTCTTTCTCTACCTGATCCCATGCGCGGTCATACTGGGCATTACCATCATTGTCTCCCTCTGTCCAGTTAGAACCATAGAGACCGTCGAGAGACGAGTAGGTGGCATAGTCGGTAATCAGAAGGGGGTTCTGATAGTATCCGGCGAGGTTATAGTAAGCCAGTCCGCGAAGGAACAGCATCTGTCCCTTGATATGCTTCAACGACTCAGTGAGGATGCTGTTGTCCTCGGCAATGCGCGAGAGTGTATAGTTACATACATTAATGGTATAGTACCAGTCACGCCAAGACCACTGACCGATCTCGTCGGTGAAGGGAGCATTCAGGTCGTCGAAAGGCATATACCACACCTGCGAGGAGTTCCACACCTCATCACCACGGCACACGTCGAGCGTGTAACCGACACGGGCATAAGTGCCCTCCATACGAATGTGGTTGTAAGCTGCAATCACATTCTCCTCCAAATCTTCGGCCGTATTGCCGAACGTAGCTGTTGTCTGCTGGTTGGGGTTAGACACGTCCAGCTTGTCCTCACAGGAAGTAAGGAGACAAGGAGACAAGGAGACAAGGAGACAAGATAATACCCCTAGCCCCACCTTTTTATATATATTGTTCTTTTTCATATCTTATATGTTCTTATGTCTAAAAAACTTGTTAATATGTTACTATGTCTTTTAACATGTTCTTATGTCTTAGAACGTAAAATTAAGTCCAGCCATGAAAGAACGTGCCGTCGGGTACGAGCAGTAGTTGTAGCCCGGGGTGAACGTACCGCCGGCATAGTCTACGTTGTAGCCCTTGTAGCCAGTGATGGTAAGGAGGTTCTGGGCAGACACGTAAACACGGACGCCGGTAACATAGTCTGCAAACCACTTGTTGGGCAGGTTGAAGCCAAGTTCGACGTTGGCGATCTTCCAGTAAGCGGCATTCTGGATCTGACGGCTGCAGAACAGGTCGTTCCAAGCCAGTGTGGCGCTGTTGGAAAGATAGGTACGGGGGATGTCGCTCACGTATGTGCCGCCGTCCCACTGGTTGGCGTTGAGGATATTCACATCCTTGTTGCCGTAGCCGTAGCTGGAGTTCAGCTGGTTGTAGAGGAAATCAGTCACATGATATCCGAAAGCACCGAAGGTAGAGATGCTCAGGTCGAAGAACTTCCACTCCAGGTGTGCGCTCAGGCCGAAGTTCACAGAGGGCAGGCCGCTGCCGAGCACTGTCTGGTCGTCGGCATTGATCTGGCCGTCGCCGTTCACGTCACGGTAGTAGCAGTCACCTACCTTTGCTCCGGGCTGGTACTCCTGCAGTCCCTTAGCCTGTGCAATGGCATTCAGTCCGTCAAGCTGTTCCTGTGTGCGGATGATACCCTGATAGTCCCAGCCATAGAAGCGGCCTACTTCCTCACCAACCTCCGTGATGTAGCTGCCGGTGATATACTTCTCCGTGCCGAAACCGAGTGAGGTCACCTTGTTGTTCAGGGTGCTCAGGTTGGCGCTGATCTCATGCTTCAAGGCATGGTCGCGGTTGCGGTAAGTGGCACTGAACTCGAAACCGCTGTTCTCCATCGAGGCAGCATTCATGGTGACAGAAGTGTTGGCCACACCGGCATTGGCGGGAACGGGCACACCGTAGAGCAGATCCTGCGACTTGTTCTTATACCATTCAGCGGTGAACTCGATACGGTTGTTGAAGAAGGCCAGGTCGAGACCGACGTTCATGGTCTTTCTCTTCTCCCAGGTGAGGTTCTCGTTAACAAAAGTGGAAACGGCCGAACCGGTGATGGGCTGGTTGCCGAAGCTGTAGGTCATGTTGTTACGGGCCATGGTAGCGTAGATGGCATAGTCGCCCACAGCAGCCTCATAACCGAGCTCACCATAGCTGGCGCGCAGCTTGAACATATTCACGATGTCGCGGTTGATGGGGTAGAACTTCTCCTTATCGAAACGCCAACCCAAAGAGATAGAGGTGAAAGTATCCCAGCGGATGTCCTTGGACAGACGAGAGCTACCGTCACGACGAACGATACCAGACACGAGATACTTGCCATCGAAGTCGTAGTTCACACGGGCGAGGTAAGAAGCCAGGGTGTGCTTGTACTCATAACTGTCGGCACTCCAGTCGCCGGCATTCTGCAACTGCAGGAAATAAGGCTCAGAGAGGTTAACGCCTGTTGCAGACAGGGTGTTGGTGTTCTCCTGCTGGAAGGTCTGACCGACCACCACATTAGCATGATGCAGTCCCATGGTACCATCCCAGGTCAGCGTATTCTCAATCAGGGCATCGGTATATTTGCGATGAGCCTTGGTCAGACGCTCGTTCTCCTTAGCCAGATACACACGGTTACTCTGGATCCAGGCAGGAATCCAAGTCTTGTCGTTGGCAGAAGTCGTGCTGTAAGAGAGGTTGATCTTATAGGTCAGCGTGTGGTTCTTGCTCTTCACACCGACCATGTCGAGCAGATCAACATCGGCAGAGGCCGTACCCACGAAGCGGTCGACAACCGTATTACGGGTCAGCATATTGTTCACCAGCAGGGGGTTCATGGCCGAGATGTCACCGTGGATCGTATCGTAGTACACGCCATAGCCATAGGCATCGTAACGATAGCCGCTGGCAGAGCCCACCTTGTCGTCGAGCACCCAAGTAGACTCGTCGTAGGCCTTGATGGTGGGCTGCATGTTCAGCACGCCACCCAGCACGTTACCCAGGTTACCATACAGACCCTGCACGTACTCATTGGCATTCGACACGGCCAGGTTGTCCTGATCAGAATGAGAATAGACGAGGCTGGTGCGGAACTTGATGAACTTAACGTCCATCGTGTTGTTCACACGGGCAGTGTAACGCTCAAAGTTTGGACCGGCACCTTCAAGGGTTCCTTTCTGCTTATAATAGTCAAGACTGATATTATAGGTATTGTTTGCGCCGCCACCGCTGAGGTTCACGCTGTGGTTCTGACGGACACCGGTCTTGAAAGCCTCGTCCAGCCAGTCCGTATCGGTGTTGTCCATAAAGTGGTAGAAGCCGTCGGCACCCTTGCTGTAGCCACCGGGAACAGGGATACCTGCATTCTCTGCGGCAATACCGAGATAACGACTATACTGCTCTGCGTTGGTCAGGTCGTAGACACCTTTCTGAATCTGGTCGATACCGAAGTAACCCTTGTAGTCCACCTTCAGCGGCTGATCTTTCTTACCACCTTTCGTGGTGATGATGACCACACCGTTAGCAGCACGAGAACCGTAGATGGCACCGGCAGAAGCATCCTTCAGCACCTGTATGGTCTCAATGTCGTTCGGAGAGAAGTCACGGATACTGGTACCCATGGGCACACCGTCAATCACATACAGAGGAGCAGTGCTGCCGAAAGAGCCGATACCACGGATACGTACCAAAGGATCGGCACCGGGCTGACCGTCGGAAGTGATCTGCACACCGGCCACCTTACCTTCGAGCATCGAAGAAATGTTGGAGTGAGACACGCGCTTCAGCTCGTCGGCATTCACGATACTGACAGAACCCGTCAGGTCGGCCTTCTTCTGAACACCGTAACCCACCACGACCACCTGATCGAGCATCATGGCGTCGCTCTCGAGTTCAATAATATTAAGGTTCGCGCGTCCGCGTACGGCGATCTCGCGATCCTTGTAACCCACATAACTCACCACGAGGGTGCCATTAGAAGGAGCGTCTATCTGGAAGTTACCGTCGAAGTCGGTCACCACACCAGTCTGAGCTCCCTTCAGTCGGACTGTTGCGCCAATAAGCGCCTCACCTGACTGATCAACAACCTGACCACTAACCTTGATAGTCTGGTCCTGCTGCACAGATGCTTTTGCCGTCATCGGGTTGAGGGTCAATCCGCCCAAAACGCCGAGACTTAGCATCACAGAAAATACTAGTTGTTTTCTCATTGTTAATTACTTTTGGTTTTAAATAAGTTATATTATTGAAATTTTTCGCAAAAGTAACACAATTTGATTTAAATCAAGTGGACAAAACGATTTATAAGGTGGACAAAACGATTTTAGTGCACAAAACACCTAATATTTGTGCTTTTTATCCACTAAAAGCACTCCCGTTGACATAAATCAAGAAAAAGTACGCGTTTACCCCCCTTTTTTTAGAAGGCCTTCCAACACTTTTTTGAAAGCCATCGAAAAAGTGTTGGAAGGCTTCGTAGCAAAAAATACATAGGCATGGATTCTGTTACACATTGAGGAGGGAGAATGATGTGTAGCAGATGTGTAACAGAACGGAAGACAAGTGAGGCTAAAGTGAAAGCGAGAAAACCTTTACAAAGCCGAGCGGCTGGGGCTGACACCAAACATCTTCGTGAAGCAGCGGGTGAAGTATTTGGGGTCGTTGAAGCCGACCTTATAGGCAATCTCGGTGATGTTGCGGTTACCGGACTTCGATGAAAGGAGTTCCTTGGCCATATTCAGGCGGTAGTTGCGGATGAACTGCCCGACGGGAACTCCTGCCTCGGCATTGAGATGCTTGCTGGCCACCGTACGGCTCATGCCAAGGGCATCGCAGAACTCCTGGACACCAAACTCAGAGTTCATATAGTTGGCTTCCATGATCTCCATCACACGTTCCATAAACGGCTTGGAACGTTTCAACACCTCTTCTTTGTCGGCTTCTACGCTCTTCGTCACGCTGTGCTTATAACGCTGCTGGTTGTCGAGGATGTTCTGGATACGGGTCTGCAATTGCGCAGGATCTTCCGATTCCTCCAGGACACGACGGATCGGATTGAGCAGTTCTTCTGCTTCCAACCGCTTCAGACGGGCCACCCACCTATTATATATATAAAGGACGAGGACAATAAAGAGGATGCCCAACAAAGAACGGAACCACCAGCTATTCCAAAAAGAAGGACTGACATTTACGTCGATGGAAGCTATGGCCGACTGGTCTGCTGACAAGGATGACACATATTTCACCTCGAAGGTATAGTGACCGGCCGGCAGAGCACTATAACGGACGGAGTGCTCACCCAGTTTGAGAGGTGTCCATTCGTCATCAAGGCCTTTCATCCTGTAACTGAACATGGCTTGCGCCTCGTTTCCATAATCCAGGGCAGAGAAGGCAATGGAGAATGAACGGTTTCCTTCACGCAATTGGATGGATTTGGCTATCGAGATGTCTTCCGATAAATATTCGCTGCCGGCAGTGACATCCTGATTATCCACGACGAGGTGGGTAAATACAAGCTGACCATTGGGCTTTGCCTCCGTATTCTCACCCAACACCTCTATCAGTCCCCCTTCGCTGCCGAGATAGATCACGCCCGAAGCGTCTCGTGCTGCTGAGTTCCAATAGAAATGATGGTTAACCAGGCCTTCGCTCTCGAAATAGTTGGAGAAGACATGCGCCTTTGGATCATAAACCGACAAACCGTTCTGGGTGGTCACCCATAGTCGTCCATTGACATCCTCTACGATACCCTTGACACCACCGAAGGCCAGTCCGTCCTCTGTCGACAGGGCCTCAAAAACATCATCTCTCCTGTCTCCTGACTCCTGACTCCTGTCTCCTGACTCCTGACTCCTGACTCCTCTCCTCCTATAAAGTCCATACCCGTTGCTGCCCAGCCAAAGTGTACCATCATGCGTCAGACAGAAGGAGGATATCTTGTCTACGATACGCGAGTCGGGATCGTCCAGTTTGTGGGAGATCAGTTCATGCCTAAAGGGTCTGTGTCCCTGTCGTCCGGAGTTGAGATCCACTTTTATCAAACCCTGCATGCAGCCCATCCACAGGAAACCTTCACGGTCGATGATAGCACCGATGTTTCCCGTCAGGCTACGGCATCCGTCAAACGGATCCTCAATCACACGCGACTTGAAATCATAGAAATATAATCCGGCATTACTGCCTATCCATAGGCCGTCGTTGACAGAATCGACCGCCAGCGCACCTACAAATTCCGTACGCCACCGGTATTCCCCCTGAAGTTCCAGACGAGAGATGTGATGGGCACCTCGCACCTCCGCACCTCCGCGCCCCCGCGCCCCCGATTCTATCTCTGTCTGGCAGACTCCTCCACCCCACGTACCTATCCAGAGCTTACCGTGACTGTCGGCAGCCAGAGCCGAAACGCTATTATGTGACAAGCCTGAATTGGCTGTTGTGTAATGGACAAAGTCGGCAGTACCCTTCTCACGAAGGTTCAGACCTCCTTCTACAGTTCCCACCCATAACCGGCCGTCGGGTTCAACCAACATGGCATTCACGGGATTGGGGGAGAGAGAACGAGGATCGCCTGTATGAACGGAGTTGCGCAGCAGCAGACGTTGCGGTGCCAGACAGGCAATACCGCCCGACTCTGTACCAATCCAGATATGACCTTGGTAAACCCGGATGCAATGAACAAAGTCGCTCTTCAACGGGATAGGGCTCTCCGTGGTCCATGCCGTGAAACTGTCCGTCTGGTCATCATAGATATTGACACCACACAGAGAACCTACCAGCAGACGATTGTCGGACGTGACTGCCAGACTCGAGAGAAACACATGGGAAAGGGCTCCCGGAGCGCTGGAGTGATGGTACTCTACTAGCTTCTGCTGATAGGGGTCATAACGGAACAGGCCCAGATTGGTCGTGATCCAGATCTCATGATGACGCTTCAGGATGTCGGTGATGTAATGATCCTGAAGCGGTTTCAACACAGCCGATATTTCTTCCCGAACCAGTTTCCCGCCTTTTTCTACCAACCGATAGAGTCCACCGTCGATACCTATCCAAGGCTTGCCGTTTCCATCGACATCACAGATGGCAATGTCGAGCATCCTCCAAGGATGGGGGTAGTTGTATATATGATCCGGCTGTCCTTGAGCGTCGAAGGTGATGAGAGAGACCTGACGGTCATTGACGATCCAGATGCGGCCGATGGCATCACGATAGCACTTCATGGAAGGAAGAGTCAGCAGTTCTCGCAGATCTGGATGGTCAGGAACCACAGCCGTCATCGTTTTCAGGTCGATAATATTGATGCCCTCGTCGAAAGCCACCCAAAGCCTGTGGTAATCGTCCTCGGCAATACTCCGGCAAGACTTGCTGTTCAGGTCAAGCCTGGGCTCCATGACACCATAGCCGTCGTAGCGAACCAAGCCTCCGCCATACGTCGAGATCCAAAGAAAACCGCTGGAGTCCTTGAAGATGTCGTTGACATGATTATGGGGAAGGCCGTTGCTCAGGTCCAGATAGGTGAGGTTGTACCGATCTGTCAGCAGATTGGCAGCGTGGATTTCGTGGAGTGAGGAGTGAGGAGTGAGGAGTGAGAAATGTAAAGAGCAGAGTAGTACTATCACCCTCCGCCACCAGAGTATCCTCACTCCACACTCCTCACTCCACACTCCTCGAATTCTCCTCATCCCTCGAAAATCACTTCTTGATTCCAACGACGCAGACAGAGCCAATGAGGAAGCTGACGCCAGCCACGATCATCATCGTCGACTGATGGCCACCTACCAGTGTCAAGATGACACCTCCCAAGAGGGCCGCCACAATCTGAGGAATACAGATGGTGCCATTGAAGAGTCCGAGGTAAGCGCCCATGTGGCCATAGCCCTGAAGGGCGTTCGTAACGAACGTAAACGGCATGGCGAGCATCGCAGCCCATGCACAGCCGATCATCAGGAACGGGATGAACTGCAGATACTGGTTGCTGATGAACGGTACGAGTGCAAAGCCGATACCACCAATCACCAGACTGACGGAATAAGCCAGTTTGGTATTCTTGAACTGTGGCAGCAGGGCAGCCCAGATAACAGAACCAACAGCTTGTACGGCAAAGAGGATACCCACCCAGTTACCAGCCTCTTGGAAGGCCTCACTGGAAGGATCGGTCGTGTTCCACACCACCTCGGCGATGGCACCGGTCGTATAGTTCCACATATAGAGCATGGCTGCCCAGGAGAAGAACTGCACAAGTCCCACCTTCCAGAATGTCGAAGGTGCATTCTTCAGCAAGGTGATCCAGTTTCCTGAATCCTCAGAGCTTTCGGAGTTCTCTGACGTCGGATTATACTCGGCATAATCCTTCGGATTCCACTCCTTCACCTTCGAGGTGGTATAGATGACACAGAGAATCAGGATGGCAGCACCGATATAGAACGACCAGATGACGCTATCGGGCACCACACCTTTCTCTGCCACATTGCTGATGCCGATAAATGTAAAAATGAACGGGAACACAAAACCCAGCACCGAACCGGCATTGCAGAGGAACGACTGGATGGAGTAGGCCTTGGCTTTCTGTTTCTCGTTCACCATATCGCCCACGAGCATCTTAAACGGCTGCATCGCCATATTGATACTCGTGTCGAGGAACATCAGGGCAACCAGTCCGAAGAGCATGGCAGCACTGACCGTCAGTCCCAAGGAACCAGCATTTGGCAACAGACACATCACCAGCACTGCGACGGCGGCCCCGACAAACAGATAAGGAATACGACGGCCGAAGCGTGTCCAGGTCTTATCCGACAGTGTTCCGACAATCGGTTGCACAAGGATACCCATCAATGGTGGGAGAATCCAGAAATAACTCAGGTTGTGCGGGTCTGCGCCGAGTGTGGCGAAGATTCGCGAGATGTTGGCACTCTGCAAGGCGTAGGCAATCTGCACGCCGAAGAATCCGAAACTCAGATTCCACAATTTCCAAAATGACAGGTCTGGTTTTTGTTTCATAAACTACTACTTTTATATTTTACGACAACTTAGACAACTAAGACAACATTATACAATTCTCAGAGGAATTGTCTTACCTTTCCATCAACACCAACAATATCATTGGTCTCTTTATCAAGGAAATAGCGTTCTATGGTGGCGAACTTAGGAGAAAAATTCACTAAAACGCCACATGAACATCCGAGAAGACGCATGTAATTAAACAATTGCGCACGGTGACTGCTCACTAATTCTGCAACAGCTTTACATTCAATTATAATGTCCTCTTTGCAAAGAAAATCAATGCGGTATTCTGCATCCATGGGTTTTCCATGGTATGCTGGATGAAATGATAATTCTCGTTTATACGGAATACCATCCTCTTCAAACTGTATTTGCAATCCCTCCTGATAACAGTACTCATTGAGACCCGCCCCCAATTCTTTATGGACCTCATGAATAGCCCCTATCACATCAAAAATATGTTCTTTGTATGTTGAAATATCTATCATCGTTTTGAAATGTTGTCTAAGTTGTCTAGGTTGTCGTTAATAACTACCGTGTTGTGCCGCGGATGACGAGGCGGGTGCGGACAACGCGCTTCTCGACCTTCTCGATGGGGATAAGGCCTTCCACTTTGTCCATCAGGATCTCCGCAGCCTCCTCACCTACCCGATGACCCCGTTGCTCCACCGTCGTCAGCATCGGATCACAGGCCACGGCACGCTGACCGTTGGTAAAGCCACAGATACTGACCTCCTCAGGCACCTTGAAACCAGAGTGCTTTGCCGTATAGAGGATGCCGATGGCCGTATCATCATTCACGGCGAAGAAACCGTCAGGGCGCTCCTCCAAGGCCAGAATCTCCGGCGTCAGCACCTCTGCATCGGCACGATTATCGCAGACACGGATAATCGATTCATCCACCTTCAACCCGTGTTTCAGCAAAGCATCCTTATAGCCGTTGAAGCGGTTCTTCGAGATCTCCAGTTGCATCGGCCCGCCATAGAAGGCTATCCGCTTGCAACCCGTCTCTATCAGATGGGTCACGGCATTATAGGCACCCATATAGTCGTCGACCACCACACGGCTGGCATTCACCCCCGTACAGATACGGTCATAGAACACGATGGGGATGCCGGCATCAATCAGTCTCTGATAATGCTCATAATTCTTCGTATCCTTCGCCTGCGACACAATGATGCCACAGACCTTATAACGATGGAAGTTCTCACAGATACGCACCTCACGCTCATACTGTTCCCCACTTAGGGCCACCATAATCCTGTAACCACGGGCGGCAGCGGCTTCCTCAATACCCGTCAGGATTGAAGAGAAATAATAGTGGGTGAACTCCGGTACGATGACACCGATGACTCTCTGTGGCATCACACGGCTATGACGCAAGGCCTCGCCGATGGCATTGGGCTGGAAGTTGTGCTCACGGGCATACTGCTGAATAGCCTTCCGACGCTCCTCGCTGATACGGGGCGAATCCTTCAGGGCACGCGACACCGTAGCCACGGAAATTCCGAACTCCCGGGCTATGTCCTTCATTGTCATCGGCGCTCTATCTTCCATCGGTTTCTAACTATTCCGATGCAAAGTTACGAAAAAGTTTATGAATAATGATATATACCTTATTATTATTATACATAATCATCCATGCAAACGTTTGCATTTTAGAATAATATCTTTTTATGCAAAAAAAAGTACAACGTAACAAAAAGAAACGTAACTTTGCACCAGAATAACTATACAATAGAATCGATAACTCTAATTAATGCAAATGATGAAGCAGGTAAACATTCAATTTCCGCTTAGGATGCTCGGCCTTATATTAGGGCTGTTCCTATCCGTGAGTGCCTTTGCTCAGATTGAGGTCAAAGGCCATGTGAAAGATGCTACAGGCGAAGCGATTATCGGCGCAACGGTACGCGTGGACGGCACACAGGACGCCACGATTACCGACTTTGACGGTAACTTCGTGCTGAAAGCAAATGAAGGTGCAAACATCACCATCTCTTACGTTGGCTATCAGAACGCCACTGTTAAGGCTGCACCCAGTGTAGAGGTTACGCTCGTTGACGACGCCACCGTTCTGGAGAATGTGGTGGTGATCGGTTACGGCCGAGCCAAGAAGTCTGATTTAACAGGTTCGGTGACGGCCATCAAACCTGATGACATGAACAAAGGTCTGCAGGTCAGTGCCCAGGACATGCTGCAAGGTAAGGTGGCCGGTGTGAACATCACGAACAGTGGTGGTCAGGCTGGCGCAGGTGCCACTATCCGTATCCGTGGTGGTTCGTCGCTGAACGCTTCCAATGACCCGCTGATTGTCATCGACGGTCTGACTATGGACAGTTATGGCAAGGAGGGAACATCCAACGCTCTTTCTTTAGTAAACCCGAACGATATTGAGTCGTTCACAGTATTGAAAGATGCTTCGGCCACAGCCATCTATGGTAGCCGTGCATCTAACGGCGTTATTATCATCACGACCAAGAAGGGCCGTGCTGGCTCAGCTCCACAGGTGAGCTACAATGGCAATGTGAGCGTAAGCATGGTAAAAAAGACGCTCGACGTGATGGATACCTCTGAATATCTGCCATACATCAAGAACCTGGTGATGAATGCCAGAAACTACACGGAAGAGGAGTATCTTGCCAGTCCCGAATACAAGAACTTAGGTTATTTCGACGAGCAGGGTGTACAGCATTTCGCAGATACCGACTGGCAGAAGGAAATATACCGCACAGCCGTATCTACCGACCACAACATCACAGTGACTGGTGGTCTGAAGAACATGCCGTATCGCGTCAGCTTTGGCTATACAGACCAAAACGGTATTGTCAAGAAGAACAACTACCAGCGTTATACCGCCAGCGTCAACTTGTCACCGACCTTCCTTGACAAGCACCTGACATTCAACATCAATGCCAAAGGCATGTATTCCACGACAGACTACAACAATGGCGGTGCCATCTATAATGCCCTGTCGATGGATCCCACCAAGCCCGTTTATGCTGTCACCACCGAGATGAAGCAAAACTACGCCGGCTACTGGCAGTGGCCCAGCACTGCATCATGGGCAGACACACAGTGGAAAGCCAATAAGAACTCACTGGCTCCACAGAACCCCGTTGCAGCATTAGAACTGTATGACTGTACCGGTAAGACCAAGTCGCTCGTCGGCAACATTGAAATACTCTATAAACTTCATGGTCTGGAAGACCTTCAGTTCCATGTCAATGCTGGTATGGACTTGACAAGCGGTAAGTCTAATACAGAGCAGAGCCCATATAGCTTTGACAATTACTATTATGGTTTCTACTCAAACAGCAAGACTGACACCTATAACCTCTCCCTGAATGCATACGCCGACTATATGAAAGAGATTGGCATTCACAACTTCACGGCAATGGTCGGTTATGAGTGGCAGCATTTCCACAAGAAGAACGAGTATCATTCTTATGGACTCTATCCTTCCACCAACACGGAAAGTCCGGGTGCATATTACAACGAGCAGAATAATCCGCCTTACAAGACTGAGAACTATCTTGTTTCATTCTTCGGCCGTTTCAACTACACCCTGCTCGACCGCTATATGATTACGGCTACGGTACGTGCCGACGGTTCTTCTCGCTTCA
>JAEEGH010018049.1_pt1 | contig 14957 bp, 13 predicted proteins | sample 9134181 | NCBI WGS metagenome assembly JAEEGH01 (sample SAMN16246544, study PRJNA631951) | gut metagenome | biome: gut microbiome; feature: rumen; material: DP-attached | host: Bos | place: Iran: Karaj | collected 2018-10 | reverse complement strand
CGCGGTCGGCTGCGGCCGGGGGGAAAAGCTGGACGGCGAGCAGATGACGGTCGCGTTCCGGAAGGAAGCATACCAGCTGCTGGAAATGCGCACCTTCTGGCTGTCCGAAACCCCGCTGGTGCCCGGCAGCCGTTACCCCGGCCAGAGTTCCTGCCCCCGTTGCTGCACGGACGCGGTGCTGATGGAGGAGGCAAGCGGGCAGGTGTTCCGTGTACTCAACACCCACCTGGATCACCGGGGAAAGGAAGCCCGGGAACGCGGCCTTGTCCAGATTCTGCGCCATGTTGAACAAACGGAATCATTCCCCGGCGTGCCCTTCATCCTGGCCGGGGATTTTAACGCCGAACCGGACAGTGAGGAAATGCAGGTCCTGGAAAAGCATCCCGGCCTCACGGACGTCACCCGTTCCGTCGGTATCACGTTTCACAATTACGGAAGAAACATTCCCGCCGATCCGCCCTGCCAGATCGATTATATCGTGCTGGGCAGCGGTTTATGCTGCAGCAGTGTCTGCAAATGGACAGATCAGGAAAACGGCGTTTACCTGTCCGATCATTACCCGGTCTGTGCGGAAATCAGCTTTGGCCGGGTCTGATCAAAAAACCGGAGAAGAATGTGAAACGTCATGAAACGCTATACGAAAAATGAGCTTTGTTTACTGATTGCATGCTTTGCGGCATATACATCAGCTTATATCTCACGCTGTAATCTTTCACCGTCCCTGAATGCAATCGCTGAAACATTCGGCATCAGTGCCGCGCAGGCGGGACTGATCCCCACATGCTTTGCCATCCCCTACGCCGCCGGGCAGATCATTTCCGGCCTGCTGGCAGACCGGTATCCCGCGCCGCGCCTGATGCTGATTGGCCTGCTGGGTTCATCGCTGGTCAACATTATTTTTTCCGTTTCCGCGTCCTTCCCGCTGCTGGTGGCACTCTGGTTCGCCAACGGACTGTTTCAGTCCATGATCTGGACACCCATCATGCGGATTATCGTTTCTCAATTTCGGGAAACCGTGCGGGATCACGCGGCGTTTTTCATGTCGCTGACCCTGATTCTGGGCTATCTCCTGGCCTGGGCGCTTTCCGGGCTGCTCACCAGCCTGCTCAGCTGGCGCGCGGCATTCCTGGTTTCCGGTCTGGTCACGGCAGGGATCGCCGTACCGTCCATTCTGGTCATCCGGAATACTTCCGCCGATATCCAGGCGCAGAACAAACAGCAGCCACAGGAGCGCGCCCCGGTCTGGAAACTGCTGCTGGGTACCAATCTGATCCTGTTGCTGGTCTGCTGTGCTGCCGAAGGGTATGTGCGCGACAGCATTACCTACTGGGCCACAAAGCTGCTCATGGATACGCAGGGCATTGACCTGAACAGCGCGGTCGGAATCATCCTGATCATCCCCTGCGTCAATTTCCTGGGCATCCAGATGGGTCGGGCTGCATACAAGCGGACGGGTAACCTGTTCCTTTCCTCGGGCATCCTGTTCGCCGTATGCACGGTGCTGTGCCTGGTGCTTGGGCCTGTCTCAGGCCAGAGCTTTCCGGGCTGCGTCGTTGTGCTGGTGCTGGTTTCCGCCATGGCTTACGGGCTGAATCCGCTGCTGACAAACCTGATGCCCCTGATGTACTCCCGTCTGAACCGCGTGGCACTGGCCGCCGGCCTGCTGGATGCGATGGTCTATGTCGGCAGCGCGTTCTCCGGGGTCTTTGCCGGATATCTGAGTGACAGCTTTGGCTGGAACGGCGTGTTCCTTTCCTGGGCTGCGGTCTGCCTGATCGGTACCCTGCTGCTGGAAATTGCCCGCCGGATGGCAAAGCGCGGTACGGAAAAACACTGAAAGCGGATAACGCTCTCCGGGCGTTTGATCACGGCATCCCGGGAAATGTGCAGTTTTGACCGGCATATCCCCGCGCCGTTCCGGAAAAACAAAACGGCTGTCCGTGCCGGCCTTTTCACAGGCCGGTGCGGACAGCCGTCTTTTTTGATGCTTACCGGATGATATAGGCATCCACGATCTCGCCGACGTACATGGTGTGGAAGTCCCGGTTGGCCATCGGGTAATCGCCCTCCACGTCCTGCGGATACATCCTTTCCAGGATATCCTTCGGGATTTTTTCCAGGTCCTGGTCCTGGGAATACAGGATCCGGCACTCAATCGTCAGGGGATACTTCTTGATTCCCGGGGTGTTGATCACCTCCGCCTTTTCCAGTTCCAGCCCGGCTTCCTTCACCTTGTCGATTTTGTGTCCGGACTGCCAGCCGCAGATTTTGTTGATCGCGGGGTCCGGCTTGTCCAGCGGAACGCTGACCGTAAACTCCCCGGTTTTGTCCAGCTGGCTCTTGGTATAGCGTCCCTGCCGGACATATACATGAAAGGTGGGTTTGCTCCACAGGGTCCCGATATGGCCCCATCCGATCACCATCGCGTTGAACTTGTCACCGTTGGTGTTCAGCAGGATTCCTTTCGGCAGTGCCCGGGTAATCAGGTTCGCGTAATCTGTGATATTGATTTTCTCTTTCATCGTTTTCTTCCTCCCGTTCTTTCTTCCCGTCCTGATGATTGTACTGCCTTGAGCAGGCTCTAAGTCAATGGCCTGTCGGTTTTCCCATCGTTTTCCGGAAGCGCTTTCAAAAACAGTTGACAATCTCCACTCTCCTATGATATTAATATGTCGTTAGTTTTAACTAACATTATTTGAATCCCGGTTCATTTTGTATTTGGAAGTCTTCAAGGGCTTTTATTTTTTGCATAATGGTTAGTTTTATATAACGCAAGGGGAAACGATGTCAAACGAAATGCTGATCCGCTGCTGCGCGCCCACCATGGCCAGCCTGAAAACCGGAAATATGTTCAACTGCCCGTTTGACAGCCGGGAACATATGACGGAAGAACTGCGCCGGCTGAACCGGCTCCTGGGCCGCAAGGGGCTTCGTGTGCTTCCCCTGCGGTGGGAAAACGGACGCGCGCTGGTATATCTCTATCGCCCGAAAATGCTGGAAAAGGATCTCCGGAATGAACTGGCCGCCCAGCTTCTTGCGGAATGCGGATATGCCTGCGGAAATCCGAACGCCTGCATCGCCCGGCTGATTTCCCGTCTCCGCGGCAGCCGGGACTTCCCCCATGAAATCGGGTTGTTCCTGGGGTATCCGCCCGCGGACGTGGACGGATTCATGCACAGGAAGCATGCGTGCAAGCTTTCCGGCATCTGGAAAGTGTATGACGATGTGGAAGGCGCAGCCCGGCAGTTCGCGCGCTGCAGGCGCTGCACGGAAGTATACCTGCGCTGCTGGCAGCAGGGTTACTCCCTGGAGAGGCTGGCAGTTCCGGCCTGATCAATTTGCTGTTCTGGTTCCCGCAAGGGAGTGGAATAGACCATAAAACGAAAGGCAGGTTTTTTACAATGAGCAAAGTTGCGGTTATTTACTGGAGCGGTACCGGAAACACGGAGGCAATGGCAAACGCTGTCGCCGAAGGCGCAAAGGCCGCCGGTGCGGATGTGGATCTCCTCACCTGTGCGGATGTGAACGGCGTGGACGGCTATGACGCGGTTGCGCTCGGATGCCCCGCGATGGGGGCGGAAGAGCTGGAGGACAGCGAATTCCAGCCGATGCTTGAAGGGATTGAACCGGCCCTTCCCGGAAAAAAGGTCGTCCTGTTCGGCAGCTATGACTGGGGTGTCGGCGAATGGCTGAGTAACTGGGAAGCCCGCTGCGCGGAAAAGGGAATCACCCTCGCAGCCGAAAGCGTAAAGGCCAACAACACCCCTGATGACGAAGCGCTGTCCGCCTGCAAAGCCCTGGGCAAGGCAATTGTATAACAGCAGGAAACCAAAATGCTGAAAAAGATTTTTGCCCGGCTGATTCCGTTTCTGCTGGCTGTTGCGCTGATGATCACGCTCAGGATCGCTGCAGGCGCCTGAGCCGGCAGCTCCCCGGTGCACCGCTTCCGCGGTGCACTTCTTTGTTATTTCCGGAAACTGGTTTTTCGATTAATTACCATGTGTTCCGGATCATTCCTGTTTTCCGGATCCGGTAAACTGTTGATTTTACGGGGCAAAAAGATTAATATGGTACTCCGTCTGAAAAACAGGAACCGGCTGTTCCCGGGCAGAAACGGAGGAAACAGGATCGTGACAGAAAAAGAACTGTATCAGGAACTGGGTGCGCTGACTAAAAACCGGGATCAGTGGGAAGGGAGTATTCCGTATCTTGCTTCCCTCCTGGCCCATCAATCAGTCAAAATCCAGGCCAAAGCCCTCTGGCTGCTGGGAGAAACCGGCCTCGTTCATCCCCTGTCGGTAAAGGAGCATGTCCCGGCAATTGCTTCCTTCTGCGAAAGTCCGGCGGCGCTCCTGCGGGAGCGTGCGGTCAATGCCCTCGGCCGCATCGGGCGGGGCAGCTTCCCGGTCATCGAAGCGTACTGGGAAAGCCTGTTCCGCTTTGCCGGTGATGAGGATGCGAATGTCCGGCTCAGCTTCATCTGGGCGTCTGAAAACATCGCCACGAACACCCCGGATCTCTATGCGGACCATATGCCGGTCTTTGAGAAGCTCCTGCACGACCCGGTGGACAAGGTCCGTATGGAATCGCCGGAGATCTTCCGCGTCCTCGGCAAACGCCGGCCGGAATTCGTCCGTCCGTACGCGGCGCAGCTGCGGGAAATGTCCGGATCTGACAGCAACCGGGTCGTCCGCATCCATTCCCTGGGCGCACTGAAGGCGGCCGGGCTGGAGCCGGCCGTTCCGTAATTTGAAGTTTTGACAGTCACTGCAATTTCAGCCCGTCCCGAAGGACGGGCTGATTTTATTATTTCTCTGTTTCCGAAAGCCCCCGGCGGCCCAGCTCCGCCAGACGGCGGCAATAGTCATCGCTGCGCTTCTGGATGTCATCCTGGTACACTTCCAGTTCCGGCATGGAAACAGCGAAGAAGTCATAGCCGACCTTGTCGTGCATATGCGCCTCCCCGAACTCCGCCAGGCTGCGGAAGGATTTCCGGGCTTCCTCTTCTTCTCCCAGCGCGCGGAAAGCCAGTCCCTGGTAGTAGATGTAGTCGGAAGGCTGGTCGTTGTAATACCGTACAGGTTCGGGAATCCGGGATCCGGCGGCTGCCTTTTCGAAGAGTTCCCGGGCCGCCCCCTCATCGCCTGTGGCGCGCCGGGCACAGCCCATCACATAATATGCCCGGTTATCCGGAACATTGTCCAGTTTTCCCTCTCCCAGGTTCTCCGGATAGGTAATGGTCCGCTCCGCGTATGCAAAAGCTTCCTCCGGCTTTCCGTCCGTCATCGCCTTTTCCGCGAGGGCAAACAGCGCCGCCTTGTATTCATCCGCGACCTTGCCTTCCCCGCCTTCCCATACATGGAAGGTGTAGTGTTCCAGCAGGTCCAGCGCCTTTTCATACTGTCCGTCCTGGTTCAGCAGTGATATATACGCCAGCATCAGCGGGCAGCGGTCCGGGACGATTTCCCGGTGCGCTTCCAGGATGGCCAGCCGGTCCGCTGCCGGGCGGTCCAACCGTTTCAGCAGCTGGTCCTGCTCCAGCAGGTAGCGGCTGTTTTCCGGCTCCAGCCGCACCGCCTCCGCGATTTCCCCTTCTGCCAGGCTCCGGTCGCCATGGTTGTAATAAGCGATGGACAGGTTCCGATGGGCAGGTGCCAGGCCGGGCTGTTCCTTCACGGCCGCCTGCCAGTGGGATACCGCGGCGTCATACTGCTTTTTGTCATACAGCAGCTCGCCCAGGTAGTAATGGGCTTTCGGCGCGGTATCCAGGATGGATACCGCGTATTCCAGCATGGTCTTTTCCTCCGCCCGGTTCGGGAAGCAGAAATCCGTCGGCAGGGCTTCTGCTTTTTCCGCATCCGCCTTCGCGGCGTCCTTCTGTCCCAGCTCTCCTTCCGCATAGGCTTTGGCATAGTATTTCATCGGGGTTTCCGCGGAGCATCCGGCCAGCAGTTCCGCTGCGTCCTGCGGGAATCCGAACGCAATCAGTTCATAGGCCGCGTTCAGGTAAGCCTCTGCCCGCCCGCCTGTCGCCCGGTCGAACCTTTCCCGGTCCGCCCGGTACAGCAGGCTGCTGTACAGCGGGTCAATTTCCATGCTTTCATCCATAAAGCGCCGGTATTCCGGGCTGTCCCCGCGCAGGTGCGCCAGGATGGATGCCTTCAGGGACCGGGTTTTCATATTATGCCAGCCCCGAAGCAGGCTTTCATCGGCAAACCGCAGGCCTTTTTCCAGTTCTCCCTGCTTTACGCAGATGCAGGCCAGGTGATACCAGGCCGCGCCTGCCGTCTCCGCACTCCAGGTCGCTTTGAAGAATGCGTCATACGCTTCCGGCAGCTTCTCCAGCGTTTCCAGCGCGAGCCCCAGGTTGAAGTACGCTTCCCCGGAATACGGGTTGGGGTTGCGCCAGGTCTGCTTGCGGATGGCCGCCCGGAAGAACGGAACGCTCTCCTCCACCCGGGCATTGCGCAGCAGGAAAAGCCCGTAGGCATTGTTCAGCCGGATATCGGTCGGGTCCCGGCGCAGCCCTTCCAGGTAGTAATCATCCGGCAGGAATGTGGCGTGCCGGTACTGTTCCAGGTGCTGTCCCGCCAGGTACAGCTCCTCCGTCGTTTCAATTTCCCCGGGTGCCTTCAGCGCCTCCGCGGGTTCCGGAATCGGCAGGTCTTCCCGGATATATTCCCGGTATTCGCAGAGCAGCACTCCGTTTTCGTCATATACGGCGATCCGGTAATCGCCCGGGCTGTCCATCATGTCCGTAAAGGCCGCCTTCGGCGAGAGATCCGCCTTTTTCCGGTAGATTTCCTTCCCGCCGGCTTCCAGGACGATTTCGGCGTTCCGGTACTCCCCGGTGGCATACACCTTCAGGCAGGCGGACACGGCTTTCGCCTGTACCGCCCGGTTCGCTTCCACACCGTACGCAAAGGGGTCCGGTTCAATCGGTTTCCCGTTTCCGTCCAGGAAGTCAAGGCCCAGGATGATGTCCTTGGTCGCGTTGCGGACGCGCCCCACGGTTTTGTAGGGCATGAAGTACTGCACGAAGTCTTTCTCTTCCTGCGGTTTCAGCCAGGTAAAGTCCGGCTGGTTATCGCAGAACACGCCGGTCATCAGCTCGATATAGGGGCCGTCCTCATCGGTCAGGTTCCGGTCCCAGGTTTTGCCGAAATCGCCGCATCCCCAGGTCCACTGCTTTTTCCCGGGGCTGATGTGGTGGTCCGCCACATGCAGCAGTCCGGCGTCCTTCCCCTCGTCAAAGTTCCCGACAAAGTCAAAGTCCGAATGTGCCGCCATGTAGGAGGTCGGCACCCGGATATTCTTATACCGGGAGATGTCCACCCCGGCGGAATAGTCCGCCTTGTAGTACTCGCCCGTGGCGATCGGAAAGGTGGAAACCGCACGTTTCCCGTGGTCCATCACGGCGTTCACGTCCGGCGGGAACACGGAGAAGGTATTGTCATTCACGGATACGGCCGGATTCGCCCACCACAGGAAGGTCTGGGGATAATCGGTCGGGTTGAACAGCCTGCCCCGGATCTCGATATACGCCTTGTCCGGATACAGGGTCATGCTGGCATTGCCTTTGGTGCCGTTGATCCGGTCGGTCTCCCCGATCGTCACCGTGGCGGACCCGTCCGGGTTTTCGCAGAAGGTGCAGTCCACCGGCATAAAGGTGGAAGGCCGGTGGTGCTGCGGCCAGTTGAACTCGATTCCCCCGCTGATCCACGGCCCGGCCAGTCCCACCAATGCGGGCTTGATCACCCGGTTGTAGTATACAAAGTCATATCCGTTCGTCTTGTCCAGCGCCCGCTGGATGCGGCCGCCCAGTTCCGGCAGGATCATCACATACAGGTAATCATTCTCCAGGATCACTGCCCGGTACGCGGCATCCTCTTTGACATCGCTGATTTTCTCGCAGATCGGAACCGGGTACACCTTTCCCGTGGAGCCCTGGTAAGCGCGCTTCTCAATAAACAGCGGGTCCTTTTCCATGCTTCCGGTACGGTAGGTGGGAATGATGACAGTTTCCTCGTAAACCCTGGCCTTGTTCATATGGTTCTCTCCCCGGATTTTTATCCTGATCAGTCTGGCACCTATCATATCATGGACATCCCATTCCGTCCATTGTCCTGCGGGATGCAAAATGATAAAATATGGGAAAGACTGAAAACAGCATACCGTGTGTCCGCCGAACCGGCACCGGAAGAATCGGACCGTCCTGCTGACCGGAGGAGGAATACCTGATGCGGAAAACCAAGATCATCTGTACCATCGGCCCCGCCTGTGACAACGAAGAAACGCTGACCGCCCTGTGCAAAGCCGGGATGAATGTCGCGCGGCTGAACTTTTCCCACGGCACGCAGGAGGAGCATCTGCGCCGGATCAACCTCATCAAATCCGTCCGGGAAAAGCTGGACCTCCCCATCGCCATCATGCTGGATACCAAAGGGCCCGAGTACCGGATCGGTACGTTCCGGAACGGCCCGGTCACCCTGCAGGACGGTGCGGAATTCACCCTCACCACGGAACCCATTACCGGGGACGAAACCCGTGTTTCCGTTTCCTACCGGAAACTCACGGAAGAGCTTTCCGAAGGGGATACCGTACTGATCAACAACGGCCTGGTCATCCTGACCGTGGAGCAGGTTGCCGGGAATGATATCCGCTGCCGCGTCGCCGCGGGCGGAACGCTGAGCGACCGGAAAAGCATGAACTTCCCGGGCAGGGTGCTGCGCCAGGATTTCCTGTCCGAGCAGGATCGGAAGGATATCCTTTTCGGCCTGGAAAACGATATTGACTTCGTGGCCGCCTCCTTTGTCAGCACCCGGGAGGATGTCCAGTCCATCCGGGACCTGCTCGACCAAAACGGCGGGCAGGATGTGGACCTGATCGCCAAGATCGAAAACCGGAGCGGTGTGGACCATATCGAGGACATCTGCGAGGTGGCGGACGGAATCATGGTGGCCCGCGGGGACCTGGGCGTGGAAATCCCCTTCATGGAGGTGCCCGCCCTGCAGAAATACCTGATCAGCAAGTGCCGGATGCTCGGAAAGCGTGTCATCACCGCCACGGAAATGCTGGAGAGCATGATCCACAATCCCCGGCCGACCCGGGCTGAAATCTCCGACGTGGCAAACGCCGTTTATGACGGTTCCTCCGCGATCATGCTCAGCGGCGAAACCGCTGCCGGCAAGTATCCCGTACAGGCCGTTTCCACCATGGCGCAGACCGCGGAGTTTACGGAAGCCGGGATTGATTACGCGGAACGTTTCCGCACCATGGAATTCCGGATCCACAACAACCTCGACGCCATCTCCCACGCCACCTGTTCCATGGCGGTGGATGTCGGTGCCAAAGCCATCGTGGTCAATTCGCTTTCCGGCCGCACCGCCCGGATGGTCAGCCGTTTCCGCTGCCCGGTGAATATCATCGGCACCACGACCAGCCCCAAGGCATGGCGGAAACTGAACCTGTCCTGGGGCGTGACCCCGGTGCTCACCGAGGCGTTTTCCTCCATTGATGTCATGTTCTGGCAGGACCTGAAGCTTGCGAAGGACCTGTTCCGCCTGCAGCCCGGCGACAACGTCGTGCTCACCGGGGGACAGATCAACGGCGCCCCCGGCAACACCAACACCATCAAGGTGGAAACCGTCCGGTAATCCTCCCTGTTTCCGGAAATGAATAAAAAACACCCCGTATGCGGCGCAGGCACGGATGCCTGCCGCAGACGGGGTGTTATTCACTGTGGTTTATTCGTTCCGGGTGTCAGCAGTCCTTCACGGTCACGATGTATTCCACGCCTTCCGGAATGGCAATTCCGGGATCCGCGGTCACGATTTCCGGCTTTTTCCCCTGGGCTTCCAGTCCGGACATAAAGTGGCACAGGGCAATTCCGATGTCAATCTTCTGCATGTCCCCGACTTTCTCATTCACATAGCCTTTGTCATGCTTCTCGTAGAAATGGTAATCATTTCCGGAAACAACAATCCGCCAGGGCTGCTTGTTCACCGCGGAAGGCGCCAGGCGTACCATCTCGATCAGGTCGGCAATCGGCGCCTGCTTTTCCGCGGGCAGTCCCGCGTCCCAGGCCCCGTCAAAGAAGATCTTTTCCGCGGGCATCCGGTTGTCCGCGCCGACTCCCCGGCGCATCAGCGCTTCCTTGATGGAAAGCCGGTTTGCGGGATAGCCGAGGGGGCTGATACATGGCATCATTTCCCCGTCTTCCAGTCCGGCTGCCTTTTCAAACACTTCCCGCTTCATCGTGCCGCCGATCCAGGTGGTGCCGATTCCCAGCGACCACGCGTACAGAACCAGCTTTTCAAACGAATAGCCGAACGCCACGTCCGCATAGGGAACCTTCTCCACCTTGCCGGCCACATACAGCTTTTCCCCGGAAAGCACCGGGCTGGACAGGCCGTATTTCTTGGCGTCCAGCAGGACAAACCGCACCGGGATTCCGAATGGATTTTTGATCTGCCGCATATACCGTTCCAGCCGGTCCCGGTCTTCCTCGCTGACGGGAATCCCGTCGAACGTACGGACGCTCCGCCGCCCCTGGATGGTCTTCATCAGGTCAGTCATTGATTCATTCCCCGCTTTCCGTTTTTATTTGTTCAGGAGGGCCTCCACCTGGGCCCGTTTCTCATACAGCACGCATCCGCCCGCGTGGTCATCGTCCAGGAACCCGCCGTCCTGCAGGGCCCGGAACAGGGGCGACTGCAGGGCTTCCTTCAGGGAGGTATCCCGCACGTTGATATCCGAAAAGGGTGAGAACGGGCAGGGTTCCGCGCCGCCGTGGGAGTTGATGTGGAAGAACCCGCGTCCCGCCGCCACACAGCCGCCGCTGCTTTTCTCGTCTCCCGGGAATGAAATGTACACCATCTCGGGATGTTCTTCCCGCAGGCGGGCAATTTCCCGGCTCAGGTATTCCCGTTCAGCATCCCCCGGTGCGAGCTCTTTGCTGTCGTCGGTCACCGGGACAAACTCCACGAAGATCACGGCCTTGCATCCCCGGTCGGACAGGCTCCGGAGGAACGCTTCGGACGATACCTCCCGGATGTTCTGCGTGGTCACCGTAACGGACGCGCCGAAGATCAGGCCTTTCTCATGGAGCGTGTCCATGTTGCGGATCAGCCGGTCATACACGCCCGGTCCCCGGCGGCGGTCGGTCATTTCCTTCCCGCCCTCGATGCTCATAATGGGCACCAGGTTGCGGCATTGGTCAAACAGCCGGAAGTACGCTTCATCCATATAGGTCCCGTTGGTAAAAATGGGAAACAGGATATTCGGGTGCTTTCCGGCGCTTTCGATGATATCCCGCCGGATCATGGGTTCCCCGCCGGCCAGCAGGATAAAGCTGATTCCGAGCTCATCCGCCTCCCCGAAAACACGCAGCCATTCTTCAGCGGTCATCTGGCGCACCGGCGCCGCATCCACCGTGGCATGGTTGCAGCGGGAATAGCAGCCTGCGCAGTGCAGGTTGCACTGGCTGGTAATGCTGGCGATCAGGAACGGCGGAATATGCTCTCCCGCGTCCTCCGCCTTCCGGCGCTTTGCGGATGCTTTCCGGCTGGCCAGCGCGAATTTTGCCATATAGGCGCTCTCCCGGGGATTCCGGAATGTCGCTTTGATAATATCGCCCACAACGCGTTCCACACCGTGCGTCATATAGGCCTGGATGTCAAATTCCCGGTTCATTTCTTTCTTCCTGTCTTTTCCGAAACCGGAAAAACCGCCCCGGTTCATCAGTTCGACTTACAGGGGCAGCCTTCCTGTTATGCTTTTCCGATATCGCTGAAATCGATATCCATGGCAATCTGCAGTGTATAGTCCGGATACGCTTTCTGTACGCGTTCTGTCACATCCCGGTGAACTTCCCGGCGGTCCTTCGCGTCAAAGCTCACCACAATATCAAACCGGAGTGTTTTCTCCTCCTTGTCCATGTAAAAGCCATGCATCTGGAGGACGTATGGGTTCTCCTTCACGATCCGGCGTACCTTTTCCCGGGTTTCCGCCGCCTCAGGATCCTTCGTGTTATAGGAATACACCCCGATGGCCGTCAGGATCACGTTATGCTTCCGCACAACGTCGGCTGTCACCCTCCGCACCAGCTTGTCCAGCTCATCCGCGGACAGCGTGTCCGGAACCTCAATATGGACGGATCCGTTGTAGGAGTCCGGTCCGTAGTTATGCAGCACCAGATCGTACGCGCCGCTGATCTCCGGATAGCTGTTGATGGTTGCCTTGATATCCCGCACCATCTGGGCATCCGCCCGCTCCCCGAGGATCCGGGAAATCGTCTCGCTCAGCATCCCCAGGCCGGATTTGATGATGACCAGGGCGATAATCGCGCCCAGCCAGGCCTCCAGGGAGATATGGAAGAGGAGGTAGATCCCGGCCGCCACCAGCGTGGAGGCGGAAATCACGGAATCCAGTACCGCGTCTTGCCCGGAGTTGACCAGGGAATCGGAATTCACCTGTTCTCCGGTCCGCTTCACATACCGGCCCAGGAAAATCTTCACCAGCACAGCGGCTGCCACGATAATCAGCGCAGCCGCGGAATAATCTGGTGTGTCCGGTGTGACGATCTTCTTCACGGACTCGACAAACGCCGTGATCCCGGCATACAGCACCAGAAATGAAATCACCATGGCGCTCAGGTATTCCACCCGGCCGTATCCGAAGGGATGCTTCCGGTCGGGTTCCTTTCCGGCCAGCTTGGTTCCGGCAATAGTAATCACGGAGCTTGCCGCGTCCGACAGGTTGTTCACCGCGTCCATCACAATGGCGATGGAGTTGGCGGTCAGCCCGACGACCGCTTTGAAGCCTGCCAGGAACACATTGGCCAGGATTCCGATGATACTGGTCCGGATAATGATCCGGTCACGGCTTGTCTGTCCGCTCATTGCTTACTTCTCCAGTTCTGCGGCCACCGCGTCGCGCACTTCGTTCATGTCGGTCGTGGGCTCAAACCGGCCGATCACTTTGCCTTCCCGGTCCACCAGGAACTTGGTGAAATTCCAGCCGACGTAGGTCTTGTCGCCGTAAGCCTTGTTGTTCATGGCCGCGAACTTGTTCAGCGCCGCATTCTTCAGTCCCTTGCCGAAACCCTTGAACGGCTTCTCGGATGCCAGGTAAGCAAACAGCGGATCCGCGCTGTCGCCGTTCACGTCGATCTTCGCGAACTGCGGGAAATCGGCGCCGAACTTCAGCGTGCAGAACTGGTGGATCTCATCCGCGCTGCCGGGCGCCTGGTTGGCAAACTGGTTGCAGGGGAAATCCAGGATTTCCAGGCCCTGGTCCTTCATTTCCTTGTACATCGCTTCCAGGGGCTCATAATGCGGGGTAAAGCCGCATCCGGTCGCCGTGTTGACGATCAGCAGCACCTTGCCGCGGTATTCGGAGAGACTCACATCGTTTCCTTTGCGGTCTTTCACGGTAAAATCATAAACGGTCTTCATCTTTCATGCTCCTTCCTTTTTTCGGTCGTTTTTGTCCTTCTGGTTGCCAAGCAGTTCATAGAGCAGTGAATACAGCATCCGTGCCTTTTCCGGCGGCAGTTCGATACAGCCGGCCACATTGCCGGGAATATCCTTTGCCTTTTCCTGCAGCGCCCTGCCCGCTTCGGTCAGTGTGATTTCGACCACCCGGTCGTCCCCGCGGCTCCGCCGCCGTTCCACATAACCGGCCTGCTCCATCTTCTTCAGCAGCGGCGACAGGGTTCCGTTGTCCAGCATCAGCTTTTCGCCGATTTCCGTTACGGATACTCCGTCCTTTTCCCAGAGCACCAGGAAAACGATGTACTGCGTGTAGGTCAGCCCCAGGGGCTTCAGCCAGGGGGTGTACATGCCCGTCACATTCCGCGCGGCGGCATAGAGCGGAAAACACAGCTGGTTATCCAGCTTCATCGCCTCGTGATAATCGTACTCCATGGTTTCTCCTTCCGTTGCGTTTGATGCAAATATGTTGTATCATACACATCTGCGTTTGTCAATACCCCAAATGCAGTTTTTTCAGAAAAAGTTAAACATATAAAACCGTCTCTTTTCGGATCATGCATCCGGCGGCCCGTAGATTATACGCTATATACATTATATTTGTGTCTTCCCGGTGTTTCTCCCCTTGCCATCTTCCGTTTTCGGATTATAATATGTTTGCTTTTGCTAACATCATGAACAGGCCAATGCCCTGTTCCGGAGGAACGGATCAGAAGATGAAAAAGCGGATTTGGGACCTTTACGCGCCGATTTATAAGAAAGCCATGCAGGCAGACCAGCGGATCTACGATTTTATGTATGAGCGGATCCCGCTGAAAATCCGGGATATGGAAGTGCTGGAAATTGCCACCGGTCCCGGGCTCCTGGCCCGGCATGTGGCGCCGGCGGCAAAGCGAATGATCGCGACGGATTATTCGGACGGTATGATCGCCGAGGCGAAGAAGGGCAGCTGTCCGGCGAACCTCACCTTTGAAGTGGCTGATGCCATGGATCTTCCCTATGCCGATGATTCATTCGACGCGGTGCTGATCGCCAACGCCCTGCACATTGTACCGGACCCGGAAAAAGCCCTGCGGGAGATCGACCGTGTCCTCCGCCCCGGCGGCCTCCTGATCGCGCCAAACTTCGTGGAGCACAAAGGTACCCTCGGCAGCCGGATCTGGTCCCGTATCCTGCAGATTGCCGGAATCCGCTTTGAGCATCAGTGGTCTGCCGCGGAATATCTTCAGTTCCTGGAAAACAATGGCTGGAAGGTTGAGTTCAGCCGGGAAATGGCAGCCCGCATTGCCATGATGTACACAGAATGCCGGAAAATATAATCTCCGGACAGCCAGGCCGGTCTGGCCGTCCTTTTCATTTCTTCTATTAAATATAACTAATCATTTTCTTCCCTGTCGTATCCCGTCAACTGCAGTTTGAAAATATTTTGTTTTTCGGGCTTTTCTTTTTGCAGAATAGATGCTA
>JAEEGH010018047.1_pt1 | contig 14957 bp, 6 predicted proteins | sample 9134181 | NCBI WGS metagenome assembly JAEEGH01 (sample SAMN16246544, study PRJNA631951) | gut metagenome | biome: gut microbiome; feature: rumen; material: DP-attached | host: Bos | place: Iran: Karaj | collected 2018-10 | reverse complement strand
ATTTTCTCTTCGGTCTAGCCCTATCCTCCGTCCTCCGCCAACTACAGAACTGGCGTTGGCTCAAAATCGCCCTCTACGGCGGTATTGGAATCGTCGGTCTCGTCCTGTGCATTCTGCATTTACGGGACGCCATACGCTTCCGTCGCACAGGCAAGGCCAGTGACATGGACATGGGCCTTTCCAAAGATACGCATCGCAACATTCATGAGAAAATCCGCAAATTCACGACCTATCGGACATGGCTGATGGGTCCCGCCGCCGTTTTGCTCGGAGGCATGGTCTCCACGATGGAGCTGGCTTGCACGGGACAGGTCTATTTCCCCATGCTGGCGGCCATGTCCGCCCAAGGCTTCAACGCGCGTTTCATCTGGATGCTGACCTGCTACAATCTGTTTTTCATCCTCCCGCTCGCTGTCATCACGGTGCTCGCCGCCTATGGCGTCGGCGCCAAATCGCTCGGTGACTGGGCCAAAAATCATGTGTTCTCTACAAAAGTCGTTATGGCCGCGCTGTTCGCGCTCCTCGGCGTGCTCATGCTCTGGCTGGCCTTCAGATAACCTTCCAACCAAAAAGAGACAGACAACCATGCGCATATCATTCAAACTCATTCTTCTGACGTTCGTCATCACATCCGCCACCACCTTCCTTCATGCGGACAGCCTGAAGGAAATCGCCGCCGCGTTGGATATGGATTCGTCCTATTTCACGGCGCAGGGCTACATCAAATACAAGTATGATAAATACGGTGACCTTGAGTATGACGCCAACGACAAGCCTGTCATCGCCAAACAGAACTCAGATTCCTACTGGAATGTCCAGTCCAAGACGACCAATGACACGTCACCATTTTATGGAAAATCCTGCATTCGCTCCACGCTTGGCTCTCGTACGCCATCCGCTTCCACAGATGGAACTTGTGCACGCCTTTACCTTAAATTCTTCGGTCCGGGCACGTTCTCCTTCGCCTATAAAACCGCCACGGATTCGGATACGCTGAACGTCTATATTGATGGAGAAGATTCCATGGAAGCCACGGGTCTTAGCGGATACGGCGTTGATCAGGAATGGGATACAGTCGATGTCACCATCCCCGGCGGCCAAGCTCCCGACGGCACATACTACCATGTCGTCATCGTTGAATTCCTCAAAAGCGGCCCTAGTTATTGGGAAGGCAAATACGACAAGACCGAAGGCCCCGAAAAGCCAGATAAAGATGACTTCGATATGCACGATCCGTTCGACAAGGAGACCTACGAAGAGCTTCTCGCGGAATATAATTCATTCTATAACTGCATCTGGCTCGACCATTTCCAATGGACGCCAGCCACGCCATCGCTCGCCTTCCAAAGCGGAATCGATTTCTCACAGACAACAATTCTGGACCGCTATGATGTCTCCTTCATTACCGACGTTCTGGATTTCGGCTATTTCGTCACCTACACGACGGACGGTTCCGTTCCCACCGCCAAATCACAGCTCTACTTCACGACAGACGCCAATGGTGATCTCGTTGAAAACACGATCAATGTGGATAGAAGCATGACCGTCCGTGCAAAAGTCTTCACAAGCGCCACCTCCGCCTATACACCGGAGCTCGCCATTTCCGCTGTCATCACCGTTAAAGCCTCCAGTCCAGAAATTTCCACTGTCAAACAGCCAGACGGATCTCTGAAAGTCACGATGCAGACACTGTATCTCACACCGAAAGTCTTCATCGACATCAATGGAAATCCATGTATCGATGAAGAATCAGGCGAACTGGTTGATAAAAACCAAATCTACTACACGTTGGACGGATCTGATCCAACGACGAAAGGAAAGCTCTACGATCCCGAACTCGGAGTTACCATCACCGAAGCTTGTATCATCAAGGCCATCGCCAGACGCGACGGCGTATTGGACAGCGATCTTGTCGAATACGGAATCGGGCAGACGGCTCAGCCGCGCGTCTCCATGTTCAATGATCAAGGCCAAACCGAGCCTTACAATGTGTATTCAAGCAACAAAGGCATGACCGTCAAGGCCACTGCCATCAGCGGTGCCGTTTTGCAGGTAAGCTTCGACGGCGGCCAGACTTATACCGACTTCAACGGCACATTCTATCTCAAAGCGGCAGATGGCCAGCCATCCGCAACGGCGTTAGTCCGCGCCGTCGCCGACGATCTCCTCCCCAGCAAGCCGATATCCGTCACGGCCATCGCCGCAACGGAATCATGGGCGTTCGGCACAGATCCGAATGGTGAGCACGCTATCGATATCCAGCCCGGCTGGAATTTGATCTCCTTCCCATGCTATCTCACGCTGGCCGATATTAATGCCATTCTTCAAAATTATACCATCTTTGCTTATGATTCAAATGCAAGAGTTTATTGCCAAGTAAGCACTATCAAGCCAGGCGTTGTCTACTGGCTCTTTACCAAGACCGACGAAGCAATTTCCATCCTCAAAGGCGCACCGGCCAGCGTGAAGATGCCATCCGCTGAAAAATGGGAATGCTATGCTCCAACGGAATCCAAAATCGTTCCGTCCAACATCATCGCATGGGAATTTCGTAACGGAAAATTCAGCGAAGCCACTTCCTTTGTTGCGGGAAAGGGCTACATTATTCATAAACGTTAATTTTTTTCAAAACTAAAACATTAAAAAAAGGAACCACCATGTACATCGGTCGTATCGTCGCCATCGCCAGAACCAAAGACAACCGCGGAGCCGCTCTCTATCGTGTCTCTTCACGCTCCTTCCCAAATCGCATGGCCAAGACACTCGCCAACGCCGTCGCCATCGTCCCAAAACCCGGATTTGAGAACGACATCCAGAAGAACCCCTACATTGCCTACGACTGCCTCCGGCTTGCAAATGGCTACGCCATCGTGACCAACGGCTCACAGACCGATCCCATCGCGGAAAAAATCGCCTCCGGCATGGCTCCGCGCGACGCACTCGCATACGTCATGCTCTCCATGGACTACGAGCATGACTCGCTGGACACGCCCCGCATCTCCGCCGTCGTCACGCCTGACGGCAGCAAAGGCTGGCTCGCCATCGTCCGCAAGGATGCCCTGCTTGTTCGCGAATTCGCCCTGAAGCCCGGTGAAGCCTACTACGTCGCAACTTATGAAAAGAACCGCCCCGCAGACGATCAGAACGAACCGAACTTCACGCCCATGACCGCTGAAGAAGCCTGCGACTTCATCCTCGGCACAAAGGGCGGCGTCTTCGCGGACTTCGAGAAGCCCGTCACCGCTGTCTGCGCCGTCGCCAACGCCGACGGCTCCTTCGCCACCGCAACAAAAGACTTCTAAGCATGGAGACGCTTGCGCTCTGCCGCGAGCGAAAAAACTATGGCAAACGCACATTATATTTCCGGAACCCATTGGGATCGAGAATGGTATCGCACCTTCCAGGAGTACCGCCTCCTCTTCGTCAAACTGGTTGATGGACTGCTGGATCTCATGGAGAAAAACCCTGATTTCAAGTACTTCCATTTCGACGGGCAGACGACCGTCCTACCCGACTACGTCGAAATGCGCCCTGAAAACAAAAAACGCCTCCAGAAGCTCATCAAAGACGGCCGCATTCTCATCGGCCCATGGTTCACCATGCCCGATCTGTTCTGCCCCGGAGCCGAGGCTCTCGTTCGCAACTTGCTGACTGGCAAAAGGATAGCAAATGAATGGGGTGTCGAGCCCATGTGCGTTGCCTACACATGCGACATGTTCGGCCATCCATCGCAGATGCCGCAGATATATAAAGGTTTCAACCTCCCCTACTGCGTGCTCGGTCGCGGAACCAACGAATTCGACACGCCTGCCTTCTTCAATTGGCGCGCTCCCGACGGAACGGATGTCTTTACCTTTAAATTACAGGACAAGATCGGATACGGCGCATTCACCGGAGCCCGCCGCATTTTCGAAACCGGCGAAGGCGATATTGAAAAGGCCCGCGCGGCGTTGAAGGAATACATCGAACATGAAATCAACCGCACGAACGGTGACGTCCTCTGCCTCATCGACGCCATCGACCACATGCATCCCGCCGCCGACGCGCCGAAATACGTGAAGGAAGCGGAAGCCGCATGGCCAGGCCTCCATGTCGAACATTCCACGCTGCCCGCCTTCTTTAAGGAAGCGGAAGCGTCCGCCCATGACGTGCCCGTCCGCCAACGCGAACTCCGCGATCCGGCCCGCTACCGCCACGGCTATCTCTGGCTCATTCCGAACTGCGTCTCATCCCGCGCCCGCATGAAGCAGGCCAACGACGAATCGCAGGCCTTCCTCGAACTGCAGGCAGAACCGCTCCTCGCCATCGCCTACGACAAAGGCCTCGAGCCCGCACCCAAAATGATGCTCAACATCGCATGGCAGACATTGCTGACCAACCACGCCCACGATTCCATCTGCGGTTGCTCCATCGATCAAGTCCACCGCGACATGATGTATCGCTTCGATCAAGTCCGCCAGCTCGCCAAGCAGCTTCGCAACCAGTCTTTCGGCGATCTCACCGCCCTTTGCAAAGATTTGGCGAAGGAACCGAACGAATTCACCGTCACCGTCGCCAACACGTTGCCGCAGAGCCGCAAGGCTCCCGTCATCGTCACCATCGACTTCCCCCACGATTGGCCCAACAAATATCACGACGCTTTCCGTTCACAAGCCTATAACGCCTTCCTGCTGGAAGACTGCGATGGCAAACCGCTTGAATACCAGATACTTGACATCCAGCCCGAATTCGGCGAACGCTCACAGTATCTCGCCCTCGGCTGGAGCGAAAATGCGCAAGGCGGCCAACGCTATACGGTCGCCGTCGATATCGATCTGCCCGCCCTCGGTTTCAATTCCTTCCTTGTGAAGCCCGCCCCGATGCTCCACCGTCCCGTTGGTTCGCTCCGCACGGCCCCCAACGCCGCCGCGAACGAATTCCTCAAAGTGACCGTCGAATCCAACGGCACGCTCACGTTGATCGACAAAACAACAGGCAATGTCTATCATGACCTGCTGACCTTCGAAGACCGCTCCGAAATCGGCGACGGATGGTTCCACGGCCAGACGATGTCAGACGAAATCGCCCTCTCCACGGGCTCGCCCTGCCAGATTTCCGTCGTCCACGACGGCCCACAGTGCGTCACCTTCCGCATCCAGACGAAGATGAATCTCCCGAAGCGCTACAACTGGCATACGGAACATCGTTCGGATGCGCGCGAAGACCTTCTCGTCGTGTCACTTGTGACGTTGCGCAATCATGCGAAGTCCATTGAGGTCGAAACGACGATCCACAACACGATTGAAGACCATCGCTTCCGCGTCCTCTGCCCGTCCGGAGCGAAAAACGCGAAGACGTGGTTCGCCCACCATCCATTTGATTTCACGGAACGCGCCATCGCCATCAATTCAGAAACTCGCGACTGGTCCGAAATGGATTTGGCCGAAAAGCCATTCCTCAACATCCAGGCGGTCGGCGACGGCAAACAGGGCCTCGCTTTCATTTCCGCCGGCGGCATGCATGAAGGCGGTGTCGTCGATGACGAGCTGCGCACGATCCAGACCACGCTCTTCCGCTCTTACCGCCGTACGGTTAATACGCCTGGCGAAAAGGACGGCCTCGAACTCGCGGATCTGACGTTCCGCTACAACCTCCGTCCCTACGCGGGCGAACTGCCAGCAGCAGATCTTTGCCGCGAAATGCTGACGCTCCATGCGCCGCTGACCGTCCGTTTCTCCGGCAAGACAAAATCCGGTTATCCGCGCCTCATAGGCGAACTCTCACCGAAGCAGTCCTTTATGGAAATGTTGGACAACAAGCTCGTCTTCTCCGCCTTCAAACCTGCGGAAGACGGCAAAGGCCAGATTCTCCGCCTATGGAATCCCACAGGCGAAACGCTCTCCGAACGTATCCGCCTCTGGAAGAAACCTGCCTCCATCCGCCCCGTCAAACTCGACGAATCGGCTGATGGCGACGCTATCAAACCCGCCGAAGACGTCATCACCATCACAGCCGGCCCGCATAAAATCGTCGGTGTGAGAATTTTGTAATTATCACAAGTTATTGTAAAGAAACGCCCTAGAATTCTAGAACAATAGAATTCTAGGGCGTTTTCTTTTCACGCAAGTCCTCTTTCACGTCCAATAAACATCACAAAATCTCCATTTCCATAAAATCGTGCTTGCTACCAAAATGCCATATCAGACAGCACAAAAATACCTTTTTCCCATTTTCGTGATATTTATTATTTTATATATCTTCATATTATTGAATAAAGTAGATATTTTTTAATACCCACTGAATGCACCTATCCAATTGTTGAAAAATTGTAAAAATTCGGTGTTTTTTTCATTGGAAAAATGTAAAAAATCGCCGTTTTTATATTGGAAAATTGTAAAAAATCACATTTTTCACATTGGAAAATTGTAAAAAAACGCTGTTTTTATGTTGGAAAATTGTAAAAGTTCGGCTACATTTAACCTGTTTCACCTATTAGGAGCTAAAAGAAGATGTTATATAGAACAATCGAAGCCGAACTAGAACGCTTCTATGCAAACAAAAGACAGGAAGCACTGTTGATTGATGGGGCGCGCCAAGTCGGCAAGACCACCATCATTCGCGCTTTTGCAAAAAAACACTTCGATCATTTCATTGAAATCAATTTCATCAAGACGCCACAGGCAAACGCCTTGTTTCAGGACTTGCAGGATGAAAACGACTTTCAAGTGCGTCTGTCAGCCTTCATGAAACGTCCCCTCCCGCACAAAAAGACACTCATCTTCTTCGATGAGGTCCAACGGTGTCCCGAAGTTGTCACCTATATCAAATTTCTTGTTGAGGCAGGTCATTACACCTATATATTAAGCGGCTCGCTTCTTGGCATCGAACTGAAAAACCTCCGTTCGGCTCCTGTTGGATATTTACGTGAACTGACCATGTATCCTCTTGATTTTGAAGAATTCTGCCTTGCAAACGGTATCGCTGATAACGTGCTTGAACGCCTGAAAGAATCGTTCATCAAGCAAACTCAAGTAGATGTGATTATTCACACGTCGTTCATGAAACTCTTCCAACTGTATTTGGTCGTTGGCGGTATGCCTGCGGCTGTCCAGGCGTATCTTGATACTCATGATATACAGCAAGTTGTTCGTATTCAGCAATCTATCATAACTGAATACAAGCGGGACATTGCACAGTATGATCTGTCGTTGCAAATGCGTCTCTCGGAAATCCTTGAATTGATTCCAGCCGAGTTGAATAAGAAAAACAAACGTTTTTACGTGGGGGACATGGAAAACGGCGATCGTTTCAACCGAATAAACAACAACTTCATTTGGCTTAAGGAAGCAGGCGTCGCCCTCCCTTCGCATTCCGTGGAAGAACCTAAGATACCATTGCTTTTATCCAAATCATCCAATCTTTTCAAGCTATTTCTCAATGATGTCGGTCTGCTGGCATCCATGTATATGGACGGCATCCAACTGAAACTTCTATCGGGAGAACTCGAAATCAATTTCGGAGCCATCTATGAGAATTTTGCGGCACAAGAGCTTAAGGCGCATGGCTTTGAGCCATATTACTTCAATTCCAAGAAACAGGGGGAAGTAGATTTCGTAGTGGAATACAACGGCTCTGTCCTGCCATTGGAAATCAAATCAGGCAAAGACTACACAAGACATTCGGCTTTGACCAATCTTCTCGACAATGTCGATTACGCCATTCCAAAGGCATGGGTCATGACCAACAATAATGTCTTTTCTGCAGGCAAAATCACCTATTATCCTATTTACTTCCTCATGTTTCTCCACCACAATCCAATGCCGGAAAAAATGATATACAATCTTGACCTTTCCAATCTGAAAAACTAGTTTTTGGTCTTTGCCGCCTCTTTTTTCTTGTAGCGTTGTCGCGCCTTCTCCATGACATCCTCTGCGCCGTAAAAATTCTTACCACGCGCCGTCATGGCTTCCGAATAGCATTCCAAAAAATATTCCGCCAGACTGAAATCCTTCAGCGCCCAGCTCATGCGGAAACAGAACTGAACAAGATTTCGACGGACGCCACGCTGCAACAGACAGCCATTCGCAAGCTGCGTCCGGTCGTTGTCGATGAAATGGATGTGTTCGCCGTCCCATAGCAGATTGCCGGGGATGCAATCGCCATGAAGGAAGCCATGGCAATGGAAGTCGCAAAGTCCTGCTGCGACGCTACGTAAAACTTCTTTCCGCCGTTCTGTATCCGTCGTTTCCGAAATAATTTTCATAACGGACGGATATGGCACGCCTCTAGAGATGAAAATCTCCTCCGCTCGCAACCAATGCGTCCGCCGCGCCGCTAAAACCGCTTCTGAGCAATTGACACCAGCTTCCCGCATCGCCACCGTTCCGGCAAGAGCCTTCAGTGCGCGGCCTCCCAAGAAACGCCATTTGAACCACTTCCACAAGCAAAGCAAACAACGGCCGCTCTCCCCGTCATCCAACGTTTTTACGATTTTCACATAAAGTTCCTCTCCGTCCACCATGACGCGGGACACAGTCCGTCCGCAACGATTCACAAGCAACTGGCCTGGATTGTCCACCAGCCATTTGTCCAAATCGTCCGGCCGACCGCGCCATTCACGGCTGACCAGCCCTTTCCATCCATTATGCCTGTATGTATCGAAGCCGTTCACCATAAAACGTTCAACTGAAAATTTGCCAATTGACATAAACATATATACAATATAAACAATACTGACTTTTTTCAAACGAAAACCACAGGAAAGCGTCACCATGAACAAATTGATTGCCTTCACCATGCTGGTCGCAATGGCCCTTTCCGCCGCGCCGCCGCGTCAGCTCATTTTGATTCCCAACGGCAGCATCACCCTCGGCGGAGAATTTCCCGGCGCGAAAGGAAAATCAGAAGTATCTACAGCAAAACCAATTACGGCAAAACTAGAATTTGATCTCACGAAAGGCAACTACGTCGGATTCGTCCAAAGATGCATTTTGGCAGAAGGAACGACGACTTTTTCCTTCCATGCCTGCCCGTCCATTCCGAACACACGCCTCTTCATCCGCACCAGGGACAGCAAAGGGCGGTGGCACATGCGCCGCATACCGCTCTTCAGTTCGCCCGGCCAATGGAAGGAATTCTCCGTGGACCTCTCGAAATTCCAAGATTCATGGGGGCCGGGCGAAGTAAAAATCCACTGGCCTATCACGGAAATCGTCATCGGAATCGAAGTTGATAAAAAACTCGCCGTCGGAACGCTCGAACTCCGTGATTTTAACGTAACCACCACAGCCCCAAAGGATATCATGCCAAGCTTCACCCTTCAAGTCACGCCACAGCGCTTCGGCGCACTCTTCTATCCAGACGAAACGCCCTCCATCAACTACATCATCATCGCCAACGAACTCAACAGCAAACCCACGCTTGACATTACCCACACCGTCAAAAACTGGAAAGGCGATGTCCTTCTAAAAGAAAAAATCACGACAGAGCCCGACAAGTCTGTCGAATTTTCCATGACGGCGGAAAAACTCCGCAACCAGTTCGGTGCCTTCCAGCTGGAAATCGATGCCGTAAATTCCAGCGATCCAACAGACAAGACATCTTTCAGCACATGGTTTGGGCGGATGATCTCAGCGAATCCGAAGCCCTGCCCATGGGTAGGCACAGGCCTTCATAGCGGACATGGCTGGGGCTACGGCGACCTCCGTTTCATCGATATTCTCTCTGCCGCCGGAATCGGCGTCGTACGAGAAGAATTCGGCTGGCGTTCCATCGAGCAGGAAAAGGGCAAATACGTTGTCTCGCAGAATGTTATCAATTTCGTTAATCGCCTCTATGAACGCGGCATACGCCTCAATCACATCTGCGATTACAACAATCCCATCTACGAAAATCCGTTGGATCCAGACGCCTTCGCACGATGGACCGCCTTCATGGCCGAATATTTCAAAGACAAAATCTACACGTATGAAATCTGGAACGAACCCGCGAATTTTTACTTCCAGAAACAATACGGCGGACAACGGTGGGGCGATGCGCCATGGCTCGTTAAATTCGTCGAACTGACACGAAAGGCCAATGATGCCATCCGAAGCGTCCTTCCGGACGCCAACATCGCTGTATGCGCGGAAGATGTTTGGCCAACGCTCCGGCAGATGGTCGAAAACGGCATCGCCGATGAAAAAAACATCATCTCCTTCCATCCCTACTGCCACGGCCAGCCACGTCCCGAACGTGAGATGTTCTTCAAAGACAACGGCAAAGCCATGCGCGATGTCTGTAAAAAACATGGCGGCGCCCATCAGTTCATCATCACGGAAGCAGGCTGGACAACCTATTCAGGCGACATGCAGTATCTCGCCATCGCAGGCGGCTACCCGCGTTCAAGCTACGTCCACCAGGCCCAATACGCCATCCGTATGTTGCTCTCTTCCAAGGCAAACGGCATCCTCTACGCCTGTCAGTACGACTTCCGCAACGACGGCAACAACCGCGGCTATACGGAGCATAATTTCGGCCTCGTCCATGAAGATTTCTCCCCCAAGCCCTCCCTCACCGCCATCGCCACCATGACGCGCATCCTTGAAGATGCTCAATATATGGATGATCTATCCAACCAACCGGAAAACAAGCACTTATATCATTTCAAGGATAAAAACGGGCAGGATGTCGTCGCCGCATACATTGTCGAAGGCGAACAGGCCGTATCGCTGCCTGTCGCCCAAAATATCAAAATCATTGATTTGCAAGGGAATCCTGTTCCTACCGTTATAAAAGACGGGAAACTGGAAGTGACGCTCACGGAAACGCCAATCTATATCTATGGCCTTGATTGCGATGAAGTTGCGAAATGCATCCGACTGGCGGTTGATTTTGACACGTCCATCGTCATCGGCGGCAACAAACCGATATCGGTCAAACCGAATGGCTCCGTCGTGCTCCATCCGATGACGTCACTCAAATTCAGGCTTGATATCCAAAATCTTACGAAAGCCGACATCCACAACGCCACCGTCACGGCGGTCTTCGATCCCGCCCCCGCCAATTTCAAGCCTGTCGTCATTCCATTATTCTCCAAGTTAATTCATTTCAAGGTGTATTATCAGCAAATGTGTGAAATCCCGCTTGACGTTGAAGAATGGCGGCCGTTCATGAACAAGACCATCAACATGACCGTCACGTGCTCAGGCAACGGCTGCACGGAATCCGTGAAAAACACCTTCACGATTCAGCCTCCTATCATATTGCATTGCAGCACGATCGCCATGCATGATGGGATGCCCGCCATTCCTGTGGTCGTCCAAAATAACTTGCCTCATACCGCCATTTTCCCGACGTTTGACGTTGTCTCCAAAGATGTCCAAACGCTTCCTGTTCCAAAGGATGACATCGCCCCTCTCAAACAGAAAATCATTTGGCTACCACTGAAATCCATGCCAAAATCCTCCACCGCAGTCATCTCATTGACGCCAAAATACAAGAATCTTCCGACCGAAACACAAACAATCACGCTCCGTTCGGCCATCATCCCGCAGGCTCCACAACGCATTCCATTCGCCACCGAACCCATCTTCGTCCCATTGCCGGACAAGCAGCCCAAGCCAATCAATCCGAGTGACTTAAATGCGTCTGCCTTCCTGTCAAAATCAGACAAAGGCCTCGTCTTCACCGTCGATGTCCATGACGATAAATTCTTCCAGCCGTTCTCCAATCTCGGCGACGTTTGGCAGGGCGATTCCGTTCAGCTCTCCGTCGCGCCGTTGACAGGACAGCAATCGCTCAGTCTGATGCTCGCACTGCTGGCCGGAAAACCGACGGTGCTCGTCGAAACGCGCCTCAATCCTGACTCCAAACCGGAAGACTTCCCGCTGTCGATTGTCGGTTCGATAAACGGCGATGGCCCGCTTCAATACACGGTCACCATTCCATGGAACGCCCTGACCGGTATCAAAGATGAATGCCGCATCTCCTTGCTAGTCAACGACAATGATGGTAGCGGCCGCAAAGGATGGATTGAATTCCATTCCGGCATTGGTTCATTCAAAGACACATCACTCTTCGGAACTTATTCTTTCTAAATAAGGAGAAAAAACACCATGAAGAAAATGCTTCTGTTATCTCTTGCGCTTTCCGTCTGCGGAATGGCGCAAAACATCACGAAAACCGTCATTTTCGACGCCACGCATGACATCAAAAATTGGAGCAATCAACGAGACGAAGCACGCCTCAATCGTGAATTCCAAAAATCAACCCATGTCATGGAAGGCGACCAATTGATCTGGAATTTCATCCCGAAGGGCGACACAGGCTTCAACGACCTTTTCTACCATACCGCCATCCAACGTCCCTGCACGCAAATCATCGTCGAACTGACAAATCTCGGCGAACCATTCATCATCAGCGCCAAAATGGGAGACGCCAACGGCGCAGAATGGACCATTGATCCTAAACCGCTTCCGACTTGGAAAGACGGCGATCCGCCGCAGATATTGCAATGCGGCTGGACGAACTGGAAGCACGCCTCATGGAGCCAAATCAAGGAAGGGCCACTCGTCTTTCCAATCAAATACTTTACGATCATCGCTTTCGGCATCAAATCAGGCCAAGAATACAAACTCGCCATCAAATCCATCAAAATCGAAGAAGTCTCGGTCAATATGACCATCGAAAATCCGCCTGAAGTACCGAAGGAGACAGTCGGCGGAACAAAGCTGACGATTCCGTCCTTCACGGCAAAACTTTCCGAACCGCTGTTCCCCCTCTTCGCGGAACTCCAGTTTGCAAAAGGTACCACCGTCTTTTCGCGCATCCCATTGTCGTTCAACCTCTTGATGCCATCGACGCAAATCAAGCTCGATCCAGCCGCCCCGCTCGTCCTGCCATGGATTCTGAGAAAAGGCGACTATGAGCTCCGTGTCAACATGGTCGGTAATCTCGCCAACGGCATGCCCAACGTGACCGCCACCACCTCCATGGGCACTGTCAACGTCAGCCAAAAGGAACCCGTCCTCCCGCATACCGTCGCGGAAGTCAAACCATACAACGGCACACCCACGATTTTCATCAACGGTCAGCCCCACAGCGGCATGGCATACGCCGCATACGGCCCCAGCCCGCAAGTCTATCGCGACTTCACATCCGTTGACGTCGATCTGTTCACCATTTGCGCAACTCCAACGGAATCAGGATATAACATCTCCCCAACCGCTTGGAAGTCGCAAGACGAATATGACTTTTCCATCATCGACCAACGCGTCGCCATGATTCTACAGGCCAATCCAAAGGCCTATATCTTCCCGCGGCTCTATCTCCATGCCCCTAAATGGTGGTGCAATCAACACCCGGACGATGTCGTCATTGCCGAAAAGCCTGACGGCACACGCTACGTCTTCCCGCACACATCTGGCCGCCCCGCCCCGTCATGGGCCTCTCAGGCGTGGCGTGAAGACACCATCAAAGGGCTTCGCAAACTCATCGAATACGTGGAAAATTCCCCCTACGCCAATAATTTCATCGGCTATCATCTCGCCTCTGGAACGACGGAAGAATGGATGATGTGGGGCTCCAACGAAAACGCATGGGTCGATTATTCACCCGCCAACATCCGCTACTTCCGCAAGTGGCTCACTGACAAATACAAGACGGATGACGCCCTCCAAAAGGCGTGGAACGACAACAACGTCACGCTCGCAACCGCCGAAATCCCATCCTACAAGCAACGCGCCGATTCCAAGCTCGGCTACATGCACAACCCGCAGACCGAAATGCAGGTCATTGATTTCTATACCTATAATTCATGGCTCGTCGCAGACACCATCACCACATTCGCGACCGCCGTCAAAGACATCTGCAAACATGAAAAGACCGTCGGTGTCTTCTACGGCTATCTCCTCCAGCTCTGCGGTGAACAACGTCAGCAGAATTCCGGCCACAACGCTCTCCGTAAAGTCCTCGAATGTCCGGACATAGATTTCGTCTGCTCACCCACGTCCTATGCCTTCCGCCAGCTCGGCGGCAAGGGAACCTGTCATTTCATGTCGCTCGTCGATTCCGTCAAACTTCATGGGAAACTATGGTTTGATGAAAACGACGTTCGCACATCCCTCTCGCCCGGCCAGGTCGGCGGATGGGGCAAGCCGGAGAATGTCGAAGGCGATATCATCCAGCAGGACAAGGAGTTAGCATGTGTTCTCACAAACGGCGTCGTTCAGTGGTGGTTCGATGTCGGCGGTAATCGTTACAACACGCCGAAGCTGCTTGCGGCTCTCAAAAACTACTGCCGCGTCGCCAAAATCGCCAATGGTCTTGACCGCTCTTCCGTCACACAAGCCGCCTACATCATCGATGAAGACTCTCTCGCTTATCTCAAGACGGGTGACCGAATCGGCGGCGAATTGACCATTGGACGCCTCCCGCAGCTCCATCGCGGCGGCTTCCCCGTCGGTCATTATCTCGCGTCCGACATCGACAAACTGACAGACTGCAAACTGTTGATCATCGCCAACGCCGTCGCCCCGTCGGAAGAACTCCGCCAAAAAGTTGACAAGATGAAAGGCGATGGCCGCGTCATCGTCTTCCTCAACAACGCCGGTGTCATGGCCGACGGCCGTTTCGCTCCCGAACAGGCGGAATCCTTCATCGGCATGAAAGTCGTCTTCGATCCGAAAGCCCCTATGGCCAAAGGACATATGTTATTCAAAAAAGTCGATGGAATTTGCGATGGCCTGCCCATTGGATACGGCAACCCACAATTCATCCACAATCCCGCCGTCCTTCCCGCAGACGATCTGGCGACTGTCATCGCAACCTATCCAGACGATCGCCCCGCCATCGCCATCAAGAAATTCGAGAACTGGACAGCTGTCTATTGCGCTCAGCCGCAACTACCTGCGCAACTCTACAGCAATCTCGCCAAACTGGCGGGAATCCACCAGTATATCGAAACGCCAGATGTCGTCTGGGCCAACAAATCCATGCTC
>JAEEGH010018046.1_pt1 | contig 14958 bp, 17 predicted proteins | sample 9134181 | NCBI WGS metagenome assembly JAEEGH01 (sample SAMN16246544, study PRJNA631951) | gut metagenome | biome: gut microbiome; feature: rumen; material: DP-attached | host: Bos | place: Iran: Karaj | collected 2018-10 | reverse complement strand
CCATCCGGAGATATCTACATTCTCCGTATGAACTGGCAAACAAATACCCATAATTTGTATTACATAGAAAACACCTGGGATCCAGAATGGCGTAAACAATGGTATAATAAATAAAAAAGCATAACATAGGTTCGTAGCCGACAGGCGGTCAAGCCGCCTGCGGTACAACCAGTTGTTATGCCCACACATAAAGTGGTATATATGAAAAATAAAATAAAAATAGCTGCATTTTCAAATACTTCATCAGAAATAATAGTAAAAAAGTGGGATTTTAAAAAAATATTTCTTCCAAGTGATAAAGTAAAAGATTCAGAAATTGTAATAAAGGAATTAGAAGATACTGATTATTTTATCTGTTTAGGACAAAAACCTGCCATCAAAAATAAAATTTGTTTAGAGCTTGTTGCAAAAAATAATGCTGATAAAATTAAAACAAATTTTGAAATAGAAAAATTAATTGAAGAATTTAAGAAAAATGATATTCAGATAATAAAAAGTACGAATCCAGGAAAATCATATTGTAATCAAGTATATTGGAACAGCTTGAATTATATAAAAGATAATAGTTTAAATTGTAAGATTCTTTTCGTACATGTTCCTTTTGAAAAAAATATAGAAAATATTTCAGAATTTGCTGAGAAAATAAATAAATCAATTTGTTCGTATATGAAATCTCTGTAATTATGATGTATAATGTATCGAAAAAAACGGAGGAATAATCATGCCTGTATTATCAATGTTTTATGGAATCATCATAAGAATGCAAAGTGAACATGGAGGAAAGCATCATGTTCCACATATTCATGTAATTTGAGGAGATGAAGAATCTGTATTTTCTTTGGACGGTGAACAATTGGAAGGTGAAATTCCTCAGAGTAAAAAGAAACTTGTTGAAGCATGGATTGAAATTCACAAGGAAGATTTACAGGCAAAATGGAAACTGTTAGATGAAGGTGAACAGTTCTTTAAGATTGATCCTTTAAGATAGGAGGCATGATAAAAAGGTAAACGAACAAGCGGTAATGTGATACGCTGAAGTGATTCAGCGGAACCCAGGCATCAGTTCGTTATGTTTAGTAAGGACACAGATTCTTGTATAGGAGAATGAAGAGCTTTTGCCGCATCATACTATAGTCATTAAGACTGAATGGGAGATTGGAACACAGTACCGATTAGACTTTCCGCTGAAGAAAAAACGGAGGTCATTATGACAGTTTTCATGGGTGCGGATTTGCACAAAACACAGATTACCGTGCACGTTCGAGTTGGAGACAATGTTGAATCTTTGTCTGAAATCAAACAGTATCCAACAACACAAGGCGGATATGCCGAACTTCTGGCAAGAATTGCTGAATACAAATCTGCCGGGTATGACGTGAAGGTTGGAGTTGAATCAACTGGAAACACAAGATTCTTTAAGAATCAGGTTGAGAAAGCAGGTGCGGAAGTAACTGTAATCAATACCTTAAAGTTCAAGGTAATCAACGAGTCAACCAAGAAAACTGATAAACATGACGCTTCGACAATTTCAGAGTTTCTTGAAAAAGATATGCTTCCAGAAAGTTATGTCTGCAATCAGGAAACAGAAAACCTAAGACGGCTTTTGAAATCAAGGGAAAGACTTGTCCGTTCGATTGTCGGCCAAAAGAATGAAGTTCATGCACTTCTAGTAAGCATGGGGCTTTCAGATGAACTGCGAAGCCTTCAAAGTAAAAAAGGGCGCCAAAAAGTTCTGGACACCCTGTTATCGCACAGCGACCTCGTGCTCGAAGCACAATCAGTAAAACTGATGTTTCAAATCATAGACCAGATAGCAGAAGCGGTCAAGACGATTGAAAAGCAGCTTGCTGAACTTACAAAAGATGATGAGATGGTAAATCGTCTCATGACAATCCGTGGCTGTGGAAAAATCACAGCATGGATTATCAGAGCATACACAGAAGACATAGGCAGATTTGCGACAGCAAAGAAATATGCGGCCTTCTGTGGACTTGTTCCGTGGGTACAGGATTCAAACGAAACTGTTCATCATGGAAAAATAACTAAACGTGGCCCTCAGGAACTGAGAACAGCTTTCGTTCAGTTGGTTTTGGGAATTCGTCGTTGTGGTGATACTTCAGAATGGAGAATCATGCAGCGGCTGGATTATATGAAAAAGAATAAAGGCAGCGGCAAATCAATTGTTGCAGCTGCAAGAAAAATGGCAGAAATAACGTGGGCGTTGCTCACAGAAAAACAGGACTTTGATGCAAAAAAAATGATGGGTAAATACAAGCCTATGAATCTTGTTGATCAAGCTCTGGCTGCCATAGATAAATAGCTTAGAAAGTTGACTTGTTCGTTGACTTTTTATGGGAGGAAATTATATGATAGAAAGCATTATAAAAGTTAAAGGCGATATTTTGACTTCTCTTGGACAGACATTTTTTATGGTCGCCATTTCTGTAGCAATAGGAATTATTTTTGGAACAATAATTGGATTGATTTTGTATACTACATCAACTTCATATTTTGTAAAGAATAAGTTTGTGAACAGAACAATTGGAATTTTGATTAATATTATTCAGTCCGTTCCATTTTTGATTCTGATGGTTCTTCTTCTTCCTCTTTCAAAACTAATTGTTGGAACAAAAATCGGTTCAAAGGCTGTTCTGGTTCCATTAAGTATTGCTGCAATTTCCTTTTTTGCCCGTCTGTCGGAAGCAAGTTTTTCGGATGTTTCAAAAGGTGTGATTGAAGCTTTTATTTCAACAGGTGCCAGTAAGTTTAAGGTGATTGCAAAAATCCTTATCCCTGAAGCATTACCTTCACTGCTTAGAAACATTACTGTAACAACTGTTTCCATTCTGGGATTTTCTGCAATGGCAGGGCTTGTTGGCGGCGGCGGACTTGGAGATCTTGCATACCGTTACGGCTATCAGCGCTATCAGAGTGAAATAATGATTATCTGCGTTTTAATTCTGATTGTTCTGGTTCAGGGAATTCAGGTCTTTGGTGAATGGAGCGTAAAAAAGGTCAGCAAAAAATAGGATTAAATATGATTGAAATATTATGGCATGGTCGGGGAGGTCAGGGAGCCTTTACTGCTGCAAAGCTTCTTGGAGCGGCGTACAGTTTGAAGGATAAATATTCACTGGCCTTTCCATCTTTTGGTCCGGAGAGGCGGGGAGCACCAGTTCTAGCTTTTACAAAATTGAGTTCCCGGCCTATTGGTGACAGAAGTCAGATAAAAAAAGCTGACTATATAATTTTTCTGGATGATACTCTTTTTTCTCCAGCTGCTTTAAACGAACTTAAGGCGGGTGGAAAAATTTTTATTAATACAAAGAAAAAAATTAATGAACTGGGATTAAAAAATGGTGATATTGAAATTAATCATCTAATCACTTTTGATGCCGACTCTCTTGCTCTTGAAGTTTTGAAAATGCCGGTTACTAATACAGTAATGCTTGCACTCCTTGTAAAAGAGTCTGGTCTGCTTTCATCTGAGGATTTGCTTGAAGGAATGAAAAAACTTCTTCCTGAAAAGATTCTGGGAAAGAATCTGCTGCTGGTAGAGAAAGTTTTTGGAGGGGATTTGTGAAACCTTATTTAAGAGAAAAAAATCCTGTAGCTTTTGATGAAGTTCCAGAAGCAACAGTTTACGAAGGCGGATACCTGGTAACAAAAAATGCAGGCTGGAGAAATATCAGGCCGGTTGTCAGTACGGACAAGTGTAAGGGATGTTTACAGTGTTATCTCTATTGTCCGGACGGTGTAATCAGTAAAGATAAAGAAAATGGAAAGGTAAAGGTCGATTACGATTTCTGTAAGGGCTGCGGAATCTGTGCAAAAATATGTAAGTTCGATGCAATTAAAATGGAGGCTGAAGAATAATGTCAAAAGAATTCCTTTCCGGAGATCAGGCTTTTGCTTACGGAATAAAACTTGCCCGGCCGGATGTTATTTCTGCCTATCCAATCACTCCTCAAACAGTTGTTGTAGAAATGCTTTCCGAATTCGTTGAGGCGGGTAATCTAAAAAGTGATTTTATTCATGTTGAATCTGAGCATTCAGCTCTTTCCTGTGCAATGGGTGTGAGCGCTTCCGGAGCAAGGGCTTTTACTGCTACAAGTTCTCAGGGTCTGCTTTATATGGCCGAGTGTCTTGTGTATGCCAGCGGTGGTCGTTTTCCAATCGTTATGATGAATGCAAACCGGTCTACAGCATTGCCCTGGAATATTTATGGAGACCAGAGGGATTCTCTTGCTCTTCTTGATTCAGGATGGATTCAGGCATACGCGAAAAATGGACAGGAAGCACTGGACCTGGCATTAATGGCATATTACATTGCTGAACACAAAAATGTACAGACACCATTTATGGTAAATCTTGACGGCTTTGCCCTGACCCACACTTTTGAAAGTGTAGAAGTTCCTGAGCAGGATAAAGCTGATGAATACTTGCCTCCTTTTAGCACCATTAATCGTTTTGATTTTGAGCAGCCAAAGAATATGGCATTTTCTGCAGGCCCTGAAACTAATTCCTATTTTAAATTTAAGGAACACAGAGGAATGTTAAATGTGCGTGGCGTGTGCAGAGAAGCTGAAGAAAAATTTGAAAAGATATTCGGCCGTTCCTATACAGGTCTGGTAGAAAAATATAAATGTGATGATGCGGATTTTGTGCTGGTAACTTTGGGAAGTATTGCAGGCCTTGTAGAGGAAGTTGTTGACAGTTTAAGGAATGAAGGAAAGAAAGCTGGTCTTTTGAGAATTCGTTATATGAGACCCTTCCCTGATCAGGAGATAGCTTCTGTTCTTGGAAAAGCAAAAGCCTATGCTGTACTTGAGAAAGATATTTCCTTTGGCGCAGAAGGTACTGTCTTTACAAATGTTAACTCCGCACTTAAAAAATCTAATGTAAATCTTCCGGGATTAAATTATATCGGCGGACTTGGGGGTAAGGATATTAGTGGAGAAGAAATAAGGGAAATCTTTAAGGAACTGGAAACTCTCGACTTGAAAAGGAATGTAGGGGGCGTTACGGGGGAGTCCCCCGTTAGAGAGGGTAGCGTACAGCAGCAAACGGAGTTTGTGGCTGGGAGCGAGGGAGAGACCTCTCCCCGTGATGTGAGGTTTCTGGGAATTCCCGGGGAGGGCCTGAATGCTTAACGCAAAAAATCTAAACGAAGAAGAATTTTTTTACGGACATAAAGCTTGTGCCGGTTGCGGAGGGAGTCTTGGTTTAAGAATTGCCCTGAAGGTTCTTGGTCCAAAAACTGTAGCTGTTCTTCCTGCTGGATGTATGAGTGCAGTTGGATTTAATTATCCTCAGTTGTGTTTTTCAAATAATGCAATTATTTCTACATTTGCTGGAACTGCCAGTATGTGTACCGGTGTTGCAGCGGGTCTGAAAGCGAAAGGAATTACAGATGCTCCAGTTCTTGGATTTGCAGGTGATGGAGGTACAGGTGATATAGGTCTTCAGGCGTTAAGCGGTGCAATCGACAGAAATGATAATTTTATCTACATCTGCTACGACAACGAAGCATATATGAATACCGGTATTCAAAAAAGTTCCCTAACTCCTTTTGGCGCATCAACAACAACCAGTCCGGCTGTGAAAGGTGCCCGGGGTAATTTGAAGACTAAGAAAAATCTTTTTGAAATTATTGCAGCTCATGACATACCCTATGCGGCAACTGCAAGCATCGGCTATATGCAGGACTTCATCAATAAAATTGAAAAGGCTTCTAAAATTCAGGGGACAAAATTTATTCACCTTATTGCACCTTGTCCAACCGGCTGGGGAATAAAAGTGAATGAAACAGTGGATGTGGCAAGAGAAATAGTAGATACAGGACTTTTTTATCTGGCAGAATATGAAAAGGGAAAATTTTCTCTGACTCATAAACCAACAGAGTTTACAGATGTACGCTCTTATCTTTTAAAGCAGGCTCGCTTTAAACATTTAACTGACGAAGATATTGAAATCATTGTTCAGGGCAGAGATAAAAAGTGGGAAAAAATCCTCAGGGAATGGTAAAAAGCTGATGTCAGAATTTAAAAGACTCTTTTCTCTGTTCAGAGAGAGGAGTCTTTTTTTTATAGAAAAACTATATCAAATAACAATCCTATAAATAAAAATTATAGCACAGCATAAAAAACTTGTATTAGTCAGACAAAGGTCATTTTATTAACATACAAACCATCAGGAAGTTGCAGCTTGAATAAATCGATTCTTTGAATCAAAAAGCAGTCTTGAAATCTACCGATGAAACGGAAAAATAGCGAGGAAAATAAAAATGGCAGATTGGGGAAAATCAGAACCAGACGGAAAATACTGGAATAAAGAACTGGAAACATTACCAAGAGAACAGCTGGAAGCAAAGCAGCTGGAAGACTTAAAGGAAATTGTAAAATTTGCTTATGACAATTCTCCTTACTACAAGAGAAGCTTTGATGAAGCAGGAGTAAAACCTGAAGATATAAAAACTCTCAAGGATATTGAAAAGTTTCCTTTTATCAATAAAAAAACTCAGCGTGACACTCAGGGAGTTGGTTCCTTCCTTGGAGAACTGGCTGCCGTTCCTGAAGAAGAGGTTATCTTTGTTTCAACATCATCAGGTTCTACTGGCGTTCCAACAATGTCGCCTTTTACAAAGAAAGACTTTGATGAATTCCAGGATACTGAAAGCCGCTGGTTCTATCAGATTGGAATGAGAAAAAATGACCGCTATGTTCACGCCCTTAACTTTTCACTGTACGTAGGCGGCCCTGATGTAATTGGTGCACAGAATCTTGGAGCACTTTGTATCTGGGGTGGAACTCTTCCAAGCGAAAGACTTCTTTTTATCCTTAAGACATATAAACCTACAATCATCTGGACAAGCCCAAGCTATGCATGGCAGTTAGGTGAAAAGGCAATTAAAGCTGGTTACGATCCTAAAAAGGATTTTAATATTAAAAAAATAATTGTTGCTGGAGAAGGCGGCGGTTCCATTGCATCTACCCGAAAGGCTATCGAAGATTTGTGGGGTGCTGAACTCTACGATTTCTATGGACTTTCAGATATTTTTGGAGCATGTGCTGCAATGTGTGAAGCAAAAGATGGACTTCATATTGCAGAGAACCATATACTTGTAGAAACAAGAGATATTCACACAGGTGAGATTCTGCCTCCTGGTCAGACTGGTGAACTTGTATTTACAACTCTCCGAAAGCATGCCCGTCCGCTTATCCGCTTTAGAACAGGGGATATCGGCCGCATTGATTATACCCCTTGTCAGTGTGGACGTACACATGGCCGCATTCACATTCAGGGACGCCTGGATGACATGTTCATTGTAAGTGCAGTAAATGTTTTCCCAAGTGACATTGAAGCCGTTATCCATGAACTTAAGGGAGTTACAGGTGAATATCTTGTACGTATTTTTGAAAAGGATTTTACCTGCAAATATTCAGTTGAAGTTGAAAAGTCTTCTGACAATTCTGAAGCAGATGACAAACTTGCAGAAAGAGTAAGTGCTGCCCTTAAAGCCCGCATTGGTGTAAAACCTGCCAGTGTAGTAGTTCATCCTGATGGAGGATTGGGCACCCGCAGTGAACACAAATCAAAGAGAGTTATTGATGAAAGAACTCTAACTTACAATATCTAAAATAAATATTTATAAAATGTTTTTTAACCGGCTGGTTTTAGATTTTAGGTCTTTAAGTCAGCCGGTTCTTTTTAATTTTTACGGGAGAAAAATTATGCCTGAACTTTCAAACAGAACAGCAGATTTTACAGACAGCGTAATCCGCAGAATGACAAGAGTTTCAAATCTTTACGGAGCAATAAATCTTTCTCAGGGATTCCCGGATTTTGAACCTCCACGACCAATCCTTGACCGTCTGGCTCAGGTTTCATCAGAAGATTTTCATCAGTATTCAATAACCTGGGGTGCTCAGAATTTCAGAGAAGCCCTTGCTTCAAAGATAAAACATTTTTCTGGAGTTGATGTTAATCCTGAAAAAGAACTGGTGGTAACCTGCGGCTCAACGGAAGCAATGATGGCCGCAATGATGACCGTTACAAATCCCGGAGACAAAGTAATAGTATTTTCACCTTTTTACGAAAACTACGGAGCGGACACAATTTTAAGTGGTGCTGAACCAATATACGTTCCCCTTAATCCTCCTGAATTCAACTTTGATCCAGAGGTGCTTGAAGATGCATTCCGGCTCAAGCCAAAAGCAATAATCGTATGTAATCCATCAAATCCCTGTGGAAAAGTTTTCAGCAGAAAGGAGCTGGAAATAATCGGAGACCTTGCACGTAAATATGACGCCTTTGTTATCACTGATGAAGTTTACGAGCATATCATTTATAAACCCTATACTCATACTTATATGGCTGCCCTCCCCGGAATGAAAGACAGAACAATCACCTGTAATTCACTTTCCAAAACCTATTCAATTACAGGCTGGCGTCTAGGTTATGTCTGGGCCAGTGAAGAAATTACGGAAAGGGTAAAGAAAGTTCACGATTTTCTTACGGTAGGAGCAGCGGCCCCTTTGCAGGAAGCAGCAGTAACTGGTTTGAAATTTGATGATCAGTATTATCTGGATCTGCAGGAAAAATATACACGCAAGAGAGATCTCTTTTTGAAAGGCCTGGATCAGATTGGTCTGGAGCATACAGTTCCCCAGGGAGCTTATTACATTCTGGTGGATATCAGTCAGTTCGGATATAAAACGGATACAGATTTTGCCCTGGCTCTGGCAGAAAAAGTCGGTGTTGGTGCAGTTCCAGCCTCTTCTTTTTTTAAGGAAGAAGAAAACCGCTATGTCCGCCTTCATTTTGCAAAAAAAGATGAAACCTTAAATGCTGCCCTGGACAGGTTGAGTGATATAAAAAATAAATTAAAATAATATATAAAACCTATTGACAAAGTAGGTAATAAAATATAAAGTAGTCCTATAATCACTTATAGGAAGGATTAATATGACTGCTATTTCTTGTAAACAGAATAATTTCTCTTGCTGCTGTTCATGTAAGGACAGGCGGATTTGATGTTTGCAGGACTATAAAATATTAGTTTTGAAATAAATCCGCTGGTTCGCCAAATGGTAGCCGGCGGATTTTTTTATGGGGGAAATTATGGTAAATGACCAGGAAAGTATAACTGCTAAACTTTGTTCTTTCGCGAGAGCTTTTCATTCAAATTATGGGGAAAATAAAATTTATGATGATTATCTTGCCTTTGATCTGATGGGAAAAAAGCAGTACGAAGAAATGGGGCAGCTTATCGAAAATGGATTTGATGCAGCAAAATTTGATAACAAAAAATGGTTCAATCAGAAACGAATACACGATGCAGTTTATACATATATGCTTCCAATCCCCCTTTCAAGAATCAGTTTTGCAGGAAAAGAACTAGAAGCTTTCAGAAAGAAATATGGCGGATCAGGCAAAAAAATCCAGTATGTAATCTGCGGGGCCGGTATGGATTCCTTTGCCTTCAGAAATACGGATGAAAATATTCACATATTTGAAGTAGATCATCCGGATACCCAGAAATATAAACTGGAACGAATTAAGGAACTTGGCTGGATTCTTCCGGGGAACTTAACTCTTGTACCTGTGGATTTTAACAGGGACAGTTTGAGGGAAAAACTTCTGGAAAGCGGATTTGATTCAAGTCTTCCAACATTTACGGCCATTCTGGGAGTTTCCTATTATCTGGAACTGCAAGTTTTTGAAGAGACATTAAAAATCATTTCGGAACTTACAAACGGTCAAAGTCAGGTGATTTTTGATTTTCCGGATGAAACTACTATGGAGCCGGATGCGGTTGCAAGGGTGAAAAAACTCTCTCAGATAACGGCTTCTCTGGGAGAACCAATGGTCAGAGGATTTTCACTGCCGGAAATAGAGGGGGCCCTTAAAAGACACTCCCTGAAAATTGAAAGGCATGAATCTCCAGTGGACATTCAGAAAAATTATTTTGCAGGCCGGAGAGATAAGCTTAAAGCTTTTGAAAATGTACATTTCATTATGGCGAAAAAAGAGTCATAAAAAATACAACTGAAAAGGAGAATTAGAATTATGGAAGGAAAGAATTACAAATCAATTGAATCATCTTTAGTTCACGGTGGAATTTACGGAGATCCTCTTACAGGTGCCGTAAATGTTCCGATTTACCAGACTTCAACTTATGAACAGCAGGGGCTGGGGCAGAACAAGGGCTGGGAATATTCCAGAACTGGAAATCCAACTCGTGCTGCCCTTGAAGCCTTGATTGCTGAGCTGGAGGGGGGAACAAAAGGATTTGCTTTTGCTTCAGGAATGGCCGCTTTAACAGCAGTGCTTTCTCTTTTTAAGAGTGGCGATAAAATCGTAATTTCAAGCAATGTTTACGGTGGAACTTTCCGTGTTCTTGATAAGATTTTCAAAAACTTCAGCATAAGCTATTCAATTGAAGATACAACAAATCTGGAAAGCCTGGATAAAAAAATTACTCCTGATGTTAAGGCAATCCTTGTTGAAACTCCTGCAAATCCACTTTTAACAATTACAGATCTTGAAGGAGTTGCAAAACTGGCAAAGAAACACGGAATTCTTTCAATCGTTGACAATACTTTTATGACTCCATATTTGCAGCGGCCTATTGAACAGGGAATTGATATTGTTGTTCACAGCGCAACAAAATATCTTGGGGGCCATAGTGATGTTGTTTCCGGACTGGTTGTTGTTCACGAAAAATCTCTTGAAGAAAGACTTGCCTTTATTCAGAATGCAACCGGGGGAGTGCTGGGACCATTCGATTCCTTCCTTTTAATCAGGGGAATTAAAACTCTGGGAGTTCGCCTGGACCGCCATACAGATAATGCCCTTAAAATCGCTAAGTGGCTTGAAACTCACAAAGGTGTAAAAAAAGTTTACTACCCGGGTCTTGAAAGTGCCCAGGGTTATCAGATTAACAAAAAGCAGGCAAAGAACGGCGGTGCAATGATCAGTTTCGAATTGAAGGAAAACTACGATCATAAAACCTTCTTTTCATCCCTTGGACTGATTGCCCTTGCAGAAAGTCTGGGCGGTGTAGAAAGTCTGGTCTGCCATCCTGCAAGTATGACTCACGCAAGTATCCCTCGGGAAATCCGTGAAAAGGTTGGAATTACAGACGGGCTTATCCGCTTGTCAGTAGGAATTGAAGGTGTTGATGATTTGATTGCAGATTTAAATCAGGCTATTGAAGGAGCAGAAAAATGAAATACTATGATTCCATGCAGGATTTGATTGGTAATACCCCGCTTGTAAGACTGGGAAATATGGGTATTCCAGAGGGAATAAATCTTTTTGCAAAACTGGAACTCTGGAATCCCGGTGGCAGCGTAAAAGACAGAATTGGCCGTGAAATGATTGAAGATGCGGAAAGAAGAGGCGTTCTTAAGGCAGATGGAACAATTGTTGAAGGAACTGCCGGCAACACTGGACTTGGTATTGCAATGGCCGCCTTGAAAAAAGGATATAAAGTTATTTTCGTAGTGCCTTTAAAGTTCAGTCAGGAAAAGCAGATTCTTATGAAGGCCCTGGGAGCAGAAATTGTAAATACTCCCCGGGAAGAAGGAATGCTGGGCGCGGAAAAAAAAGCTGAAGAAATCAAAAAGAGCATAGAAGGAGCTGTATCCCTGGAGCAGTTCAGAAATCCTGTAAATCCTCTTGCTCATTACAAAACAACTGGTCCTGAAATTTACAGAGATCTGGACGGCCATATAAATTACTTTGTCGGTGGTGCAGGCAGCGGTGGAACTTACAGCGGAATCATGAAGTATCTTAAAGAACAGAATTCTGATATAAAAGGTGTGCTGGCAGATCCAATCGGTTCAACAATGGGCGGCGGTAGTCATGGAGATTATAATATTGAAGGAATTGGTAACGACTTTATTCCTGACACAATGGATATAAGTCTTGTGGATAAAGTGATAAAAGTTACTGATGCTCAGGCCTTTGTTGCTTCCAGGGAACTGGCCCGTAAAGAAGGAATCCTTGCTGGCAGTTCAAGCGGTGCGGCATTTACAGCAGCAAAACTTCTTGCCCAGGAGCTGGCCTGCAATGGAGAAATTGAAAAAGCCGGCGGCAATATAAATATCGTTACCCTTTTCCCTGACAGAGGAGACAGATATTTTTCAAAGAATCTTTACGAATAAAACTGGAGGTGTGTTATGTCCCTGGTAAATCTGGAATATCTTTTTAAGGATGAAGAAGTATTGTCGCAGGAATCATTACCTGATTATGCCAGTCTGGATTTTGTTTCCAGGGGCAGCCATATTTATGGAGAAATACTGTGGCCTCACCGACTGCAGGAAAAGAAACATCCTTGTGTAATTATGCTTCACGGTTTTCCAGGATCCGCCAGAAATGATGATATTTCCCATGCTCTCTGTCGCATAGGATGTGTGGTGCTTGTTCCTCATCACAGAGGTGCCTGGGGAAGTGAAGGAAAATATCTTATCAGTAATTGTGTAGATGATGCGGTGAATCTGTCAAACTATGCCCGCTCTGAAGATTTTGTTAAACACTACAATATTGATCCTTCCCAGATATTTCTTCTCGGCCACAGCATGGGTGGTAATTCTGCTCTTAATGCGGGAAGACAGCTGGATTTTATCCGGGGAATAATAATGCTTTCTCCATACGATCCGACCTGTTTCTTAAAGAGAGGCAAAGAGGAATATATAAAAGCTCTGCTCCACGAAGGTCATATTTTGAATTCTGATGGAATAGATTCAATCTACCAGGATATTGTTGAAAAGGCAGAAAATCTTTCTTTTATAAATGCATTTGAATCCGTAAAGAACAAAAATATTCTCATATTTGCCGCAAAATATGATACAGTTTCAGCAAATGAAGAAATGGTAATGCCCTTGTGGAATAAACTGAAGGAAAATATGATGAATCGGAGAGAGGAATCAAATCTTCCAGTTCAGAAGCTCATAGAGTATCCTGTTGAGCACGGACTTTTAGGAAGAAGAATTTCCATGATTAGTGAAATTGCAGCATTTATAAATGATGCAGGTGAAAATTAAAATTGTATTCTGGAGAATAAAATGACTATACAGCAGATAAAATATGCAATTGGTATTGCAGAAACTGGTTCCTTCAATAAGGCCGCAGAAAAACTTTATGTGTCCCAGCCTTCGTTAACGAGTACAATTCATGACCTGGAAAATGATCTGGGAATTCAGATTTTTAACAGAAGTGGAAGGGGCGTTACTCTTACAAATGATGGTCAGGAATTTATTTCCAACGCAAAGCAGGTTTACTTAAGTTTTCTTAATTTAAGTCAGAAGTACGGCGAAAATTCCCAGATAAAGAAAAAGTTCGGAGTTTCAACCCAGCACTATTCCTTTGCAGTAAAAAGTTTTGTGGAAATGGTAAAATCCTTCAATACAAATGAATACGAATTTGCTGTAAGGGAAACCCGCACTCAGGAAGTTATAGAAGATGTTGCTTCATTAAAAAGTGAAATCGGAATTCTTTACTTAAGCGATTTTAACCGTAAGCCAATTGAAAGTATTCTGAAATCTAAAAATCTGGAATTCCATCACCTTATAAACTGTAAGGCCTTTGTTTATATCTGGAAAGGTCATCCCCTTGCAAAAAAGAAGAACATTTCCTTTTCGGATCTGCAGGATTTTCCATGTCTGAGTTTTGAACAGGGGGATGGTTCAAGTTTTTATCTGGCAGAAGAAATTTTGAGCACGGAAGAGTATCACCGTACAATTAAAGCAAATGACCGGGCTTCAATGCTGAATCTTATGGTGGGACTTAACGGCTACACTCTCTGCTCCGGCATAATCTGTGAAGAATTAAACGGTTCTGATTATGTAGCAATTCCATTTCAGGAAGAAAATGACAAAATCAACAGAGTTATGGAAATCGGCTACATAATCAAGAAAAACTTCAACTTAAGCACAATTGGGGAAAAGTACATTGAAGAAATGAAAAAATACCTTGGAGTTGAAGAGAAAAACTAACAGGCTCAAATCCTCGGCGTTTTTTTACCATGTGATTTTATAGTTCAGCGGAGAAGACAGAACAAGAAAATCAACAAGAGGAAGTGAAACCTGGGCGGAATTTGTATTTTTGCGGATGGATTTTCCCTGTGCCGACAAAAGTTTTTTTCCGGCCGGACAAATCATTTTAAAATTGATTGATGCGGCCTTAAGTTCATCCCCAATGTCCTTTCCGTAAACAGAGGAAAGCAGCATAAGATATTCATCTGCAGACATTGCTTCTCCAGTGAAAACAGGTGCCATAAAAAGGTCCAGCATATACTGGGAATCTTCCGGCAGCGCAGAAACCAGACCCTGAATTGTGTCCGGTGAAAGGTTCAGTTCCAGAGAATTTGACTGGCAGTTTACGAAATCCTTGATTTTAAGTCCCTTGTCCGTTAAAAGAATTGTCTGTTTTTCCGGGGCTGCAATTTTTCCCTGAAGAGTCAGTTCTGTCTGGGAAATCCACTTTGCTTTTGTAAGAGTTAAGTCACTCTTTTCAAATGCAGATGTTAAATCCCCTTCAGAAAGCATCTTGGAAAAATCTCCCGAACCTGTCAGAGCCTTTAATGTATTCGAAATTGCCTGTCCAAAATTCAGGTTTACTTCTATATTTGTTGATTTGTCGGTGTTTGCCGTAAAAGAAGCATCTGCTCCGCATGAAGTAAATGTAAGGGCTGCAGCTATTGAAATAATTGTAAAAAATGTGATTTTTGTGTGTTTCATATTAAGTGAACAAAGTTTACCATAAAAAAGTTACGGCTGTCAGGAGGTCTATTTTCTTCCGGACAGCCGTTTTATAGTTTCATAGGTTAATTAGCCCGAATGTCGAGTTTTGAAAAGTTACTAACATTACAAAAAAACGGCGCGAAGGAGTGAAAACAACTTACGAAAACACTTATTTTGTGCTGCCGCGGTAGCGGCAAACGTAAATAAT
>JAEEGH010018044.1_pt1 | contig 14958 bp, 12 predicted proteins | sample 9134181 | NCBI WGS metagenome assembly JAEEGH01 (sample SAMN16246544, study PRJNA631951) | gut metagenome | biome: gut microbiome; feature: rumen; material: DP-attached | host: Bos | place: Iran: Karaj | collected 2018-10 | reverse complement strand
ACGTCTTCTTTTAGGTTGGAATATCATCTGGATTTTAGATATCGTATTTATGATTCTAAAGAAGGATATTTTCTGTTTATTAAATTGCTAATAAATAGAACATCAAAAAGTGAATTAAGGGACTCAAATGAGTCCCTTTTTTCTGTCGTCATGCACTAGTATTTATTAAATACGCTTCGTTTTAATTCGTCTAATATATGTTTTCATTTCTTCTGTTGTAAAAAAGTTGATTTCTGATTTGCTCAATCGTTTTGCCTTCATTTTTTCATTTAATAATTCTATCGTGCAAATAAGATCCGCAACTTGAAATAATTTGTAATTAACCGGAAGCACCTTAATAAAATCCACATTAACCAAAAAAGAATTTAGGCTTACATTCAAAATAGTACTAATTTCATGTTGTCCATTGTCATAATAAACTTTTACTTTCTCATATTTTGCAAAAATTTCTAAATTCTCTCTAACAAATGCAGACAAATCTTTTGCCATCATTGCTATCAAAGCATTCTTATTTTCGTAATTCTTTTTTAGATACACAAAACTATGATATGTTATAGGAACCTTTCTTGCAAAATTAAACATTAAAGCAAACATCTTTCGTCTTATGGTTAATTGTTCATTTTCGTATGGGCGTTCTTTTCTAATCAATGGCTCGGAATGAATCGCGTGTTCTTTGAACCCAAGTTCTACTACTTTTTTATTTAAAAAATCAATTTCATTTACAATGTTTTCGTCTTGGTTATGAAAAACCAATGTGAAAATATAGTAAGGCGAATGCTTACTGTTAATATCAAAATCTCCGGATTCATCTACAAATATACTTAATTCCATATCAAAAAGAAAAAGCAGGGAATCTCCCTGCACGCGGTGGACCTGGTTCTTTCGAACAGCCCAAAGTGATTTCTCACTTCCCTCTTATATTATATACGGCAATCCAAAAACTTGCAATCGTAATTTTACAATTGGGGACAAAAAGGTCTTACTTCATTTACTATTACAGCCTTAAATATAGGCTTTAATAATTTCCTGTGTATAGGCAAATTTTCGCAAGAAAAAAGTGGATCTAAATCCACTTTCATCTATTGGTTTCGAATTATAATTAATATGTTACTTGATAAGTTCTTGGGTCTTCAGCGTCTGTTCTATCTTTTGTAGAGAAGAATAATGTTAAGCATCCTGAAGATGTATGTCCGCCAACAACTGGACCGATATCAGACAAAATAACTCCTATTCCATACTTTTGTTCAATATAGTTCTTTAAAACTAAAGCATCATCAATACAGTTAGCGTGTGTTACGAATACTTTATCGTCTTTAGCATCTGCTGAGAATTTTTCATCTAATTTATCTAACATTGCCTTCATAGCCTTCTTTCTAGAGATAACTTTCTTCAAAACGATCAATTCTCCAATTGGGTTAACGTACATAACTGGCATCATCTTTAGAATTGTTCCAACGAAAGCTGCAGCAGCTGAACAACGTCCAAGTCTTGCTAAGTGCTTTAAATCTGAACATGTGAAATATGAACCAACAAATGCTCTTTGTTCTTGAGCATATTTTAATAATTCATCATATGTAGCGCCAGCATCTCTCATCTTTAATACCTTGTAGCAATGTAGAGCTTGTCCTCCTGATGCTAACATTGTATCTATTGCTTCAATTCTTCTTTTTGGGTATTTTGCCTTAAGAGATTCAACAACGCTCTTAACGCCGCCATATTGGCCAGAAATCTTTGATGAAGCGCATAGTGCTAAAACGTCTTTGCCTTCTTCAAGTGCTTTTGTTAATCTTTCTTCAACGTAGAATGTTGATGTCATAGCTGTAGCTGTCTTTGCGCCAGCTTCTACTCTTCTATAGAATTCTTGAATTGAAAGTTTTCTATCAATATTGTCATAATTGTCATCATCTAATGAATAAGATAATGGTAGTGTTTCAAAATCTGTAAAATTTTGTGCTAGATCTTCTGAGAAGTCTGCGATTGTATCTGTATATATGTATATAGCCATGTTTAGTTACCTTCTTATTTTTTATTAACAATTGTTATTATACATACATACGAGCGTATTTCATTGCATTTTTTCGCTACAGATTGTATAATTATGTCCAATAAAAGACACTTTTAAGGAAAATGTATCATATATGGATAGAAGAATTAAGAAAACTGAGGATCAAATCCTACATGCAACGCTAAGATTGTTAAACAAAGAGCCAATGAGTTCACTTACTGTTAAGGAGATTTGCAATGAAGCAAATGTTTCAAGATCAACATTTTATCTTCACTACACTGAACCTAGAGATGTTGTTGAACAATTATATAATGAAGTGGCAGTAACTTTAACTAACATCCTAGACAATTTCGATTTCTCTTCTAACTCACTTGATGCAGACAAGCTACTTGAGGATATCTTCGAAGAAGTAGAAATGTATAAGGATTATTTCGCAGTTTTATTAACTACCGGATATCACTCAGATTTTAGACGTAGATTAAAAAAGATTCTTGAAGACAAGATATTAAACGACAACGCATATAGATTTAGAAACTTACAAGAATTCGGCTACTATGTAGACTTCATCATAAGTGGTCTTGTTGAATGTATTTGTGATAATATCGAAGACTTCTTTGATGAAAAAGCTAAGAATTTATTATTTATGCATTTAAAAAATATGTTAACCAGATTAGCCTCTATATAGTTTTATCTTCTATAACTTCACTTGTAGGCGCATCTACTTTAACTTCATTATTCTCGTTATTAACTAAATCTTGATGAGCTTGAACTCTTCTTTCTTCTAATTCTTTTAGAGCTCTATCTCTCTTTTCTCCAACAAAATCATAGAAGAACATTGGGATTATAGATAGCAATAAGCTTGCTGCTGGAATTACTGTAATTAGCATCAAAATAGCATTTTTTGCATATATTGTTTGCTCTTGGTTTTCTACATAACCACAAAGCAATAATACAAGAGGTATTAAACCTGCTGCTAAAGCATTACCTATCTTTGCCATAAATGTAGACATTGAAGCTGTCATACCTTCTAATCTTGCGTTATGTCTCCACTCTAGATAATCTACGCACTCACCTACAATACTGGTCACAACAATATTAAATATTCCAAGAGGTAATCCACCTAGGAATAGAAATCCTATTGCCCAATAGAAATTGTAATTTGTAAATAGGGCTACTAAATAGAACCCGCCAAATATAAAGGCTGAGAAAATGCCTGTATATATCATAATCCATTTATATGAATATTTCTTAACAAGTTTTGGGGTTAAAAGCATTGTTGGTAACATACCAATACCAATAACTGCAAAGCCTATAACTTGCTTAAATTCTTCTACAAAATCTGACCCAGAAACGAATACATATTCAGCAACATACGTATAGGCTGCTTGAACTAAATATCTACCAAAGCCAATAATACCACTTGCAATAACTAGAAGTAGAATCTTGTTTTTTGAAATCAATTTGAATTGTCTTGGAACCGAAACATTTTGAACTGTTTCTTGAGCAAATTGCTTTTCGTGTATTCTTGGATATACTAAACCAAATGGTATACAACCAATAACAATGATACCTATAGCGCTATAGAATATACCCTTCTCTAAGCCTAAGATTTCTTCTGACATTAAAAGTGATACTACAACTGTTGGAATAGCACCGCCGATACTATTTAAGAATTTAGCAAGTGAGAATAATTTATCTCTCTCTTGAGGATTTTCAGTCATTGCACAAGGAAGACCCCATAATGGAACGTCAGCTATTGAATATGTAATTCCCCATGCTACATAAATAAAACCAACATATATACATCTCCATGCTTGTGATGCAATATGCCAATTAACAAATAATAATATTGATAATAGAGAAATCATGAAAGGTGAATATTTTAGATAAGGACGCATCTTACCAGATTTTCTATGCGTTCTATCTACAATAACACCAACGATAGGATCTGCAAAAGCATTTAAAATCTTCGCAAACCACATTAAACCCATAACAAAGGCAAGTTCCAAAGATAATACATCGGTAAAGTATCTTAGTAGCCAAGAAGATATCATGGCATATATAGCACCTTGACCGGCAGCTGCAAAAATGTATGTATCTCTTTCTCTCTTTGTTATTTGTTTTGTCATTATCTATGTCTAGTGTGTGCTATGGCTACTTCCCAGCCTAACAACAATTCCTTTCGTTTCTTTTCGTCCATCTGAGGTTCGAAAGTTTTTGCGGAATCTGTTGATTCTAATTCTTTGTAGTCTTTCCAGAATCCTTCTTTTAGTCCCGCTAGATATGCAGCACCCATTGCTGTAGTCTCAACTATTTTAGGACGAATTACCTTCGTATGTAAAATGTCTGCTTCAAATTGCATCAAAACATCTGATCTTGAAGCACCACCATCTACACTTAGATTTAGCAATTTAGTGTTCATATCTCTTTCCATAGCGTGAACTACATCAAATACTTGATAAGCAATAGCTTCCAAAGCTGCTCTTACAAAATGTTCTCTCTTTGCACCTCTTGTTAGTCCAACTACAGTACCTCTTGCATATGGGTCCCAATGTGGAGCGCCAAGACCTACAAAGGCTGGAACTACATATACACCATTTGTGTCTGGTGTTCTTTCTGCGATTTCGTCAGCTTCTCTTGCTGATGAAATCATCTTTAATTCATCGCGAAGCCATTGAAGTACAGCACCACCAACGAAAACTGAACCTTCAATTGCATATTGTGGCTTGCCATCTTCTTCGGATGCAGCAAGTGTTGTAATTAAACCTCTCTTAGATACAACTGCTTCTTTACCTGTGTTCATTAATGTGAAGCAACCTGTACCATATGTGTTCTTAACCATGCCCTTTCTTACGCATAGATGTCCAAATAGGGCTGCTTGTTGGTCGCCGGCAACACCTGAGATTGGAATTCTTGCTCCAAATTCTTTTTCATCAGTAAATCCAAATTGATAACTTGATGGACATACCTTTGGTAACATTGATTCGGGAATACCAACAATATCTATTAATTCCTTATCCCAACATAAATCGTGAATGTTATATAACATTGTTCTTGAAGCGTTAGTATAATCTGTTGCATGGATTGCACCATTAGATAGCTTCCACATTAACCATGTATCGATGGTACCAAATAACAATTCACCTTTCTTGGCTTTTTCGTTTGCTCCATCAACATTGTCTAATATCCATTTAATTTTTGTTCCAGAAAAATATGCATCGATAGGAAGTCCTGTTTTATCATAAACAAGATTTGAATAACCTTTATTAATCAAGTCTTGGCAAAACTCTGATGTTCTTCTACATTGCCATACGATTGCATTGTAGATTGGCTTACCAGTGTTTTTATCCCAAACAATAGTTGTTTCTCTTTGGTTTGTAATACCAATAGCAGCAATTTGTTCAATTGAGATGTTTGCTTGCTTTAATACATCAAGCATAACTTCTTTTTGTGTTGACCAAATTTCTTCTGGGTCATGTTCAACCCAACCTGCCTTTGGATAGATTTGTGTGAATTCTTTTTGAGATACTTTAACTATTTCCTTTTGCTTGTTAAAGATAATAGCTCTTGATGATGTCGTGCCTTGATCCAAGGCGATTACATATTTCTCCATAATTTAACCCTTCTTATATTTTCTTTACGTCTAGAACAATTTCTTTCGTTCCTAATTTTTCACTTGTAATTTTAACCTTTGCTTTTCCCTCTTTTCCTTTAGTTCTAACCCAGAATGCTATTTGTCCACCCATTAAGGCTACTTCTTTTGGACCTATAACATCTACTACATCATTTGTTTGAATCTTTATAATAGAATAATCATATGGTAACACATTTTTATAATTAGACAATGCCTTAACTACAATTCTTGTTACATCATATGTGTCTCCCTCTATTAAAGCATCACTATCTGCTACGGCATCTAGATATGTAGAATTGAATGCACCCTTCTCAACTTCGCATACCTTTTTACCATTTTTATATCCTTCAAATTTATATGAGCATTGCTTGCCGCCCCATGATGTTACATATTTACCATAAAGCTCAGTCATATCTCCCATATTCAATTTGTATACAGTCATAACTTTAATTAGTGAGAATGGATTTCTAAGCGCTGCGCCAAGTGGCGAATAACGCTTAATATCTAAAAGTGCCTTCTTTACACGCTTTGCATCATTCTTAGAAAATTTGTATTGAGTTTGCTTTTCTATTTGATCTCCAATAATATCTTCTAAAATAACTGGTGGGTATGGTAAATACTTAAATTCAGACTTTTCTCTCTCTTTTGTCATGTCAAAAGTATTGATATGTGTTCCGTTTTTGTACAATTTTACCTCATCACAGTTAGTAAACATATACACTGCGCCAACGTGTCCACCAGCTGAATCGCCTATCTCCATATTTGATGAAATCTCCAAAACTGGAATCTTATCTTGTTGAGATGAATAAACATATGCTGCTAGCTTATCTATTCTGAACATATCACTAACGCCGTGATAACAAATTCTATCTCCAGAACCAAAATCTCTATGAGTGTTATAATCGCTCATACACCAACCAATAACACCGCTGTGGCCTTTTGATTTATATGCAGCATTTACAACTCTTGCATGACGAAGCGCGTGCTCTAATCTCTTTTGCTCGTGATCATAAACCTTTGTTGGGAACATGTGTCCATTATGCTCAGATATAATTAAAGGTTTAAATAAAGAAGTTACCATAAACTTTGGTACAATCTTCATCTTGTTTCCAGAATGTGAAAAATCGTTATACGCATAAACATCTTCAAGTAGATGCGACTTCATTATAAATCTAACACCTGTTGTTGGACGTGTAGAATCTAATGAGTGAGCTATTTCATTTGTCTTTGTATATAATTCATCATCGTCTTGGCTTTCATTAATTCTAACGCCCCATAAGATAATTGATGGGTGGTTATAATTTTGAGATACCATCTCTTCAACGTGTTGTAGACAAACCTTTCTCCATTCTTCTTCTTTACTTACAAATTGCCATCCAGGGATTTCTGTAAATACTAAAAGCCCTATCTCATCACATCTATTTAAGAAGTGCTTTGAATTTGGATAGTGAGATGTACGAACAAGATTTACACCTAAATGTTTCTTTAGAAAATCTGCATCGGCTCTTTGCGCTGATGCTGGCATAGCGTTTCCAACATATGGGTATGATTGATGACGATTTAATCCTCTAATCATGATTTTATTGCCATTTAAGAAGAAGCCGTTTTTCTTGAACTTAATTTCACGTAGCCCTACTCTATCTTCAATGACATCTTTACCTAGTGTTACTTTTACTGTGTATAGGTTTGGATTATCTATATCCCAAAGCTTTGCATCTGAGATATCAAATAAATATGTATATTTATCGCTACCATTTGCGACAATGATTTTCTTTATAATTTGCTTATTCTCAAAGAATATTTCTATATCTAAGTCTTTATTGGCAACAACTTTATCAAAAGATAATTCAACTTCGATCTTTGGTGCTGTTAAAACATCAAGTGGAGTTAAGCGCATATTCTTTATATAATCATTATCTCTTACATAAATGTAAACTTCTCTATAAATACCACCATAGCCTAAATAATCTACGATATTTCCGTACGGTGGGATATCTGATCTTTCAGTGCTATCTACTTTAACTGAAATTAGATTATCTTTTCCGAATTTAACAAATTTTGTTATATCTGCCGAAAATGCAGTATAACCGCCCTTATGAGAAAAGGCAAATTCGCCATTAATATAGACATCTGCTGCATTTGCTACAGCTTCAAATTCTAATATTAATCTCTTGCCTTCATATTTTTTATCGATAAATATATGTTTTCTATATGAACTTATGAATTGATAAATTGATTCATCAAAATCGTTAAAAGGAACTTCTTTGTTTGTATGAGGAATATCTACAGAAACATAGCCCTTCTCGTCAAAATCAATATTATTACTCTCTTCGGTATATTTTTCACAATACTTCCAATCGTAATTCAAATTAATCCTTTCTATCATGCAGAAACCCTCCACCATATACAAACTTATATTACCAAATAAACCTTTTCTTTTCAAGGCGCGCCGTGCAAGCGCGCAGGCGCAAATTATTATAATGCTTTTAAAAATGCTCAAAACCGCACCTGTTGTGTGCGAATTTTACAAATTTTGCACCTCTATGATAAAATTAAGTATGCAAATTTGGAGGTTATATATGGCACAAGTTACTTTTAGCGTAAGAATGGATGAATCTTTAAAAACAGAATTTGAAACACTATGTAATTACTTTGGGATGAATATGTCTACAGCAATAAATGTATTTGCTAGAGCCGTTGTTAGAGAAAAACGAATTCCTTTTGAAATCTCCGCAACAGATTTGTATAGTCCAGAAAACTCTAGGAAAATAATCGCGGCTATTAGAAAACAAGCAAAAGACAACGGGGTTTCAGATATGTCTATGGAAGAAATAGACGAAGAAATTCAAAAAGCAAGAAAAGAATCAAAGAAATAATCTTAAATATAGTGTTGCCCTGGTGTTATTGTTTGTCCCTATATTAATACGCACACGGGCGTTTGACTTAGCAATTAGTTTGTAATAAACTATTGCTATTAAAGATTTTATGGAGAGTATATGAAATACGTAGTTATTTTAGGCGATGGTATGGCGGATTATCCAATTGAATCAATTGGAAACAAAACACCACTTATGGTCGCAAACAAACCAAATATAGATGCTCTTTGCCAAAAAGGCGAAATCGGTCTTGTAAAGACTGTACCTCAAGGTTTAAAGCCAGGAAGCGATGTAGCTAACCTTGCTGTTATGGGATATAACCCATTAAAGTGCTACACAGGTAGAAGTCCACTTGAAGCATTATCTATCGGAATCGATCTAAAGGATGATGACATTGCTACACGTTGCAACTTAGTAACATTATCTGACGATGAAAAGTACGAAGATAAAACAATGGTAGATTATTCAGCTGGCGAAATTACGACAAAGGAAGCAAAAGAATTAATCGAGTTTATCCAATCAAAGCTTGGTACAGATAACCTTGCTTTCTATGCTGGTGTTAGCTATAGACACTGCTTAGTTAAGCATCATGCAAAAGTTGGAACAACTTATACACCACCACACGATATCTCTGGAAGAAAGATTACAGGGTATCTTCCAAAAGATTTATATGGTGATGAAATGTTATCTTTAATGAAGAAATCTTATGAACTTCTAAAAGACCACCCTATCAACAAAGAAAGAGTTAAAAATGGTAAGAACCCAGCAAATAGCATTTGGCTATGGGGCGAAGGTACAAAGCCACAATTAGAATCTTTCACTTCAAAGTGGGGTATTAAGGGTTCAGTAATCTCTGCTGTAGATTTATTAAAAGGTATCGGTATTGGCGCAAAGATGGAAGTTATCGAAGTTGAAGGCGCTTGCGGTACATATGAAACAAACTTTGCTGGCAAAGCAAAAGCAGCTATTGATTCACTAAAGAGAAACGATTATGTATACATTCACATGGAAGCTCCAGATGAATGTGGACACCAAGGCGATTTAGAGCACAAGATTCTATCTATAGAAAAGATAGATAGTATTGTTGTAAAATATATTGTAGAGGAGTTGTCTAAACAATCTGAACCATTCAGCATTCTAGTAGCGCCAGATCACCCTACTCCAATTGCTCTAAAGACACACGTTTCAGATCCAGTTCCTTACATCATCTATAGATCAAACAAGGAATTAGATAACAAAGCTAAAACATACAACGAACAAACAGCTAAAGACTCTGGCATCTATTATGCTAGCAGCGAAGAGCTAATACAAAAATTTATAAAGGAGGTTTAGTATGAGCGACGAAGAAAAGAAAGTTGAAGAAACTCCAGTTGAAGATACAACAATTACTCAAGCTGAAGAAACAAACGAAGAAGCTCCTAAAACCGAAGACATTCCTCAAGTAGAGGAAGAAAAAACACAACCTGAAGAGGAACCAAAAGAAGAAGTAAAGGATGAAATCCCTCAAGAAGAAAAGAAGGATGAAACTATTATCATAGATAATGCTGCTGAAGCTCCTGTACAACCAATTCAAGAGTTACCAAGAACAGCTAAATTAAAAGAACCTATGACAAAGAAAAAGAAGATTACTATTATCGTTATTGCAATAGTAGCATTTATCGCTTTATTCTCTGTTGTATTCTTCCCTGTATACTTCTGCTATATCCAAGGTAGAATCCACATCTACGATGCAAGTGATTTCGTACCAGAAGATGGCAAGAGATTCGTTCTTGAAAAAGATATTGTAGTTGAATCAGATTTGGATTTATCTGCATCTACATGTTCTATTGACTTAAATGGTCATAATTTAACAGTTAAAGGAACACTAACTTTAGGTACAAATGACGCAACAATTAATGTTGGCACACTAAAGAAAGGGGCATATACAGCAACTGGACTATTAACAACAGGCACACTAAAAGTTGCTGCTCCAGAGAGTACAATTAATATTAATTCTGCTCTTGTTGTTAACGATACAATCGATATGGAAGCAAAAGATATTACTTTAAATAATCTATCTGCTAATATCGCTGCATCATTCACGGCTAACTCTTTAACAGTTAACGGCCCATTTACTGCTACAAACGAAGCTACTACTCTAACACTTACAAATTGTACTTCAGTAAACTTTAATGAAGCTGTTGAAGTAAAGAATGTTACAGTTGTAAATTCAAATGTTACACTTTCGGCTGCAGGTTCAATGAAGAATGTTAACTTAGATGCAACATCAACACTTATTGCTAATGGTTCTATCGATTCTGTAAACGGCGGTCTAAAGGTTGCTATGTTAAAGGGTCATACATGCCCTTCATATACTAATGTAAATATACTTGCTATTTACAATGCATTTGAAAAGACATATTCTGCTACAAATTGCTCAAAGATCGTTTATTTAGAAACATTACCTACTCCAGTAGATTTAGTCGTTAGCGAAGAAGGTGGCGTATTCAATGTTATTTGCGCTAAGGTAGACAAATTCGATGGTGTTACATATAAATTCTTAAGCGATAGCGTTGTATTAGAATCTGAAGATGCTCATAACAATTATGTAAACATTACAAGTTATCTAAAGCAAAATGGTGCTGCTACACATAAGCTAGAAGCTTATGCCCTAGGCAACTTTGATTTCTCAACTCTAGATACTCAAACATTATTTGATGGTCAAACTCTATATCTAGATTGCGAAACTCCAGCAACATTAGATTATACATATACTCTAAAGTTATCTACTCCAAAGAATGTTCAAATGACAAATTATGATGGCCAAGTATACATTACTTTAAACGAAGTTGAATTCGCTGACTACTATGTAGTTACAGTTGATGGATCAACAAAGGTTCTTGTAGCAAAAGATACAAAAGAAGATTTCGAAAAGGCAAATCCATCTATAGCTGCTCAATATGGTCAAAACTATGTTCAATACACTTCACTATTTGGAGTTATCGGAGCTAATATGTCTTCTTATGTTGAAGAATTAGGATACCACGCGTTAAGAATTGTTGCTTCATCAACAGTTAAAGAAATTGAAACTTCTAAAGAAGCTATGACTTCTTATAAGACAGAAAAGAAGATTCAATTACAAAAGGATGCAATCACAGCTACATCTACACAAAACAATGATGGTACATATACAAATACAATTACTATTTCAAACGCTGAAAACGGAAAGGTATTTGCTATAACAATCAACGGTAAGACTATTAGAATTTCAAATACAAATACTTACACATTCTCATCTGATACTTCTATGGTAGGCGAAGATGTAACTATCGTTGCTGAAGCATATGGATACTACCTTGAATCTGATCCAGAAATAGTTCAATTCATCGTTGGTTAATCCAAATAAAAAGCATACAAATAGGTGGTTCAAACGAGCCACCTATTATTTTACAACAACCAATAATTCCTCCAATAACTATCGTTTGGCGATAGCAACTGGAGGAATTATACACTCTAACCTATGAAACTGCACAATTTAAACTACTGTTCATTCTCTTAGCCAAATCTATAACTTCGCCCATATCGCCTTTTTTAATATTATAAAAAGCAAACTTCTCTTCGTTATCTAACAACTCAATTGTTTTATAATCCTCTTTTTTTATTAAAATTGTTCCATCCTCATCAAAAGGAACTACATTCATTGAGAAATATTCAGCCAAAGTATCTGCCAATAACCTACTAGCGGTAAATACATAATCATTGCTTTTATCTTGAGTCTCACGTTCCCAATTCTTCATATTACCTGCATAACGTAGAATCTCTTCTTGAAGATGAAGGCAAAAATCTAGATCATACGAAGTAAGGTAAATTTCATTTGTTATTAAGCCATTGACGCGATTTAACTTAGAATTTTTTATAGCATTACTTAATTTATCTCTAAATTCTCTTCTAAAAATACTTGTTTCTTTTAATAGATTTTTAAATGATTCAACGTCGAATTCTTTCTCGCCTGTACTATAATCCATTCTATTATCATTTAAATCAATCCATTTACCAATCAAACAACAGATTCTCTTTGTTTTTTTTGAACGAATCTTTTTTATTTGATCATCTGGTAGTTTTAAATCTTCTTCATCATAAAAATACTTAAGTCTTTTGCTCATAACCTTCCTTTCCTTTTATGCAATAATTATTTATTGTATTATAACATATATTTCGCTTTGACATTTTTACCATCAATATCAATCCAACCAAGGCATATCAGTTGGCTCTTATTTTCATATATGCAAGTTTGTAATATATCACGGCTTCTTGCAGTGCGGTTAAAAGACATGCTGACATTGAATTAAAATCATGCATAATATCTTCGTTTATACGATGAGTGGCTATAATTATATCATCACATTCTGTAAATTCATTTCTATGATAACAATCATATATCAGCCTTATAGCATCAATGGTGCTTATATCATATATCGTTTTTAGTTTGTCATACACTTCTTCTATGCTCGTATTTATATTACGTAGCTCTTCCGCTGTAAACTCTGTCCTACATCTTATATTTCCTGATATCAATGAATTCACTCTTGCAAAATCTAAAAATGTTTTTGGCGCAAATTGTCTCAAATAATCTTGTTTATTTAAAAACTTAACAAATTCTATCTCCTCCATATTCTTTAACCCTTTGCAATCCATTTCCAACATATATTCAATGGCTTTATTATCTCCAAAAGGTATACTATTGAAATCTATATTTGTTAACTCTTCATACTTACTAATTCTCTTTAATGAATTAGAAGGACTTAGCCAAACCACTCTTAATTCATCTAGCTCTATAAAGAATTGATGCCCTATAGATGAATATCTATATCCTTGCTTCTTTATTGTGGATTCAAATATTTCTCTTGCTTGATTATACTTCGAAGAATCTACTCTTATACGGCATTCTATGAAAAGGTTTTTAAAGGCGCTGAAAAAGCAATATGGCAAATTATAATCCTTTGGATTAATATCTGTTATCCCGAGTAAATTTGCTGTCAATAAATAGCCTACACTACCACTTACATATAAAGCTATTCTTGCTGCCTTTAACGCTTTTACTATTTCTGCATAAACAAAGAGTGGCTCAAGATATCCTTTTCTAGATAACCACTCTAATTCTTTAATTATTCCTTTTTCGCAATTATTCTTTTTTGCTAATTCGCTTACAACTAGCTTTGCACTATCATTATTAAATATTTCCATTGTGCTCTCCTCCTATATGGCTCATCTATATGGTAACAACCTATATAGGACATATTGAGGCACAATTATAAATTATTCGCCTAAATGATAAAAGCTAACAACTTTATCGCTTATTTTATAGTCTCCACGATTTTTATACAAATCTTGGTAGCTCATAACTAAAAAATTATTAACAACCTTTGGCTCTTTTCTCATAATTAGTGTTCTTACTGCATTGCAATGCTCTTTGAAATTATCTATTTTGGTCTCTATCTCTTTGTTTCCAATTTTAGGAAAAGCATTATATAATTCCATATATGTTATCTTTATATCTTTACAATCCAATTCTTCTGACAAGCGTCCTTCTGTACTGTCTTTTCTATTGTATTTAAAATTGCTAATTCCGATTAGATGCGATAATATTTGTTTTATGCCATATGAATAAACGTATTTATAATCCTTGATTTTATGAACTCTTCTTAAATGCTTACTCGTTTCAGTGGCATCTTCTATAAAAATTCCTATACCGTTTAAATCCGATTGCGCTAAGTCTAGTGCTTTTTTGTATCCAGCACTACAAGAATCATTAAAATACGAACGTCCTATAACAGGCGTACCATCTTCGTTTGAATCTCTTGGTATTTCAGTTAGTTTCGATTCAATAAATACAAAATTCTTATAATCTTTATCTATAAGAACCACATCTATGCATGAAGGAGACTTAATTACGCGATTTTTAAATTCAAACAATGCTTGAGTATAATCTATTTTATTAATTGTTATTGGATTTTTTGCATTCACAGCACTAAAGAATAATAATGATTGTAAACTTGAAGAATAAGCCTTGTTTATCTTATCCTTCTCGTTTCCATTTCCGTTTACTACATAACCATACTGGTCTTCTTTAATAGCTGTGCCGAACGCCTCATTTATGTTTTTTGCACAAACGTCGTTAAATGCATACTTTTTATCATATGCACTCGCAATCGCGGAATCAGCGCAACTTAGCAAGTACTTTGCAACAATCTCTTCATTATCATTCATTAGCTTCAATGCTCCTTATTTGATTTTCTAAATATTGTATATATCCTTTCTTAAAAGATTCATCAACAAAAGTATAGCCTTTTGTGCCGATTCTAAATAGCGGATAATATAATTCAGGTACACTATTTGCTTTAATAGAATTTATTTTTGTTTCTTTTTCATATGATCCTTTATATTTATAATACTTTTTGAATGTT
>JAEEGH010018041.1_pt1 | contig 14959 bp, 12 predicted proteins | sample 9134181 | NCBI WGS metagenome assembly JAEEGH01 (sample SAMN16246544, study PRJNA631951) | gut metagenome | biome: gut microbiome; feature: rumen; material: DP-attached | host: Bos | place: Iran: Karaj | collected 2018-10 | reverse complement strand
TCAAGGACTCGAAAGCCGTGTTAGTACATAACGTGGACATCATCAGCGATGTGAACCTCGGCGAGATGAGCCAGCAGTTCCTTGCCTCAAGCGACGATGCTTGGCTGCTGACGCAAGACAGGGAGACGAATAGAAAGCTGCTGTTCAGAGACGACAACCAACTTATTGGTTGGCGCAACAAAGCCGACGGTAGCTTCAAATGGGTTAACCCTGAAAAAACCGGCCCTTCGACCCTTCGACAAGCTCATGGCTCAGGGACCTTGAATTACAAAGAAATGGCTTTCAGCGGCTTGCATTTCTTCCGCAGCGACTTGTTCGCCGAATTTGAGGTGAAGCGTTCGAGCGTCATCGACTTGTACCTATCTCTGGCCAAAAGCCACCGCATCCTTTCCAAGCCCATCCAGCCCCGCTATTGGTTCGACTTGGGCAAACCCGAGCAATTAGAAACCGCTGAGAGCTACCTAAAAACAATATAAAATGAGCCACGACACCTTTATTGCCAAACTGGCACAACATATCCAAAGCCACTACGACCTTCAGAAGGAAGAGGTCACCGTCGTCTTCCCCAACAAACGGGCCGCCTACTATCTCCGCAACGCGCTGAGAGAAAACAACCCGCAGACGCTGTGGCTGCCTCAGATGCTATCCATCGAAGAGGCCGTCACCCAATGGAGCGGCATCGTCCTTGCCGACAGCATCGACCTCTTGTTTGAACTCATCGACATCGATGCCCAGATGCCTCACGACCAAGAACATGAGTCCGACCTGAACACTTTCGGCAGCCAAGCGGCACAGATGGCCAGGGACTTCGACGAAATCGACCAATACGGCATCGACGCGAAAGGTGTCTTCGACTATGTCAACGCCAACAAACGACTGGAGATCTGGGACTTCGACGAAGAGAAGAGCAAGGAAAAGGAGAAGAAATACCTCCACTTCTTCCAATCGCTTTACGACTATTATCATGGTCTCAGCGAACGGCTGCAAGCCCAAGGCAAAGGCTATTATGGCATGATCACCCGCGCTTTATCGGAGCTGTCCGAGGCCGAGCTGCTTGAGAAAGTGGGCAACGGCAAAGTCGTTTTCGCCGGCTTCAACGCAATGACCACCACAGAACGACGCATCATCGAGACCCTCATCAGAAACGGCAAGGCCGAGATCCTGTTCGACTACGACCGCTATTACCTCGACGACCCCAACAACGAAGCCGGACACTTTGCTCGCCTCCATCAGGCCAAGCACCCCGACTGGCTGAAAGACGGCATCTCCGACAAACTGAACACCGAAGAGAAACACATCCACATCATCAAAGCCAGTGGCAACGCCACGATGGCCAAGGCCTTGCAGGCTAAACTACAGATGACCAATGATGTCAGGCAAGCCGTCGTCCTCGCCGACGAGCACCTGCTGATTCCCGTGCTGAATGCCATCCCCGACAACGGCACCTATGCCGACTTCAAGGTCTCGATGGGCTACCCCATTGCGAAGACACCCGTCAACCAGCTCGTGAAATCCTATTTCGGCCTGTTCCGCCACAGCAAAATCACGCGCACCCTCAACGACAACGGCGTCGAACGCGAGGCCACAGGATGGTACATCTGGCCCATCCTCAACCTCATGGATCTCGAGATCGTGAAAATCGTCTTCCCCAAAGCCGAGACCGACGCCTTCAGCCGTTGGAAGACCAACGCCGTGAGCAAAGGTAAGTTCATCTTCGAGGTGGACAACCTTCAAGAACTAAGCCATGCACCGGGCATCCAGGCCTTCCTGCAAATCGTCCTCACCGGGCTGTCGAAAGAGACGCCCCAGTCGTCATTGGAGGCCCTGAGCGGCATGTTGTCCCTCATCACCCAAACGCTGTTGGCTCAAGACGAAAAACATAGGCTGGTTTTCCTCCTCAACCAAGTGAGCGAGACCGAAAAACACATCAACCGTCTGTCGCAAATCGCCGAGCGCAACACGAAATATGTCAATGACATCAAAAGCCTTGAGATCCTGTACCGCCTCGTGGCATCGGGCGCCAGCATCAAGCTGAAGAGCGACAACACGGAGGGGTTGCAAATCATGGGTCTGCTCGAGACCCGCAACCTCGGTTTTGAGCGGCTGCACCTGCTCAGCGTCAACGAGGGCATCTTGCCACCCGACAAGTCGCAAGGCAGCTTCATTCCCCACTTCATCCGCAAGGCCTACGAGCTGCCAAGCTATGCCGAGAGCCAGGCGGTGGTGGCCTACAACTTCTATCGTCTGTTGCAAAACGGAAAAGACATCTATCTATATTACAACAATTTGGGAGAGACCTTCGGTGGCGAGGCCAGCCGCTTCATCCTGCAAATCAAACATGAGCTGGCTAAAAACAGTAATATCAAAATTACGGAAGAGACCTTTGACAGCAAGGCCGAAGCATCGCTTGAGGTCAAAAAACTCACCGTCGAGAAAGCCGATACCTTAGACTGCCTGCGCTCCATCATTGAGGGGAATGGACTCTCGCCCTCGGCCCTGTCGGTGTATCTCAACTGTCCCTTGAAATACTACTTGCACTATATCGCCCAGATCGAGGATGACAGCGTGGAGGAGGATGTCGGCACCAACGACATCGGCACCGTCATACACGACACCTTGGAGTTGCTGTTTTGCGACTATCTGCCCAAAGACGGCACCCAACAAATCATCGACAAGGCCTTGTTCGACCAAGTGATACAGAAACAGTGGGAGACGAAACTCAAACAAGCCATCGCCAGAGAATTCCGCAATGGATTCCCCGATGTGGGCTACAATTACCTGAACCGCGAAACCATCAAGCAGCAGCTGGAGAACTATCTCAGCTACACCTCCAAGCAACTGAAAGACAGCGACCTGATCATCCTTGAGACCGAAGGAAAATTGAGCGCCACCCTCGCCACGGGCCAAGGCGACAGCGTTTTCTATGGCCGCACCGACCGCATTGACAAGTTTGATGGCGTCATCCGTGTCATCGACTACAAGACCGGAAAAGTCGAGGATGCCGACCTCAGAGTGCCCGTGCGACACCACAGCGATAACGACCTCGATTTTTTGAGGATGATTCCCGACAAGGCTTTGCAGCTGTTGATGTACAAGTATCTCTATCTCAAGAACAACACCGACCTCAAACCCGAGCAGGTGAAAGGTGCCATCCACGGGTTGAAGTATCCTCACAACATCGAGTTTGGCCTCACCATCACTAAGCCAAAAGACAAGGATGTAGACGCCGACGCCAAGTTCTTGAGCGACGACACCTTCATCGCCGATATGGAAGCCATGCTCGAAGCCGTGGTAGCCGAGATGCTCGATGTCAACATCCCCTTCGCGCAGGCGGAAGATGACAAGAAATGTAAGTATTGTGATTTTAAGCTGATTTGCAAGAGGTAGCTTAATTCAGGACGATCTCTTTAATCACTTCCTTCCCAACCACCTCATTCAAGTTCTTCATCAGCAAGGACTTGGAATAGTTCAGCTCATGGCGCAAGGCATCGCTGTCGACGCGCACAAACAGCACCCCGTTCTTGATGGAGAGGTCGATGGTGTGGGAGGCGATGAAAGGACCCACCACCTGAGGCCACGACTGCAGGACCCTCTGCTCGTCAAGATATTCCGAGCCCTTATGAAGTTCCATGAACTCCTTGACCAAGTCGCCAAGCGGTTTCACATCGTAATAGATCATACCTACCCTCCTATCTCCTTGACTTGTCCTTTGACGACCTCAAAGATCTTGTGGTCGATGTCGGTGTTCTCAAAAAGCTGCTCGATCCTGCTCCGCTGCGTGTCGGTGATGAACACCTGCCCAAAATGGTCGTCGCCGACCAAGCGGACGAGCTTCATCACGCGCTGGTCGTCAAGCTTGTCGAAGATATCGTCGAGCAGCATGATGGGCTTGTAGCCGATCTTCTGGTAGTTGAACTCGAACTGCGCCAAGCGAATCGACACCACAAACGACTTCTGCTGTCCCTGCGATCCGAAACGCTTCACGGGATGGCCGTCCAATTCAAACTCCAGGTCGTCCTTATGGATGCCCACGTTGGTATAGCCCGAATAGCGATCCTGCGGCAAGCTCTCCTCCAAAAGCGCGTGCAAGGGTTTCTCGTCGAGCCGCGACTGATAGACGACATTCACCTTCTCCGTGCCACCCGAGACGATTTCGTAATAGTGTTGGAAGATAGGCAGAAACTCCTCTAAAAACAGCCTGCGTTTTGCATGGATGTCATCGGCATGTTGCGCCAGTTGGTCATCCCATAGGCGAAGCAAGTCACGGTCGAAGGTGCGGCTTTCGGCAAACTGCTTCAGCTGCATGTTGCGTTGAAGCAGCGCGCGGTTGTATTTCAGCAAGGTGTTGAGATACAAAGGGTCGAACTGCGAGATGACACCGTCGATAAACTTGCGCCTCAGGTCGCTGCCCTCGTTGATGAGGTCGCTGTCGTAAGGCGAGATCATCACCAAGGGGAACTTGCCGATGTGGTCGCTGAGACGGTCGTATTCCTTCTTGTTGAAGCGGAACGACTTCTTGGAGTCGCGCTTCTGCACACACGACACCAGTTCGTCGTCCTTGCCGTCGTGCGAATATACGCCGTGGATGGCAAAGAAGTCCTGCTCGTGGCGGATGTTCTGCTTGTCGGTGGCGGCAAAGAAGCTCTTGCAGAAAGAGAGGTAATAGATGGAGTCGAGGATATTGGTCTTCCCTGCCCCGTTAAGGCCCACGAAACAGTTGACATTCTCCGAGAGCAGCAGGTCGGCCGCTTCGCAGTTCTTGAAATTCGTCAGTTTCAGTTCGTGGAGATACATATTGTTTTGACTACGGGACGCGGGACTGCGGGACTGCGAGAAACTTCTTTTACAAGTGTGGTCTTGTCCCGTGTCTCGCGTCTCGAAGTCTCGTATCAATTAGAATTTACTCAAATCTACACGCAAGGTCAGGAAGTTGGGCGAGCCCACGATGTTGTTGCGCGAGCGCGCATAGTCGATCTGGAAGGCCTTGATCTTGACACCGAAGCCTGCCGAGAAGCCCACCAGGCTACGGCGCTTCGGCACGCTCATGTTGCGGTAGGTCTCATAGTTGTAGGAGGCCCTCAGGAACAGGTTCTTGCCGATGGCCAGCTCACCGCCTATCAGCAGGTGGCAGCCCAGGTTGGTGAAGAACTGTTTCGTCTTTGAAGGTTCGTTATACTCGCCCGTGATGGGATCATAATAACCCTCCAAGTCGAGCGGGTCGTCGTAGATTTTGTTCCAATGCTGGATATCCTTGTAGCCCATGACGATGGTCAGCGGCAGGTGGTCGAGTTTCTTGGAGGCCATGAAGTCCATCGAGAACGGCAGCCATTTGTTCTCCACATTCAGCTCCTGGCAATAGATCTGGCGGCCGATGTTGCGTGCAGCGAGGGTGAAGGCCCAGTTGGAATAGGACCAATAGGTGGCGGCCACATCGACGCCCAAGGCGCCGGCGCGACCTGCCTCGTACTGCACTCCCGCATATTTCAGGTTGGCACCGATGCTCCATTTGTCGGTCAGCTCACGGCCCCAGCCAATGGTGACGGCATAGTCCGACACGTTGAAGGTGCTGCCATCAGTAGTGCCACTCTCGGAGGCATACTGCATCTTTCCGTAGTTGTAGTACTGCACCGAAGCGGCAAAGCTACCCAACTTTTCGAACGAATGGCTGTATTGGGCAGTGGCGAAATTGGTTCCCAAATTGAAGTCACCAACGTATGATAGTGAGATCTGGTTGTTCATCTCGGGCGAGATGGCAGAAGGGTTGAACACGACCGTCTGGAGGTCGCCGTCATGCACCGGCAACGGCACGCCGCCCAAGGCCACCACACGGGCCGAGTTGGCATCCGTCAAGGCACGGTAAAGGCCATTGCTCACCTGAGCATAAGCCTGCAGGGTGGCGAAAGTCAGCAAAAAAGCACATATCACGTAAATCTTTCGCTTCATAGTTTCATATTTTTAGGATAACGGACACCGTTTTTATTTATTGTCATTCGTCGCATTTATTTGTCAATCAGGCCCAAACCCGTCTTGACGAGTTTTCCTTCCTCCTTGAGCACCGTCGAGAGGCGGTCGAGCATGCCGTTCACAAAACGACGGCTCTCCGAAGTGCTGTAGAGCTTCGAGATCTCGATATACTCGTTGATGGTCACCTTCACTGGGATTTCGTGGAACTGCGTGAACTCTGTCAAAGCCATAAAGATCAAGATGATGTCCATCAAGGCGAGACGCTCATAGTCCCAATTGGAGATGTGGGCCTTCACTAATTCCATGTATTCGTCGGCATGGAGGATGGTCTTCTCAAACAACTTGGTCACGAAGGCTTTGTCCTCCTCCTCGGCGTAGTAGACTGGAGGCATGGGGGTCGACGCATCAAACGAGCCGGGCAGTTCGCTGATATATTTCCATAGCAGGTAGATGGCAATCTGGTAGTCGCTATTGAAGAAGAGGTCACGGTCGGAATAATAGTCGAAGAGCAACCCGTTTTCAGGCATCTCGTTTTCGATCACCGTGGCGAGGAACTCTCTGTCGTCGCCAAAGCTGTCCTTGCCGTTGGTCATATACTCTTGATATTCAGCGGTCTCAGTCAGCTTTACGAACATATTGCGGATGAAGTCCTCGCGCGAGTCGGTCCAATCAATCTTATATTGTTGCCTGAGTGCCTCCAAATGCTTGTTTTCATCCAACGTCTTGAGAATCAGGTTGTTGACGAACTTCATATTGGGATTCAGGTCCTCCTCGGTGGGGAAATGCTTCTGCTTGTTCTCCTCGATGCGACGTTCGGCAAACTGTCGCACCTCGACCCAGAAGGTGAGCTGGTAGATGAAGAGCTTGTAAAGGTCGTCGACGCTTTGAAGCAGATGGCGTTCTGCCTGCGCGATATCGCTGCTGTTCGACTGGTGGTAGGCGTAGATCTCCTGCAACGCCTTGACTCTCAGAAATCTTCTATGCAACATAGGGTTGGATGTATTTATCGTCAAAATAATGTGCAAAGATACGAAAATAATTTGTTTGGATTCAAGAAAAAAGCCTATCTTTGCGATTACTTTTATCAGCAAAACTAACTCATCAAATAAGAACAACCATGAAGAAAAAATTCATCTGCCCCATCTGCGGGTACGTACACGAAGGAGAGGAAGCCCCTGAGCGCTGCCCTCAATGCAAGCAAATCGTTGAATGGAAAGTCGTTGACGAAAGTGCTGCCCTGAACTTTGTCACCGAGCACGTCGTTGGCATCGCCAAAGGCACTGGCGACGATATGATCAAGGACCTCAACGCCCACTTTATGGGAGAGGCTACCGAGGTCGGCATGTACTTAGCCATGAGCCGCCAGGCCGACCGCGAAGGCTATCCCGAGATTGCCGAGGCCTTCAAACGCTATGCCTTTGAAGAGGCCGAGCACTGCGCCAAGTTCGCCGAACTGCTGGGCGACGTGGTGTGGGACACCAAGACCAACCTCTACAAGCGCATGATCGCCGAATGCGGTGCCTGCGAAGACAAGATGCGCATCGCCCGCGTGGCCAAGGAACGCAACCTCGACGCCATCCACGACACCGTCCACGAGATGGCCAAAGACGAAGCCCGCCACGGAAAAGGCTTTGAAGGATTGTATAAACGGTATTTTGGATAAGTAGCTGTCAGCTATCAGCAATCAGCCGTCAGCTCGCTTAAACCAAGCTGAAAAACAAAGTTAAAGCTGATTGCTGACTGCTAAAAGCCAACTGAACAACTGAACAACTGAACAACTAATAACTAAACAAAATGATTAGCAAGAAATTAGCAAAGGCCATCAACGACCAGATCAATGCTGAAATGTGGTCGGCCTATCTCTATCTGAGCATGTCGCAAGACATCTATGCCAAAGGTTACAAAGGCATCGCCCATTGGTACAAGGTGCAGTTCCTCGAGGAACAAGCCCATGCCGCCATCATGATCAACTACATGCATTCACAAGATGCCAAGGTCATCCTCGCCCCCATCGCCAAAGTGCAGACCGAATGGAAGAGTGTCCTGGCTGCTTTTGAAGACACCCTTGAACATGAAAAGAAAGTGACCGCCATGATCAACAATCTGTGCGACATCGCCGATGAGGACAAAGACCGCGCTGCCGCCAACTTCCTAGCCTGGTTCATCGATGAACAAGTGGAAGAGGAAGAGAACGCCCGCGACCTCGTGCGTCAAGCCACGATGATTGGTGACCATATCGGTGGCATGATCATGCTCGACAAGGAGCTCGGTGCCCGTGAATATCACACGCCCAGCCCGCTGAAATGAAAACAACATGTTTAATGACAATTGAAAGGCGCATCATATCGACGCGCCTTTCTTTTTTCACATGTAATTTCCATAAATTGACCACGAATTCTTCATTAATTATGAACAACAATTAATGACAAATTAATGGCTAATTATACGATAATTCGTGTTCAATAATTATAATTCCCCAGCCTGTTTCTTCGCCCAGTATTCCTTGAACACCTCGTAGTTCTTCTCCAAGAGCGTCGGCGTGTCAAGGCCGTAGGGGCACTTGCTGCTGCATTGGTTGCAGTGCTTGCACTTCTCGATGAGTTTCATCTTCTCGGCCCATTCTTCAGTGAGGTAGACGCTGTAAGGAGCACGCTTCAAGAAGAGGCTCATTCGGGCACAGTCGTTGATTTGGATGCCTGCCGGACACGGCATGCAATAGCCACAGCCACGGCAGAAATCACCCGACAACTCGGCGCGTTCCTTCTCAATTTTGCGCCATGAGGCAGAGGACAGCTCCGGCTCATGGTCTTGATACGAAAGGAACTCATCTAATTCACTTTCGCGCTGTATGCCCCAGATGGACAAGGCATGATCGAACTGGTTGAGGAAGGCATAGGCCAATGCCGAGTCGTTGATGAGTCCGCCCGCCATGGCTTTCATGCAGATGAAGCCCATGTTATGCTTGAAGCAGGCTTCAACAATCTTCTGGTCTTCCTCCGAAGAAAGATAGGAGAACGGATATTGCAGCGTGTCATAGCAGTCGCGCTCAATGGCTTCCATGGCCACATTCTGACGGTGGTTGCTGATGCCAATAAACCGGACCTTGCCTTGGCGTTTGGCAACCTTCATGGCATCATACAAGCCTTCCTTGTCACCTGGGCGGGGACAATAATCGGGATTATGGAATTGATATAAATCCAGATAGTCTGTCTTCAGGTTTTTCAGAGTGGTATGAAGGTCTTTCCAAAAGTCTTCGATGGTGGTGGCAGCCGTCTTGGAAGCGATGATGACTTTTTTCCTTCTGTCGGCAAAGGCCGCGCCGATTTTCTCCTCACTGTCGGTGTAGAACCGCGCCGTGTCATAGAAGTTGATGCCATTATCATATGCCTTATGCAGCAAATACACGGCTTCCTTTTCGCTGATTCTCTGGATGGGAAGGGCTCCAAAGCCATTCTTGTTCACCTTCAAGTTGGTCTTGCCTAATGTAATGATCTTCATAACTACCTGAATTTGGCACAAAAATACAAAAAGAATTGAAATACACCAAATTTCATGGAGAAAAAATCATTTCTGGGAGGCTTGCTTCTATGCCCATAGCAAGAGTCCACCACAGATAATCAAACCCGTGACGAACAAATCAATGATGCAGAAGCCCATGATGTCCTTGGCGTTGAGCTTGGCGATGGCCAAGGCCGGCAAAGCCCAGAAAGGCTGGATGAGGTTGGTCCAGGCATCGCCCCATGAGATAGCCATACCCGTCAAGCCAGGAGCCACACCTAAAGTGGCACCTGCCGTGAACATAATGGGTGCTTGAATCGCCCAGTGACCGCCGCCAGAAGGCACGAACATGTTCAAAATGGCTGCACAGAAGAAGGTGAACAACGGATAGGTCTTTGGCGTGGAAATGGCAACACAAGCGTTACTCACCACCTCGCCCAAGCAGATGCCCGACTCCCCTACTCCCGTGATGATGCCCATGATACCGGCATAGAACGGGAACTGCAACAGAATGCCTGCTGCGCCACCCACCGATTTACCGAAGGCCTTGACATAAGCCAACGGTGTGCCATGCAAGATGACACCCAAAAACAGGAACAGCATGATGACCGCACCAAGGTCGAAAGTGCCACCTTTGACAAATAATTTGATGACCAGATAGGTCAAGCCCAACAGTGAGATGATCCAAGACAGAATGCGGCTGTTCTCCAGCTTCTCGGCTGGCGTGGTGGCTTTTGGCAGAGGCTTGGGTTCTTCCTCAAACAGCAGTGAAGGCTCAATGGTCACCACATGCTCGCCTTTGGGGTGCATCAGTGCGTTGACCACCACGATGGCCACAATGACCACCGCCACTATGATGAGGTTCTGATAGGCCAAGATGGTCTCACTAACAGGTATGGGCTGTGTAAGCGTGCCATTGGTAACCTTCTCAAGATTAGACTCCTTAGATGCCATTGTGAGCGGAATAGAGCCCGAAAGACCAGCATGCCACACCACAAATCCACTATAAGCCGATGCGATAAGCAGGCGATAGTCCACACCACGCAACTTCTTAGCGATTTCCTTGGCGAAGATGACACCCACGATGAGGCCAAAGCCCCAGTTAAGCCAGCAAGCCAAGGCCGAGATGCCCGTCACCAAAGCAATAGCGCCAGCAGGCGTCTTGGGCAAGCCTGCCATAGCACTGATGCCTTTCTTAATCGAAGGTGCCGCTGCCAAGGCAGAGCCCGTCACAAGCACCAAGGCCATCTGCATGGCGAAGGCCAACAACGACCACACGCCATTGCCCCAATGCTCGACCACCTCAAGTGGTGTCTGCTTACACACAGGCATGGCGATGATGAAGGCCAACAGGGTCAGCACCACGGCAAAAATGAAAGGCTCAGGAAGATATTTCTGAACGAGTTTTACGCAAAAACGGATGATTTTTTGGAACATGGTTGGGATTTAAGATTTAAGGATTCAAAGATTCGAGATTTAAGATTCAAGGATTGGCTCTCAGCTGTCAGCAATCAGCTTTCAGCTCGCTAGTGGCAAAGCTGATGGCTGACTGCTGATAGCTGATGGCTTTATTATTATTACAAAATTGTGTTTTATACTCCACCTCTTCAAGGAACAATGCATGCGCAGGCACCGAAGTGCCGGCCTCGCAGCGGTCCTTGCGCTCGATGACGGCGCGAAACTCTTCCAAGGTCATGCGCCCCTTCCCTATCTCCAGGAGTGTTCCGACGATGGCCCGCACCATGTTGCGCAAGAAACGGTCGGCCTTGATACGGAACACCAGCAAGCCGTCCTGCTCAAACCAGCAAGCCTCCATGATCTTGCAGTTGTTGGTCTTCACCTGGGTATGCACCTTCGAGAAACTCGTAAAATCCTCGTACTCAAAGAGCATATTGGCGGCTTCCTGCATCTTGTCGATATCCAAGTCACCATATAGGAAATAGGCATCGTTGGTATGGAAAGGGTTCTTCGTTCGCGTGATATAATAATGATAGGTGCGCGACACGGCATCGAAACGGGCATGCATCTCGGGCACGACTTGCCAAATCCGATAAATCACAATGTCCTCGGGAAGGAAGGCATTCATCTGATTAGCAAGCGTTTCTGTGTCTTTCAGCTCTTGCTCTATGTCGAAATGAGCATAATAGTTCCTTGCGTGGACACCCGTGTCGGTACGCCCACAACCTGTGATGGAGATAGTTTGCCCCAACTTAAGGCTCAGACATTGCTCCACCGTAGCCTGCACGCTGTTGGAGTGCGGCTGGATCTGGTAGCCATGGTAGCGGCTGCCATTGTACGCCATATGAATGAAATAACGAGGCATCTATCTGTTAAATCGTGCAAAAATACGGATTTTTAATGTACGGCTGCCATAATATGACAGCCCTACAAACCAAAATTTCCTATTTTTGCGCTTCGATTTCACCGATATGAACATTTTGTACCAACTCAACGACGACGACTGCTTTTTTCCGCCTGCCGACCGTGCCAACAAAGACGGATTGCTGGCCTTTGGCGGTGACCTTTCGCCCCAGCGTCTTGTGGTGGCCTATGCCAACGGCATCTTTCCTTGGTACAACGAAGACGAGCCCTTGCTTTGGTGGTCGCTCGACCCACGCCTCATCATCCGCCCAGGCGAAATGAGAGTGAGCAAATCGTTACGACGCACATTGCGGTCGGAAAAGTTCGAGGTGAAGATGGACACTCACTTCCGCGAGGTGATGCTGCATTGCGCCGAAACCCCACGCAAGGACCAAGACGGCACCTGGATTCAAGACGAGATGGTGGATGCCTACTGTGAACTGCACGACTTGGGCATCGCCCATTCATTTGAGAGTTATCAAGACGGCGAGCTAGTAGGAGGATTGTATGGCATCGCCATCGGCAAGGCGTTTTTCGGAGAGTCGATGTTTCATACGGTTACAGACGCATCGAAAGTGGCATTTTATCACTTGCATCAGTTTTTGCAAGCACACGACTTCAAACTCATTGACTGCCAGCAGGAAACAGAGCATCTGATGAGCCTCGGGGCCTACTCCATTTCCCGCAAGGACTTCCTTGATGAACTCAAAACATTGACCCAAGAAGCCTCGTTGGTTGGAAAATGGGGCACGGAAGATTGCGAGGAGCTGTACCTCAACATCAAGCAGCCTGAGAAGTTGCAATTCAGGGCCTATAACATGGATGAAGATGTTGCCCTATCCAATGATTGACAGCAGATTGTAAGCTGACAGACAGAAATCCGACCTGTTTTTCATCTTTTTTCTTTGGCCTTTCCGAGATTTTCCCTATTTTTGCACCCATCTTTGGAGCAAGTGGCTAAGCCCTGCTCTTATTGTTTCACCAAAACGGTTTTTATGGATTCACAAGAAGGAATCAAAGTCAGTGTCAACTCAGAAATTGGAAAACTCCAACATGTTCTAGTACATACTCCAGGCCCGGAACTGGAAAAAGTAACCCCGGAAAACGCGCACACCTTCCTGTTCAGCGACATTTTGAACATGCAAGTGGCGCAAAAAGAATACAGCTATTTCAAAAGAGTGTTGCAAAAAGTGGCCGAAGTCCACGAGATTGGCGACTTGTTGACTGACATCCTGCAAATGGATAGTGTCAAGAACGCCATGGTCGACCGCGTGTGCAAGACCGAGGACAAAGGTTTCCTCGCGCCTTACCTGAAAACGCTTCCTGCAGAAGAGCTCTCACGCCAACTGATTGAAGGCGTCCGCCTTGAGGATGTCACCTTCATCAACAAGGATCCGTACGCCCTGCTGCCGATACCGAATTTGTTCTTCATGCGCGATGCGTCGTTCACCATGTTCGACAACATCATGATCAGCAACATGGCCACGACGGTGCGTTCCCGCGAGTGCCTAATTCTGAACAGCATCTACAACCTGCATCCATTGTTTGACACCAAGGTGGTCAACCCCGTGTTGAGCTACGACATCCACGGTGAAGGTACAGTGGAAGGCGGCGATGTGCAAATCATCCGCGATGATGTGGTGATCTGCGGCTTAGGCTCGCGCACCAACATGCACGGCGTGGAAGCTTTGGTCGAGCATCTGAAGACCAAGCCCGGCGTGAAGCACCTCATCTTCCAGGAACTGCCTTTGGAGCCCGAGTCGTTCATCCATCTCGACATGGTGTTCACCATGCTCGATGTCGACCGTTGCATGATCTACGAGCCCGTCATCATGAACAGCAAGTACAAGACCTTCCATATCACCGTCGACGGACAGAAGGCCATCGGCAAGGAGGTCCCAGACCTGTTGGCTGGCTTGAAAGAAATCGGCATCGACCTGGAGCCTGTGTACTGCGGCAACCGCAACAACGACTGGGCTGCCCGTGAGCAATGGCACAGTGGCTGCAACTTCTTCTGCCTCGAACCCGGTAAGTTCATCGGCTATGGCCGTAACCAGCACACCCTGGAGGCCTTGAACAAAGCGGGCTTCAACATCGTCACGGCTGCCGATGTGGCCAACAACAGAGTCAGCCTGGACAAAGTGAAGAAGTGCATCGTCGCCTTCGAGGGCAACGAGCTCTCGCGTGGCGGCGGCGGCGCCCGATGCATGACCATGCCGGTGCAACGCATGGCTGTGGAGTGGTAAGAGAGACAACATCTCACAAGAAGAAAAGTGCCGAAAATACTATAAAAAGCAAAGGAGTTACGATGGTTCGCAACTCCTTTTATTGTCAATTTAGCTTATTAAGAATATGAAGAATCAGACTACACGCTGGATGCTCGCCGCCATCCTTATTCTCTGCGGTGTTATAACCTCGTGCAAAAAGGAGACGAGCAACCCCGAGAATGAGACAATAAAGCTACAATGTGAGAAACCCTCCTATCTGATGGAGGGTGACACGGTGGCACTTATCTCACCATCGTATTTTACCCCGATGGAAAACGTGGAGCGCACCGCTGAAGTGCTACGCGGTTGGGGACTGATACCCGTCATTGGTCCCAATGTGGGCAAGATATACCAAGGCAAATATGCCGGCACCGTCGAAGAGCGCATCAGCGACCTGCGTTGGGCTCTCAACCGACACGGCATTAAAGCTATCATCTGCAACCGTGGCGGATACGGTACTATTCAACTCATCAACCAGTTGACCTACAACGATTTCAAGTCAAATCCAAAATGGCTTGTAGGCTTTAGCGACATCACCACGCTGCACGGTTTAGAAAGCCGCGCCGGAGTGATGAGCATACACGGAACGATGAGCTCGTTTCTTGCTGCTGGTGGTACGGATGCTACCAGCACCCTGATGCGCGACTTGCTGATGGGCCAAGTGCCACGTTATGAGCTACCGGCACACCCGCAGAACATCATTGGACAGGCCAAAGGCGTGTTAGTTGGCGGCAACCTTTGCACCTTCGCTCCTAACCTTGGCACTCAAGCCGACGCCACCAAAGCTGAAGACATTATCCTTTTTATCGAGGAAGTAGGAGAATCGATGCACAACATCGACCGTCAGTTCAACATCCTTGCCATGAACG
>JAEEGH010018038.1_pt1 | contig 14960 bp, 12 predicted proteins | sample 9134181 | NCBI WGS metagenome assembly JAEEGH01 (sample SAMN16246544, study PRJNA631951) | gut metagenome | biome: gut microbiome; feature: rumen; material: DP-attached | host: Bos | place: Iran: Karaj | collected 2018-10 | reverse complement strand
CGCTCTTGCCGAGAATCATGCCCCAGATGGCATCGTCCATCATCACGTAGCGGCCCTTGCCCTGCTCTATCGTCAGCAGGTTCATCAGCGCAATGTTCTTCGTATACTGCGAGAACGGCGTCACCAATGGGGGATAACCCACCTTCGGCCATACGTACTCTACCTCGTTGAACAGTTTTACAAGCATGTCGTCCATCGACAGCGTCGGCTCGCCCTTCTTCTCGCGCAGCTTGTTGATCATCGACTGGATAGGACCGAGGTCGGCCATCATCGAGCCCATCATGCCACCGGGCAAACCGCTGCCCAGCAACAGGCTCGACATGTGCTTGTTGGCAGGATTGATGAAGCAGCCCAGCCAGTCGTCGATGAACTCCTGAGTCAGGCTTCGCGCCTGCATATACGCGTTCATATTAATATCTGCCACCTCGAAGCCTTCGTTCTTCAGCATCGACTGAACGGAGATGATGTCCGGATGCACCTTACCCCACGACAGCGGTTCGATGGCGGTATCGATGATGTCGGCACCGTTGTTACAAACCTCCAGGATAGAGGCCATCGACAAGCCGGGACCTGAATGGCCGTGATACTGGATGATGATATCGGGATGCTTCGTCTTGATGGACTTCGTCAGGGCACCCAGCAATGCCGGCTGACCAATACCGGCCATATCCTTTAGACAGATTTCCTCGGCACCGGCGGCAATCACCTCGTCGGCAATGGCGCTATAGTACTCGACGGTATGCACAGGGCTCGTCGTGATGCACAGCGTTGCCTGCGGAATCATGCCGGCCTCCTTGGCCCACTTGATGCTCGGGATGATGTTGCGCGTGTCGTTCAAACCGCAGAAGATACGAGGAATGTCAACACCCTGAGCCTTCTTTACCTTATACATCAGCGCGCGCACGTCGTCGGGAACGGGATACATGCGCAGGGCATTCAAGCCGCGATCCAGCATGTGCGTCTGGATGCCTACCTCGTTGAAAGGCTTACAAAAGGCACGAACGGCCAAGTTCGGATTCTCACCGGCCATGAGGTTCACCTGCTCGAAGGCACCACCATTGGTTTCCACACGGGCAAAGCAACCCATATCGATGATGGCAGGGGCAATGCGCTCTAACTGATCCTTACGAGGCTGGAACTTTCCTGACGACTGCCACATATCGCGGTAGACGAGGCTAAACTTAATCTTTTTCTTCATAAAATCGATAATAAGATTTGTATTTCGTATAATTGTTGCAAAGATAGTACTTTTATTTCATATATGCAAACAATTTCACAAAAAATAAATATTAAGCGAAAGCAGGCGCTAAGGCCTGCTCTCGCTTAAGGCTCCGGCTCCTCGGGCTGCTCACCGGCATCGGGCGCAATCTCGAAGGAGATACCCTCCAGCATGGTGGCCTCGCGGTTGAATACCTGGTACTGGCGGCCGGTCTTTGCCGAGATCTTCACCTGCTTCAGCGTCGAGGTCACCTCGGGCTGGAAGTTCACGCGCTTCGACTTCACGTTGGCGGCGGTGCACAGAGCGGCGGTGTTCGAACCGGCGGACGACACGCCGACCTTGAAAATGCCGATGTTCTCCAGCTTCACCTTCTGACCCAGCGTCAGGAAGTGGTGCAAGGCACTGCCCAGCTCGTCCAGCACCGCGATACAGTCGGAGCGCTTCACGGTGGCCTGCGACTGGATGAAGTCGGCCAGCTCCTTCGTACCGATGAACTTCTCCGGATAGACCGGCGCAACGTAGTACTTGCCGTAGGCGGGCGACTTCGTGTTCGTGTTCTTGATTCTCTTCAACAGTTGTGGCATAATTCTTTTCCTTTCTTTAATTTTTAATGGTTAAACTTTAGTGATTTGAGATTTGAGGTTTGAGATTTGAGATTTATGATTACCTCTGCAGCGGCGTTCATTTCTCATTTCTCATTTCTCATTCCTCATTTGGCCCCTTTGGGCCCCGCGATGGGCTCTCGTGCGCGCGTTCGTGGGCTCTCGCCGTCACCGCGACAGGCTCTTGCCGTATCGTTCGTGGGCTCTCTTGCCCCCGCGTTTTAATGACATTGCAAAGGTACGAAAAAATCGCGGCGATTCCAAGCATTCGCCGCCCTAAGGTGTGAAAATATGTTAAGGCCACCCTGCCACTTTCAGGGGAAGTACGACCATTCAACTTTCGGGGGAAGTACGACCATTCAACTTTCAAGGGAAGTACATCGCAGACATTGTGACATGTGATTTTGTGACATTAAGCACCCTCCGCACTCCGCGCCGGCAACACACCCTGTATATATTATAAATTATATAATATTATAATATTATATAATTCTTACACCACCCTGCCACCATCCCCACCACCTTAATGTCACAAAGTCAAAAGTCACAAAGTCCACGAAAAATAGTGACAAAATATTTTGTACTTCGCCCGTTTTTCACTATCTTTGCACACGGAAAAGTCTGCAAAAATATGAACAAACACTAAAAGTCTGCGAAAAAAATGAATGAACACGGGCAATGGCAATGGCAAGAGGAAGGGTCGCCATGACGGAAGAAATCTGCAAGGAGCTTAATTTCTTTTAACACGCGGGCGCGCAGAAATCCAAAAAATAAGTGTAATTTTGCAGCCGAAAAAAAAACGAAACCATTAAAAAAAACGATATGAAAAGACAACAAAACATGCTATTTTTCCTCCTGCTGCTCATGATGACCGCGCAGACGGCGTTGGCGCAGGTAACACAGTACAAGTACCATATTACAGCGACTTTTACTAAAGACGACAGCTGGGATGACGATGGTTACTTTACCAATGAAGACATGATGCTTGTAAGTGGTATGGGTCAATGTAATTTCGGCTATGACCACTTGTTTAACCCTGGCACCATTGATATTACCTACTATGGTTATTACAAAAGAGATGACATAGAGGTCGGGGATGAAGAAGGCGATCCTGCAACACTCTATGGATTCGAATATAACATCGATGGTTCAAAGAATGGCGTCACCCTTCAGCAGCATGATTTCTCGGTGAAGCTGAACGATTATGTCACCATCAATTTCCAGTACAAGGGTACCGTCACCAGCTACACCATCTCCTACGAGACCGACCTGGAAGCTTCAGCAGCTTGGTATTAATGAAAAATTCATGTTTAATTCATGGTAATTATATGTTGAAAGAAAAATATGAAACCAGCTCAGATATTTCAGCAGTACATCTGGATCATCAACACACTCAGGGCCTACCGACGGCAGACACTTGAGGAGTTGAACCAGAAGTGGCAGGACGACCAGGTGGCCGACGGCAACCCGTTGCAGCGGTCGTCGTTCAACCGACATCGCGATGCCATCCTCGATATGTTCGGCATCATCATCGACTGCGACAAGAAGACCTACAAGTATTATATCAGCAACGAAGACGTGCTGTGTGACGACAGCATCGAGCGGTGGCTGTTCTCCACGCTCACCGTGCATGGCATGCTGGCCGACAGCGCCGCCGTGAAGGAGCGTCTGGTGCTGGAGAACGCGCCTGCCGGCGAACAGTATCTCGACATCATCATTCGCGCCATCCGCACGGACCGTCGGCTGCGTATTGGTTACAAGAAGTTTCAGGCAGAGGGCTACGAGAAAGTGGTCTGCCCCTACGCCCTGAAGCTGTTCCGCCAGCGCTGGTACCTGCTGGCGCTGAACGACGAGGACCAGATGCGCATCTATGCGCTCGACCGTATTACGATGCTGGAACTGACTGACGAGCCCTTCGAGATACCTGAGGATTTCTCGCCACAAGCCTATTTCTCAGAATACTTTGGCGTGCTGACCGACGACACGCCCATGGCCCACGTCATCGTCCGTGCCCACAAGTGGATGCCCAACTACCTGCGCACACTGCCCTTGCATCACTCCCAGCGCGAGCTCACGTCGACAGAGGACTACACCGATTTCTCGTTCGACATCCGTCCCACGACCGATTTCCTGGGCGAGCTGCTCCGGCATAGTGATGGCATCGAAGTGCTGGAACCGCCGGAACTGCGTGAAAAGATGCGGCAAATGATAGCCGATACTCTTAAAAGATATTAAAACTCTGAGGGGTGTCCTGACTTTTGGGACACCCCTTGTTGTATCTTTGCAGCCGTGAATCAAAAATTTTTAAGCTTATGAGTGGAATATATCTTGCATTTGTGTTAGTAGTAGTCGTTGTGAACCTGGCTGGCGGCTATGTAGAGAGTTTAACTAATGAAAAGTGATAACCCCATTAAATGATCAACGAAAATGACTAAGGATCAGAAAGAAGAATTGAAGACCTGGCATGATCAGGCCAGAAGCGGCGTGAGACGCAAAATGGATTGTATGAAAGAGGCTTTTGATGAGATGACGGCCTATGACCGCGTGTTGGAAGCTATGGATGAGCTGATTTCGGATCATGACGACCTGAGTGACAAGGTGGAGAGTCAGCAGTCGGAGATTGACGAGTTGAACGAGCAGCTGGAACAGAAAGACACGGTGATAGCCAACCTGCGCCAGCAGCTGTTGGAAGTGAAGGAGCAAAGGCTGGCATCGGAGACGAGACTCTCGGAACTGAGTAAACTATCGGCAGGCGTAGCCAAAAAGTCGTCGCAGGACGACATGATTAAGGCTATGCGCAGCTACCTGAACATATCGAAGCGCAAGACGCTGAGCAAGCGTGAGGCTGCCAAGATGGTGTTCACAGAATTGTTCAGCAGCGCAAAAATGGACCTGCCTGAGGACATTGCAGAATTGCTGGAGCATCTGGACGACGAGCAGTCGGAGCCGAAGGTGGTGAACGTGACAGGGAACTACAACGACATCCACGATAACAGCAGTGTGGATATGAACGAAACGAAAGAATAGACGACGATGGCAGGAAATACGGTATATGTGCAGGGGTCGTATGTCGACGTGCACGACAATGATGTGGTGAACCTCTCGATAGACAAGGCTGGGCAGGTTCGTGTGGAGCAGACGCAGGGTGATGCTGAAAGTAAAGGGATTGACAGGGATTTGTTGACACAGGCCATAGAGAACTGTCAGGCCTACTTCTGGGGTAACAGTGCGTATGCTGTGGTGTTCTGCATCTGTCGTGACGACTTGGATATGGAACCCAACAAGTCATCCTTCGAGACGATGGTGGAGAGTTTGCCGTATAGCAAACAACGGTCGTACACTTGTCCTGAGAATACGATTGCCGCTGCTTTCGCCAATAATCCTATATATTATGACAATATCAATAATTGGGATGGCAAAAACCCCATGGCGCGCATCATAAAACTGCGCGACGAACTGCGAAGGCAGATCAAGTTTCAGAAATAGTTTTAGAGTTTTATTATTTTCTTTATAGGTGTCTAAAGGTGCTTTAGGCACCTTTTTTTTATGTTTACTTTTGCAGCGTGAATCAGTCACAAGCGATCTTTGACTTACTGCTACAACGACCCCACCGGTAGGCCGGAGGAAATTACATGAAACACACACACCTTGGTAATCTGATACCACGGAACACACACACGAACATTATTTATTAATAAAACACACATTTATATCATGAAAGTAATTGCATTATACACACACGTCGGAAACGACAATCAACAAATGATGACGTCGCTCGAAATTGCCGAGCTGACAGGTAAACAACATTTTCATGTCATGGAGGCCATCCGTAAGATGGAGCCGGCATGGAAGAAAGTAGCCGCATCGAATTTTCGATTGGGCTCTTACAAAGACTCCAACGGACAGCTCCGTCCCTGCTACCAGCTCACCAAGACGGAGTGCCTGTACATCGCCACGAAGTTCAACGACGAGGCACGTGCCAAGCTGGTGCTACGGTGGGAAGAGCTTGAACGAGCTAACGCTCTCAATGAAAAATTAAAAATGGAAAATGAAAGATGCCTGCCCAGCCCGAAGGAGATTCTCAGGATGGCGGACGAGATCATCGGCGAGGGCCTGCGCCTGCTGAACGAACCCGCCGAGGACACGCTGACGGCAACGCAGGTGGCCAAGACGTTCAACATGTCGGTATGGAACTTCAACCAGGTGCTGCGCGACATGGGCATCCAGTATCGCAAGGGCGGCCACTGGAACCTGTCGGACGACCTGCAGGGGCGCGGCTTCACCGCCCTGCGCACGCACGTGTCCTATTCTCTGAAGGGTGAGAAGAAGATTCGCACCTATATGACGTGGACCATCAGTGGTCTGCGCTATCTGAACTCAAAACTCGGCTACCCGAATTTCTAATACTATGAGCGTACACATGATTTATTACAAGGATGGGGCGAAGATGATGCGCCCCGTCCTGACGAGAGAAGAGTATTTGGCGCTGCGTGGCAGCAGGGAGCAGCAGAGGACGCTGCAGGCTGTCAGGCAGGGCGATGAGAAGCAGAAATCACGACTGCTGCAGATGAACTATTCGTGTCTGCCCAATGAGGACGGCTCGCTGAAGGGCGCCACGCGGATGAGCACCACCGTGGGTATGGACATCGACCATATCAAACCCGAGGAGATGCAGCCGGTGAAAGAGCGCATCCTCCAGAAGAAGGACGAATTAGGGCTGCAGATGATGGAAGAGAGTGCCCGTAAGGCTGGTTATCACCTCGTTTTCAAGCGTCGCCCAGAGCTGAGTCAGGAGGAGAACCTGAAATGGGCCAGCGAGCTGCTCGGGGTGCAATACGACGAGGGTGCCAAGGATATTACAAGAGTATTCTTCACCACCACAGAGCATGAGCTGATTTATCTGGACGATGGGATATTTGCGATTGAGGCAGCGGCAGACATATCTCGCACCACCGCACCCCCGCACCCCCGCACCTCCGAAAATTGCAATCAAGGGGACGGTCTGGCCTTCAAGGGCATCCCCTACTCCTCTATTATCGCTGAGTGGTGGCATCGGAATGGTGGTGAGCCAGCCGAGGGTGAGCGTAACGTGAAGCTGCATAAGCTGGCCGTCAATCTACGGGCTATCTGCGACAACAAGCGGGAGGTGCTGATGCAGGTGATGCCCCGGTTCGGACTCTCTGACGCTGAACTTCGCAGCGTGGTTGACTCTGCTTGCAAGGAGACTCCCAAGGGTATTTCGAAGATGATGCAGAAGATTGTGGATGACTTAGCCTCCCCCGACCCATCCGAAGGAGGGGAGGACGAAGAAAATCAGGCATTCCAACATCCCCTCCTTCGGAGGGGCTTGGGGAGGCTCCTACCCATCGGCCTTCGTGAATCCCTCGTTGGTGTGCCTGTCTCAATGCACATGCCTGTTCTCTGTGGTGTCCTGCCCATTGCAGCGGCATACGCTGACCAGGTTCAGATTGAGTATTGTGACGGCAATTTGCAGCACCTGGGGCTGATGTCAATCATCCGAGGTGAGCAGGCCAGCAACAAGTCGGTGGTCAAGAACGCCATCGATGTCTGGAAGCGTCAGTTTGACGAAGAGGATGCCTTGGCACGCAAACGCGAAGAGGAATGGAAGGAGCGCAAGAAAGGTCGCAAAGCCAACGAGAAGGCTCCCGAAGACCCGAAGGTTTTGATAAGAATGGTGCCTGTAACAGTCAGCTGTTCTACGCTTCTGAAGCGTTTCAAGAATGCCAACGGACATTGCATCTATTCCTTTGGAGAGGAATTGGACACCCTCCGAAAAACCAACGGTGCCGGCTCATGGAGTTCGAAGTACGACATCTACCGACTCTCGTTTGACCAGGGTGAGTGGGGACAGGACTACAACTCCGACCAAGCGGAATCAGGCATGGTGAAAGTGGCCTATAACTGGACGATGCTCGGCACCAACGGAGCCATGCGGAAGTGCTTCAAGTCGGACAATATCGAGAATGGCCTTTCCTCTCGAATATTGGTGGCTGAGATGCCTGACAGCAGCTTCTCGAAGATGCCCAAGTTTGGCCGTCGCTCAGCAGAGGATGAAGCCAAGATTCAAGAGGCTGTGACAAGACTCCGTAGCTTTAGCGGTCTCATTGACACGCCTCGTTTGCGCAAGGCTATCGAGGAATGGGTGGAGCAGAAACGCGTCGAAGCTGCCAAAGACATCGACCACGTGAAGGACACCTATCGTAAACGTGCTGCCGTCATTGGCTTCCGTTGTGGCGTCATCTTCCATCTGCTGGAAGATCGGGGGAAGGGTACCCCCGCACTCCCGAAAGAAAGTAAAAGTTGCATTGCTTTCGCTATTACCATGGCTGAGTATTGCCTTCAGCAGCAGATGAAAGCCTTTGGCGAGGCACTGGAGAGTCAGTTTGTGGATGCTCGTGACGAATGCGCCCGATATGGCTGCAATCACTCTGTCTTCGACCAGCTGGCACCATCTTTCACGATGGACGATCTTCGTGCTTTGAAGCGAGGTTTCTGTAGCGAGGCTGGTCTCAGGAAAATCATCTCCCGCTGGTATCGCGACCAATGGATTGAGAAGACGGACAAGACGCATTGGAGTAAAACCACACAAAGGATCTGACCCCTTGTGTGAATTTGTGACATTAGACTTTGTGACATTAAGCACTTTGTAAAAATGTAAAAATGTAATAATGTAAAAATGTAAATGGAATTAGTATTGACACGCATAGCAAAGCGCATGACCTACACGATAGGTAGGCTTGCCATAATAGAAAGAGTAGACGATGAGTATTTGGCAGGAGAACGTGAGGTGTACTTCTGCGACACGCTGGAGCCGACGGCCCTGGAACTGAAGACCACGGTTTCGAAGGACGCTGTACTCCGCTCGCCCACCAAGGTGCAGAGCTTAAAGCCCTTCGCCATCCCTGAAGGCCGCTACGCCGTAGTTATCACCTACTCGCCGAAGTTCAAGCAGTGGCTCCCCCTGCTCCTTGGCGGCCCCGACTTCAGCCGGCTCTTCAAGGGCATCCGCATTCACGCCGGCAACACGGCGAAGGACACGCAGGGTTGCATACTCGTTGGCCGTAATCAAATCGTCGGCCAAGTGCTGGAGTCGCGCAAGTGGCTCTACGAGCTGAAGATGAAGATTGTCGAGGCCAAGGACCGCGGCGAGTCCGTCTGGCTGACCATCAGGTGACGACCGCTGGAGTTCGGACAGCAAAAAAGAATCAGGCACTTCGTGATCACCACGAGGTGCCTGAGCTATTATCAGTAGTTTGGTAATTTGTTTGTCTTATTTGCGGAGCATCTTGACGCCGTTCTGGATCACTACGCCCTTGTAACTCTCAGAAACCTTCTGACCAGCGAGGTTGTAGATAGCGCCGTTGTTCTCAACACGTGCCTTCACGGTCTCGATGCCGGTAGAAACCTCGGGCAGCTCGCTGTTGATAGCAATAGCCTTCACGTTGATGGCCTTGCTCTGAATGAGAGTGAGGTCGCCGTTCTTAGCAACAGTAACAGACTCTTCAACCGTTGATTTGTCAGCTGGAGCTGTGATGCTGGTCTTGTCACCGTTGGTGATAGAGAATGTACGTTCCTCTTCGCTGGGACATGCATAGCGAATCTTAACTACGTCATCCTTTGCCAGACCGGTAATCTTGAATGCACCGTTGCTGGCGTTGAGCTGAATCTGCTTGCCCGTATCAACACGGATAGACTTCTCAGCGAGGTTGCCACCAGCGCGACCTACTGAAATACCAGCACCATAAGAGAAACCAATAGTGCCAAGGTCTACGAAATTATCAGCAGCGATCTCAGTGCCATAAACATAGCGGCCTGCTGTACTTGAATCCTCAGACCATCCGTCACCGAATGATTCGGCAGTAGTGGTTGTGAAGTCCCAAGCCTTGGCTTCTGTGGGAGGCAATACGGGATCGGGATCGGTGATATCAGACTCTTCGCCACGTACAACCTTAAGGGTGGTGACAAAGGTAGCGGTATTGCCGTTACGACCAATATAAAGCACGTCAGCATCAGCCGTCAGTGTAAATGTCTCCTCAACAGGGTTAGCCTCAGCATCCTTACCGTTAATAAACTGCTGAGTTGTAAACAATACTGTTGGAGTGTCACCATCGGCGGTAAAAAGGTCAACAGCAGCCTTCTTGGTGTTATCAGAGTTATTGAAAGCACCGGCAATTGTAACCACGTCACCAGCCTTGAAGCCTCCCTCAACAGTCAGCTTGGCATAGTTATCATTCAGCTTTTCTTCAGTAGTGTAGCTGTTAGCGAATTTAATGCCGGCAATAGCATCCTTGTTATGGATCTTCACAGTAGAAATAGCCGTTGAACCACTGACCTCGATGCCCTTATTTTGAACCTGGGCAAAATCGATCAGAGTCTCTGCATTCACACCGAGTGCCATAGCGGCGAGGGCAATAAGAGTAAAAATTTTCTTCATAAGCGTTTGTTCTTTTTTATTGTTAGTAAATATTTTGGTGCAAATATACGGCAATATTCTGATAAATGCAAACTTTTGCATCGGAAAAAGCACGCAAAGGTTTACGGGCTCCGAGGGGTCAGAGCACCGTGATCTCGCCACTGCCGTAGCAGCGATGATGGTGCTCGTCGTAGATGACGCAGAACTGTCCTGGCGCCACGCCGTGAATGGGCGCAGCAGCATGCACCATGTATTGTCCGCCGTTGATCAGTTCCAGTTGTGCGGGCAGGAACTCCGGGGTGTGGCGAATCTTGATGGTGACGTCAGCCACTCGGGAGGTCTGTTCTTTCGCAGAGCCAATTGGCAGCTGACCGTTGATGCTGTGGAAGTCGCGGATGGGGAAATGCTGCTGGTATGCCGTTGCGGGGTCGTAGCCGTGGGAGACGTAGATGATGTTCTGCTGGATGTCCTTCTTCACCACAAACCAAGGGCCGCCACCCAAGCCAAGGCCCTTGCGCTGGCCGATAGTGTGGAACCAGTGGCCCTGATGACGGCCAATCAGCTTGCCCGTCTCCAGCTCGACGACGTCGCCCGTCATCTCGCCCAGATAGCGGCGCAGGTAGTCGTTGTAGTTGATTTTGCCGAGGAAACAGATGCCTTGCGAGTCGCGCCGATGGGCGGGTGCCAGGTGTTCGCGCTCGGCAATCTCACGCACCTCGTCCTTCATCATGTGGCCGATGGGGAACAGGGCTTTCGCAAGTTGCCAGTCGTAGATCTGAGCCAAGAAGTCGGTCTGGTCCTTGACGGGATCGGGGCTGGTGCAGAGCCATTTCAGGGTGTCGGCGGGAGAAATTTCCGTGGTGGCATAGTGGCCGGTGGCGCTGAGGTCGTAGTCGTGGCCGCGCTTCTCGTGGAAGGCGCCAAACTTGATGAGACGGTTGCACATCACGTCAGGATTGGGGGTCATCCCCGCGCGTACCTTATCCATCGTATACTTCGTCACCTGGTCCCAGTATTCACGATGACAGTCGATGACGTCGAGCGTGCAGCCGTACTTATGGCTGACGGCCGTGGCCATCTCCAGGTCTTCTTCCGAGGAGCAATCCCATTCCTCTTCCTCCTCGGGGCCTATCTTGATGTAGAAGCAGTCGGGATGCAACCCCTGACGTACCAGCTCGTATAGCACGACGCTGGAATCAACGCCGCCGCTGAGCAATACTGCTATGCGCTTGTTCTCGATCTCCTGAATGTTCATCTCATCAACGTATCATCTGATTGTGTGTGCAAAGGTACGAAGTTCGATGTTCAAAGTTCAAAGTTCAAAGTTAAATGACGTTAATTCTTGGGGGATTGACGCTGTTACATCGAAAAGTGTACATACCTTTGCAAATGAAGATGACAATGTCCAAAGGCATGAAGACTGACCTGCTGGCATATATCCGCGAAGGGCGCGACATGACTCAAGGAGAGAAACTCAGGCTGATTGTCAGTTTGAGTATCCCTTCCATTCTGGCACAGATATCGGCCACGGTGATGTTCTTTATCGATGCATCGATGGTGGGACACCTGGGGGCAAAAGCATCAGCAGCCATCGGACTTGTAGAAACCACGGGATGGCTGATGGGAGGATTGGCCTCGGCAGCCAACATGGGATTTTCCGTGCAGGTGGCTCATGCCATCGGCGCCAACGACTTCGGGCGTGCCCGCAAGGTGCTGCGACAATCCATTATGTGCTGTCTGCTGTGGAGCCTGCTGATGTCCGTCATCTGCATTGCCATCAGCTATCCCCTGCCCTATTGGCTTGGCGGCAGCGAGGAGATAGCGCACGATGCCTCGCTCTATTTTGCCATCATCGGCTTCTGCGGCATCTTCTTCCAGATGGAAGGTCTGGCGGGTTCGATGCTGAAATGCTCAGGCAACATGAAGGTGCCCTCGATGCTGAACATCCTGATGTGTGTGATGGACATCGCCTTCAACTACCTATTTATATATATACTGAAGCTCGGCGTGATGGGTGCTGCCATCGGAACGGGAGTGGCCATGCTGATAACGGCATGCCTGATGTTCTATTTCCTCATATACCGCTCCGACATGCTTAGCTTGAAAGGCCATTCGGGGTCGTTCAAGCCCAGAAGCGACGTGGTGATGAACGCCTTCAAAATCGGTGCGCCAATGGGATTGCAGCATCTGCTGATGGGCTCGGCGCAGGTGGTGAGCACACTCATCGTGGCGCCCCTGGGCACCATCGCCATTGCTGCCCACTCGTTGGGAATCACCGTCGAAAGCCTCTGTTACATGCCCGGATTCGGTATTGCAGAAGCGGCCACCACATTGGTCGGACAAGGCTACGGAGCCGGCAAGCGACTGCTGACACGCTCGTTTGCGCGCATGTCGGTGGCCCTGGGCATTGCTGTGATGACGGCGATGGGTGCGCTGATGTTTGTGTTTGCACCGGAGTTGATGTCGCTGATGACGCCCGTGGCCGACATCATCCAAACGGGTACGGCTTGTCTGCGCATAGAAGCCTTCGCAGAACCGATGTTCGCAGCAGCCATCGTCTGTAACGGCATATTCATAGGTACTGGCGACACGCTGAAACCTGCCGTGATGACGCTGCTGTCCATGTGGGGCGTACGACTGACACTGGCTGCGCTGCTGGCTGTTAGCTATGGCCTGCCTGGTGTATGGACGGCTATGGCCATCGAACTCACCTTACGAGGCATCATCTTCCTGGCACGCTTGTTCCATGGGGGATGGATGAGGGAGTTGAGAGTTGAGAGTTAAGAGTTAAGAGTTAGGCAAAAAAAAGATGCAGCATGGAGGAGAACGCTCCCAGATGCTGCAGCTTACTACTATCAATAACTAAAAACCAATTCTATGAAAATGCGTCTCACGACGTCGATGTTATCCAAACCAATCTTTACTTACCTTAATCGTTCTAACACTATAGAAGACTTTTTCCTGAAAATTTTTACCTTAATACTAATTCCTTCTTGAAGACGATGCAAAGGTACGAACTATTTGCGAACCAACCATCATCTTTTGGCGATTTTCTGCAAAAAAGGGGCATATTCTTGATGCAAATCAAGCGTTTGTGTGCGAACACACCGTATTTGTGTCCGAACACAGCACTTTTTCCACCATATTTGTCAACTCCACAAATTGGGGTATGGTGAGCTGCTCAGGACGCAGGGTCATGAAGGGGTGATCAGCAAGCGGGGAATCAGGAGCAGCAAGGGCTGAAGACGGTAGAAGCTGCTTCAACGACACACGCAGCATCTTACGGCGCTGGTTGAACACGGTCTTCACCACACGCTTAAAGAGTTGCTCGTCGCAACCCAGGTGCTGTGTCTGGTTGCGCGTCATCCGGATGACGGCACTCTTGACCTTTGGAGGCGGGTTGAACACCGTCTCATCGACCATAAACAGATATTCCACATCGTACCAAGCCTGAATGAGGACGCTGAGGATGCCGTAGGCCTTAGTGCCTGGCTGCGAAGCCATGCGCAGGGCCACCTCGTGCTGGATCATGCCCGTGCAACAAGGGATGAGCTCGCGATTGTCAATCATCTTAAAGAAAATCTGCGACGAGATGTCGTACGGATAGTTGCCTGTCAGCACAAACTGCTGACCTTCGAACACCTTATTTAAATCCATGCGCAGGAAGTCCTCACCCAGAATATTTTCACGAAGCTTGGGGAAGTGTTCGTTCAGATAAGCCACACTCTCGCGGTCAATCTCCACGACCTTGAAGGGACGAGGTTTCTCAACCAGATACTGGGTCATCACACCCATTCCGGGCCCCACCTCAAGGACAGGAATGTCAGGACAAGCATCGACAGTATCGGCAATGCGACGTGCGATGGAAAGGTCAGTCAGGAAATGCTGACCAAGGTTCTTTTTAGGTCTAACTTGCTTCATCGGCGACAAAATTACAAACTTTTTCCGATACTCCCAAACAAACGCAAGAAAATAGTAAATAATTCATAATTTATGATTCATTATTCATAAATAATTCCTATCTTTGTACTCGCTTATGAAGATAGGAAATATCATTATGAAGATATTGATGCCGCTGGTGCTCGGAGCAGGCATCCTTTATTGGATGTATCGCGGCGAGGACTGGGCGACCATCCGTCACGTCATGACAGACGAGATGGATTGGACATGGATGCTGCTCAGCTTCCCATTCGGCATACTGGCACAAATGTTCAGAGGATGGCGCTGGCGACAGACACTGGAACCCGTGGGTGAGCATCCGCGGGTATCGACCAGCATACACTCCATCTTCTTAAGCTATGCAGCATCGCTGCTGATTCCACGAGTGGGCGAGTTCACCCGTTGCGGGGTCTTGAAACGCTACGACAACGTGTCGTTCCCGAAAGCGTTGGGAACGGTGGTGACAGAGCGTGCCATCGACTCTTTGCTCGTGATGGGCATTACAGCTATCGTGCTGCTATTGGAGATGAGCACCTTCGGCATGTTCTTCCGAAAGACGGGAACAAACCTGCACAGCATCCTGCAACGATTCTCATGGGAAGGCTATATCGTGGTGATTCTCTGCGCTATTGCCATCATGGTACTGTTGCACTTCCTCTTGCGCAAGCTGTCGTTCTACGATAAGGTACGCAGCACGCTGACAGGCATCTGGCAGGGAGTCATCTCGCTGAAAGACGTGAAGAACATCCCGCTGTTTACGTTCTTT
>JAEEGH010018032.1_pt1 | contig 14963 bp, 13 predicted proteins | sample 9134181 | NCBI WGS metagenome assembly JAEEGH01 (sample SAMN16246544, study PRJNA631951) | gut metagenome | biome: gut microbiome; feature: rumen; material: DP-attached | host: Bos | place: Iran: Karaj | collected 2018-10 | reverse complement strand
CGTCGTTGCTCGACTTGGTGAAGAGATCACGGGGTCGGTTCTACTGATCATTTTTTACGTTGAAAATTTGGATGTTGGATCATGGGGAGTTAAGAACGATGTGTAATACAGAAACTTCAAAAAGTGATCAGTAGAACCGACCCCATGATCCTCAAAGAAAATTCGAGCCCACCAAATGATGAGCCCGAATTTTTTTTGTATCAATAATTCAAGGGAAGCTTAGTTGCCCTCGTCAACATCGTCTTCGCCAAAGCTTGCATCAAATTCATAATTCGCATCATGGATATCACCATTCTTTTCAACCCAGCTTCCTGCCAGTATCTGGCACTTGTGCTGTAACTCTACCACCTTCATGGAAGGTTTCATATATTCTTTTTTCATATTGCTGTTCTCCTATTACTTAATCACTACCTTTTTGCCATTAACGATGTAGAGGCCTTTAGCAGTTGGCTTTTGGCCATTAGCTACGCGGCGACCCTGCAGGTCATAAATTGCACCGTTTAATTCGTGAGATTCATTTAATTCGTGTTCGTTAATAGCCGTCGTTCCGTTCTCGTCGATAAACTCGATAGTTGCACCACCGAAGCTCCTCGCGTAATAATTGTCAGGATCCTCACGTGTGAAGTAGCAACGGCCCGGCTTCAATGCCTTTGTGGTTCTGCCAATCTTACCTACTGCACCTACTACATAGACCTGACTTGCAATTTCAGCGCGGAGGCCCTCGAATGTGCCAGCAAACTGAGCACCCTCATACTTTGCACTCTTGGCTTCTGCGGTTTTCTCTACGGCTCCGTTTACTGGGCCGTAGAGAGTTGAAGTTGACTCGCCTGTAACAGTTGGGAGCACCTTGAACAGATGTGGCGTGTTGGGCGCTATCATTGACGTGCATGAGAATGTCATTTTGTTTTCGGCGGAACTATAACCTGTAAATACAGCCTGCCTTTCGAACACATTACTGGGATTGTTTACAGCGAATGGAAGCACGATGGTTCCATATGTGTCATGTGTGAATGTACGCTTGTACTGAGATTCTTCGGCAGCAAATGATTTGTTTACGAAAATCTCCTGGCCATTGTCAGAAATAACATAGCTTTCACAAGTTGAGCCAACAACGATATTCTGACCTGTTGCATCTGTATTCTTAGCAAAGTATGCAATTCTATTGTCATGAATGTCTGTAGCTATAGAGCCGAGGATGTTAGCATTTGTGAAATCAAAGTTAAGGTATTTGTAATCATCATTAGCAAGGATTTCCTCGACCTTGCCATTATTTACCAATCCTGATACGATACCAACTTTTGAGTCCTCATCTGATGCGGTTGTTGTTGGCAATGGGATGTTAGAACCAATATAGGTAGGAATGAAATTGTCGGTACAATTCAGGTATGTTGTACCCTCTTTCCAGTTGCCTGTTGTTGCATCTATTAATATAACATCAACCGCATTAGGAGCATCAATATAATACAAGCCTTCGTTTATTTGCATATGATAAAGGTCAAAATCTACGCCTTCTTCAAGCAGCTCTGCTCCAGTGTAGACGTATAGACCTCTTAATCTGGCTTTCTCGCATGCATCCTGATATGTTGCGTATGCGGCCTTTTCTGCATTTGTGTTCTGCCTTATTTTGTAGTACATCTCTGATGGAGGCAGATTATTTCGTTGAGTTCGTGGGTAATTCAGTCTGTTGTCGGTTGCAAAAGAAGAAAGAGTTGTGTTCAGATCGTCATTTGTTAGATCTTCACCAGAAACCACCGCGCGTGAAAAACTTTGCAATTGTGATGGGAGAATAGAATAGTCGTTGATGTCTGATACAGTCAACTTAATGTCTCTGTTGCGGTTTGCAACCCTTGTGTAGGCTACATAGTCGATTGATAATGTTGACCCCAATATTATATTCTCCCTGTTGTTCTCGCTGTCTAAACTACTTTGACCTTGCGCTGTAATTGTAACATCAGAGTTTGCGGAGTAGGTGTAAGTGATGTTGTTGTCGTCACTATACACGGTTTTTTCTTGTGCAAATGTAATACTTGCACTTGCAGAAAGAACTGCAGCTAAAAGTAAAAGTTTTTTTCTCATTTTTTTTAATGGTTTTATATCTTCTGATTAAAATCTGCCGCAAAGTTACAACTTTTTTTTTAAATACGTTGCATTATTTTCAAAAAATATGTGTGGAATCACAGGGACAGGTTTTTGATTCCTGACATACGCCTGTTCCGCTTTGCACTCTGTGCTCTCTTTGCATAACTTTTCAATTTCTATTATAGAAAACCCAACACATTCATTGTTTATTGCCCCAGGAATCAAAAACCTGTCCCAATGATTCGTGTATCAACAATAAGACAGAATCTAATACCTTGAAGACACACACAATTAACTCTATTTATTAACACTTTAAAAACACACAACACTATGAAGAAAAACAACAGTATTTGGGAAGTCCTGCTGAGGATTGTTATCGCAGCTGCTACCGCAGCACTGACGGCATTGGGAACCACCAGCTGCATGGGGTACGGACCATTTGACAGCCTGACATGATGAACGACGTTCGCTTATCCCGACATTTCATCAGAATCGGGCACTACAAGTAACAATATTCCCCGCACTTCACTTGGAATTGCGGGGAATTTTTTGTCTTGTGTTTGTCTATCTGTCTTTTATTTGCCAGTTATAGACAGCCGATGATGTCGGCGACACTCTGACAGCCGTGGGCATCGAGCCAGTCGCTGATGCCATCGCGCACCTTGATGGTGACAGCAGGATCGAGGAAATTGGCGGTACCGATTTCGATAGCTGTGGCTCCGGCCATCAGGAACTCGATGGCATCAGCAGCAGTCATGATGCCGCCCAGCCCCACCACTGGAATGTTGACGGCCTTGGCCACCTGCCACACCATGCGCAGGGCAACAGGCTTCACGGCAGGTCCGGACAGTCCACCGGTATTGATGCTCAACAGGGGCTTGCGCCTCTCGATGTCGATGGCCATTCCCATGAGCGTATTGATGAGCGAGACGCTGTCGGCACCTTCAGCCTCAACGGCACGGGCAATCTCCGTGATGTCCGTCACGTTGGGCGACAGCTTGACGATGAGCGTCTTGTGGTAGCGTTCGCGAACGGCCCTGACCACACTCGATGCACCCTGACAGGTGACGCCGAAGGCCATGCCGCCATCCTTCACGTTCGGACATGAGATGTTCAGTTCGATGGCCGGGATGCGCTCCAGGGCATCGATACGGGCTGCACACTCGGCATAGTCCTCAGGAGAGGAACCGCTGACGTTGACAATCATATTCGTGCCGATATCCTTGATTTGCGGATAGATGTGTTCGCAGAAGTAGTCGACGCCTTTGTTCTGCAGTCCCACACAGTTGAGCATGCCGCTGGCCGTTTCTGCCATGCGCGGATAGTCGTTACCCTCACGGGGATTCAGCGTCGTTCCCTTCACGATGATGCCTCCCAGGCCATCAAGGGGTATGAAGTCCTGAAACTCCAGGCCATAGCCAAAGGTGCCGCTGGCCGTCATAACCGGATTCTTCAGCGCCAGCTCTCCGATATTAACTCTTAAATCTGCCATAACAATCGTTTTATATTGAACACCGGACCATCCTTACATACACACAGGTTACCCTCCGTCGTCTTTTCAACGCAACACAGACAGGCACCCAGTCCGCAGGCCATCATATTCTCCAGAGAAGCCTCGCAAACCACTCCATGCGCTGAAGCATAGCGTGCGACAGCCTTCATCATGGGCGTGGGGCCACAGGTGCAGATGCGGTCGAACTGCTCGCCCAGCACGCTATGGTTGGTCACGAAACCCTTTTCGCCCATCGTACCGTCTTCGGTGGTCACCAGCACGCGTCCGTACTGCTCGAACAGTTCCAGTTCCAGCAGGTCTTTCTTGCTGCGTCCGCCCAAGAGGAAAGAGGGTTCGCAGCCCTGCGCTTTCAGCACGGCTCCCAGATAGAGCAGCGGGGCCACCCCCACTCCACCGCCTACGAGCAGCACTTTCTCGCCCGCTACGGGCATGGTAAAGGTATTGCCCAAGGGCAGCACACAATTCACCGTGTCACCAGCCTTCAGCTGTCCTAAGCGTCGCGTGCCGTCGCCCACCATCGCCACCATCAGCCACAGCTCGTTGTTCGCTCTGTCAACGAAGTTGATGGAGATGGGACGGCGCAGGAATGTCGTTGGCGACGAATCCACACGCACTTCCACAAACTGTCCCGGCAACATGTCGGGCAGTGGTTCACGCTGGGTCAGACGCAACAGCACGTGCTTGTCGCTCAGCTGCTGCACGCTGGCCACTGTCAAGTCAAGTATATATTTCTTCATATCTAACTAATCTGTCAAGATAAACACTAAAAGGCTTGGAGGTAGGCCTTGGTGAGGGCAAAGAGTAGCGTCAGCGCAAAGACGGCTATGGGAATGTCGCAAAGGCGCGCTGAATAATGGGCAGGCAGGTAGGCCATGATGGTAGCCCGCGGGTTCTGATACAACACGACACGTCGCAAGGCATAGCAGTAGAGGCGATAGGCGGAATAGCCTACCAGTCCGCCCCAGAGCAGTCCAACGGTGATGTCGCCAGGATAGTGGACGCCGAGGTAGAGTCGCGTATAGCAGTTGATGAGCGACCACGTGACGAGGGTGACGGTGAGCAGTCGCTGTCGCATGAGCAGCGAGATGTAGATAGCAATGGAGAAGGTGTTGGCGGCATGGGCTGAGAAGAAGCCGTACTTGCCTCCGCGGTAGCCGTTCACCGTGTCGACGAGCATGCCTATCTCCGGATCGCGTCCTGGTCGCCAGCGTGCCACGAGTGGTTTGACGATGGTGTCGTCGATGGTTCCTGCCAGCAGCACGCACACGCCGGCTCCTGCTACCACCAGCAGGATGTCGCGGGCAGACCTGTTGCTTCTGATGACGACATAGAGCAGGGCCAGATAGAGCGGTATCCACGTCTGGGCAGTGGTCAGCGTCATAATGAGGCTGTCCATAAACAGCGAGTCGCTGCCATTAAACCACAGCAGCAATTGCTTGTCAAAATGTATCAGCTCTTCCATGAACCCTTAACCATGAACCATGAACCCTGAACCATTAACCCTGAACCATTAACCCTGAACCCTTAAATGACTTCTATCGCCGACATTTCCAGCCATCCCTCCTTGCCATCGGCGGTACGCACTTGACGCCACTCCTTCATGGTGGCATCGGTGATGACGACCTTGGTGCCTTCATGGAGGATGAAGAGTTCGGTGCCGTTCTTCGAGGGCGTACTCTTGACATTGACAGCCGACTGGATGATGATGGCTCCCGTGCGGTGGTCGAGGCCCCGCTTCTGCTGCCAGGCGAAGAGGTTGCTGAGCAAGAAGACAACGACAAAGAGGAAACCTCCGAAGAAGCCTACCTTGCGCAGCCAGAGGGCATCGACAAAGAGATAGACCAAGGCGAGGATGATGGCTGCCACGAGGGCGATGAGTGCCAGTCGTGCCCAGGCATCGACGCTCTGCATATTGACCAGCGAGCGATACCAGGTGACGAAGAACATCTCCGACTCAGGGGTGATCTTGTCGATGGTCTTCGAACGCGCCATCTGCAGGTTGAAACGGATATCCTTGTCGCCAGGCGACAGCAGGAGTGCGCGCTCGTAGTTTAGCACGGCCTGCGTGATGTTGTCCATGCGGTAGTAGGCATTGCCAAGGTTATAGTAGAGGTCGGCAGACACGCCCTGCTTCAACAGCGCCTCATAGTCCTTGATGGCCTGCTGGTAGTGTTCCTGCACGAAGGCGCTGTCAGCCTGACTCTTCAGCGGCACTGCTGCTGAAGAAATGAGCAATGAGCATTGAGAAATGAGAAATGCCAATAGCAATTTCATGGCCCACTCATTTTTAGCCGAAGGCCTTTTCTTCATCGTCGTCGCAATTTTTGTGATGGCTGTCATAGCCGTATCGTAAACCTTATTCATATTGCCTGTAGCATCGCCGGGAGCATAGCGTGCAAACTCGCACTCGTCGAGGGCTCCGAGGAACTGCTGGATGGTATCCTCAGCCACGTTGTGAGAAGCCAGCTGCTGGCTGATGTTTTCGCGGGAGAGCTGTTCGACAGGCATGTTGAGCTTGTCGCCCACATAGCCCCACAGGGCACGCAGCACCTCGTCGTAGAACTCGCCCTGCTTACCGGCCTTCATCAGACGGGCAGCCTTCTTCAGTCGCTTGGCAGCCACCTTGTTAGCCTTGCCAGCACGCTGTTTGACGACGTCGGCACGCTCGATGGCACGCTGACGGAAGATGATGAAGAGCGAGATGAATCCCAACAGCAGGACAGCCAACGATACCCAATAGGCCGTAGAGCCGAAGAAGAAGTCGCCGACGGCTCGCTGACGGGTGTCGCCAGTCTTGATGAAACGGATGTCGCTGTTCAGCTGGCGCACGTCTTCCTGTGCCGTATAGCTGGCACTGCTGCTGCCGCTGCCCTTGGCGACGTTGAGCGTAAAGCCCTCCGTCTTCACCGTCTTATAGGCGTTGGCACCGGTATCGAAATAGGTGTACTCAATGGGCGGAATCTCGAAGGTCCCCTGATGACGGGGAACAGCCAGGAAGTCGTAGATGATGCTGCCCTCCAGTCCCTGCGTCGTGAGGTTGGTCTTGTCGGTGACCTTGGCATCGTAGTTGTCGAAGTCCTTGGGGAACTTCACCTCAGGCTGTTTCAACAGCTTCATGTTACCCACACCACTGACGACGACACGCAGCTTGACGGGGTCGTTGGCCTTGACCTCGGTTTTGTCGAGGGTGGCGGAAATATTGTATTTTCCCACACCGCCCGAGAAATTGGCAGGACGCTGGGGCAGCGGATCGACCTGGATCGTGATGCCGGGAGCCTTGATCTGTTTCTTCACCTCGACATAGCCTGAGCCGCCATTAAAGAAGGCCTCGAAGGGGTCGATGTTCCGGTTCTGCTGGACGACGATGCCTTCGTAGGTGATGCTGGGCACCTCCAGCTTTCCCGTAACCTGCGGGAACATGACGTACTGCTGCCAGGTGACGGTGCGATAGGGTTTTCCGTTGACCGTCTCGATATGCATCTGCTTCTCCTGAGGCAGAGGCACCTCACGGGTATAGAAACTCTTCAGGTCGGCCATCTTACCGTTGAGCTGGGTGAGACCGACCAGCGTATAGACCTTATAGGTCAGCAGGATAGGTTCCTGTTCGCGGACATGCTGCTTGGAGGCCGTCACCTTGATGAAGAGGTCGGAACCGGAGATAGCACTTCCTGCAGACCGTATCTCGCCGTTTCCACTCTGCTGCTGTTGCTGACGTCCACCCTGACCATTGCTCTTGGCCTCGCCAGAGACCCTGATCTTCACCTCGTTGGAATGGATGGTCTTGCCATCAACCACTATCTGGGCAGGGGGAATGGTGAACGTACCCTGTTTAGTGGCAACAACGGTATAGGTATAGGTAATGGACGACGAACTCGACATGTGGCCGTTGACCATCTGATAGCTGGACTGTGACGAGGTGGAGGGTCCATAAAGCACGTTCAGTTCGTCAGGCATTTTACCGGCACGGAAACCCTGAACATCCTGCGTATTGATGGTGTACGACAAACGGAACTGTTCACCAGCAGCCACCTGAGCAGGCGCACGGCCTGTCAGCGTCTGGGCTGCTGAAATGAGAAATGAGCAATGAGTAATGAGAAATGCCATCAGCAGTCTCATAGCCCATTCTCTTCTCCAACGTCCTAATGCTTGATATATCGTCATGTTCATTGCTTCATTTTTCATTTCCATTTCTCATTGCTCATTTGACCAAAGGCCTTACCAGTTCTTCTCCAGACGGCGCTTCTGAGGCTGCTGCATAGCCTTCTTCATGCGCTCCTGCGTCTGCTTCTCTTCCTGCATGGCAGCATTCAGCAACTGCTCGGCATTCTCCTTGCTCATCTGCTGCTGTTGTTGCTGCTGGTCCTGCTTCTGCTCGTCCTTTTTCTGGTCTTGCTTCTGCTGGTCCTGCTTATCTTTGTTCTGGTCCTTATTATCCTTGTTATCTTTGTTCTGCTGGTTCTGATCCTGTTTCTGCTGGCGCTTGCAGAGCTCCAGATTGTAGCGTGTCTCATCGTCAGCAGGATTGTTGCGCAGAGCCTCCTTATAGGCCTCGATGGCCTCGCCGAACATCTGATGCTGCTGACAGATGACACCCATGTTATGATAGGCCTGGGCACGGCGCAGGGGATTGGTCTCCAGCTTGGCAGCCTTCTCGTACTGCGTGATGGCCAGTGAGTCCTTGCGCTGCATCATCAGTGCATTGCCAAGGTTGTAGTTGGCTTGCGAATTGCGCTGGTTCTTCTCAACAGCCTTACGATAGGACACCTCAGCATCGGCATTGTTACCCTGACGGAACTGCTTGTTACCCTGTCGCACCAACTGACGGTCAGACTGGGCTGCGCAAATGAGAAATGAGAAATGAGAAATGAGAAATGCCATCAGCAGTCTCAACACCCATTCATTTCTCCAACGTCCTAATCCTTGATATTTCGTCATAATCATTTCTTTCATTTCTTTCATTTCATTCATTTCTCATTTAGCGTTTCGCTTGAAGAGCGAGACGCGCCTAAGCAACGGATTCTTCACTTCCAGAATGCATACCTCAATGAGGAGCAAGAGCAGCACAATGATGCCTACGGCCTGGAACTGCTCGTCATAATCGCTGTAGATGGTCGACGAGATCTCTTTCTTCGCCAGCTTGTCGAGGGCAGTGTCCAGCTGCTCCTGGGCATTGCTGTTGTTCTCGACGTGGATATAGGTGCCACCGCCAGCCTCTGCCAACTGACGACACATCTCTTCGTTGAGCCCCGTCATGACGGTCTGGCCCGTATTGTCCTTCATGTAGTCGCCATTGCCGGTGGGAATAGGAGCACCACTGGGAGAACCGACACCCAGCACATAGGTATTCATCCCTCGTGCCTTGGCGTCCTTTGCAGCTTCCACTGCCCCACCCTCGTGGTCTTCACCATCGGTGATGACGATGATGGCCTTGCCCACACCTTCCTGCTGAGTAAAGCTGTGCGAAGCCATGTTGACGGCAGCAGCAATATCAGTACCCTGCGTGGCAATCATCGATGGAGAGATATTCGACAGGAACATCTTGGCACTGACATAGTCGCTGGTGATGGGCAGCTGGATGAAAGCATCGCCGGCAAAGACGATAAGACCTATCTTGTCGTTGGTAAAGTGATCCACCAGATTCTCGACCATCATCTTCGAACGGTCCAGACGACTGGGAGCGACATCCTCGGCGAGCATCGAATTACTGATGTCCATGCAGATGATGGTCTCGATACCCGTACGCTTCTCGTGGCTGATCTTGGTACCCATCTGCGGACGGGCCAGCATGACGATGAGCAGGGCCAGTGCTCCGAGCAGCATCCAAAACTTGACAGCGGGACGCAGACGGGACACGTCAGGCATCAGCTGGCGCAGCAGGTCACGGTCGCCAAACTTACGCAGACGCTTCTTCTGCTGGCGCACCATCAGGAAACGTATCAGCAGTATGACAGGAATGACTGCTAACAGATATAGGTATATAGGGTCTTCAAATCTAAACATCGAACTAATTTACAATTTGACGATTTACTATTTACTATTTTAAGGCAGTTTGCGGAAGATGGTGATTCTCAGAAGCACTTCCAATAGCAGGACAAGCAGGGCAGCGAGGGCAAAAGGCTGATAGGCCTCGTACTTCTTGCTGAACTTCTTGACGTTCAGCTTCGTCTTCTCCAGCTTGTCAATCTCCTTGTAGATGTTCTGCAGCTCACGGTTGTTGGTGGCACGATAGAAGTCACCATCCGTAGCCATCGCAATCTCATTCAGCGTCTTCGTGTCAATCTCAACAGGGATGTTGACATACTGCACTCCACCACCCACCTGCATGGGATAAGGGGCCACCTTATTGGTACCCACACCGATGGTATAGACACGAATGCCCAGACTCTTGGCAATTTCTGCCGCTGTCATGGGCGACAGGTCACCACGGTTGTTCGAACCATCCGTCAGCAGAATGACCACACGGCTCTTGGCCTTCGAATCCTTCAGACGCGAAACGGCATTGGCCAGACCCATACCGATGGCTGTACCATCCTCTATCAGGCCCCGCGCTGCAATGTCGGTACGGACGCCCTGCAGCAGACTCAACAGCGAAGCATGATCGGTGGTCATGGGGCACTGCGTAAAAGCCTCTCCGGCAAAGATGCTCAGGCCAATATTATCGTTGGGACGCCCGGCAATAAACTCTGCAGCCACCTGTTTGGCAGCCTCGATGCGGTTGGGCTTCAGGTCTTCAGCCAGCATCGACGTCGACACGTCCATCGCCAGCATGATGTCAATACCTTCCACCTCTTTATTCTTCCATGAGTTCTGTGTCTGCGGACGAGCCAGCACCAGCACTACCAGCGTGAAGGCAGCCATGCGCAACAGGGGCTGCAGGGGCATCAGCATCACCTTCCACGAGCGAGGTGCATAGCGATAGGCATTGGTATCGCTCATGCGCATCGTGGGCTCGCTCTTCTTCCTGTAAAACAGATACCAGATGGCATAAGGTATCAGCAGCAGGAGCAGAAACAGATATTCTTTATTGGCAAATTCCATTTTTTAACATTGAACATTGAACGTTGAACATTGAACGTTATATCAGCAGCTGGCTGACCGTGTAGACGATGTAGCAGAACAGGGCAGCAGTGGCTATCGTAACAATCCAGATGACTGCCTTAAGCACGCGGCGCTCCTTCTGGCTGCGCTGGTCGGCTTCGGAGAGCTGAGGTTTCTGAACCTCCTCGACAGGCTGGTTCTCGAGCTTCGTCTGGTTGATGAAGTCGATGGCACTCACCAGGTTGGCATCGTTCTCGTTAATCATCGTCGAATACTTGGCGAACTTCACAAGGTCGGCAGTAGTAAAGAGCTGGCGCAACTCGTCCAACGACTGCTGGTCGCCGGTAGACATCAGACGGTCGATAATCTCCGAGCTGGTCATCTCCATCGCCGAGAAGCCATAACGCTCCTCGATATACTTGCGCAACGTATCGGTCAGCTTCGTGTAGTATTCTTTCTGGTTCTCCGACATCACCATCTTGTCAGCCTTGATCTGCTCAATCTCCTTCATGGCCTTCTGGTGAGGCAGCAGGCGCTTCACGATCTTGATATGGGCAATGACGGGCTTATTGCTGCGCAGACGCAAATAAAGGTAATAGCCCAAAGCCGCCAAGACAAGCATCAGCACGCTGAGCCAGAATGGCTGACTCCAGTCACTCCACTGGAAGGGATTGTCCTGCACGTCCTTGGGACCGAAGAATTTCTCCATGTGGGTGGTATCCACCTCCATCTCAACGACCTTAAGGGCAAGGTCGGCACTCTTCACTTCCTTGCCGTTGACCTTCACCTTGAACGGAGGCAGGTGATACAGGTTGCCATCGAATGAGGTCAGCGTCAAGGTCATGGTCTGACTGCTCGTATGAGTAGCCAGCACTTCCACACCAGGCACAATCTGCTGACGAGGCTGGAAGGTCGGCCATTGTACGTTGGCCCCCTCGCCTGCCTGCACAGTCAACGTGACTGTAGCCTGCTCGCCGATCATCATCTCAATAGGGTCTATCTTAGCTTCAATGCTTGCTTGTGCAAAAGCCAGCAACACATTGAGTATCAGACCCGTCAGAAGTATAGTTCTCTTCATTAGCTTCTTTGTTTAAACAACATCAGCAATGCCTTGACATAGTCCTCGTTGGTGGCAATGCTCACCAAGTCGACATTACTCTTGTTCATCGTTTCACGCAGCGTTTCCTGGCGCTGGCGCCAATACTTTTCATGAGCCTGGCGCAGACGTTTGCTGCTGGTATCGATATACTGCTCGAAGCCTGTCTCAGCATCCACCACACGCATCAGACCAACGTCAGGCAACTCGCGGGCTCGGAGGTCATAGACCTGCAGGGCCACCACGTCGTGCTTGCGATTGGCAATCTGCAGGGGCTGCAGAAAGTCCTGACGATCGTAGAAGTCGCTGAGCACGAAAGCCGTACAGCGTCGTTTAGCGACACTGGTCAGGAACTCCAGTGCCTGCTTCACGTCAGTACGCTTGGACTCCGGATGGAAGTCGAGCATTTCACGGATGATATAGAGAATATGCTTGCGTCCTTTCTTGGGCGGAATGTACTTCTCGATACGGTCGGAGAAGAACACCACACCAATCTTATCGTTGTTCTGGATGGCCGAGAAGGCAATGGTGGCAGCTATCTCCGTCACCATGTCGCGCTTCATCTGCTTCTGAGTACCGAAGTCCAGCGAACCGCTGACATCTATCAACAGCATCACCGTCAGCTCACGCTCCTCCTCAAACACCTTGACATAAGGGCGGTGGAAACGGGCTGTCACGTTCCAGTCAATATCACGGACATCGTCGCCATACTGATACTCACGCACCTCGCTGAAGGCCATACCCCTACCCTTGAAGGCACTGTGGTATTGCCCTGCGAAGACGTTGGAACTCAGGCCACGAGCCTTGATCTCTATCTTCCGTACTTTCTTGATTATCTCAGATGTCTCCATCAAGGAACCTCGACCTTGTTAATGATTTTGCTGACAATCTCCTCGCTGGTAACGTTGCTGGCCTCGGCCTCATAGGTCAGACCGATGCGGTGGCGCAACACATCATGAGCCACAGCACGCACATCCTCAGGCACCACATAGCCTCTGCGCTTGATGAAGGCATAGGCACGGGCAGCCTTGGCCAGATTGATGGAAGCACGGGGAGAACCGCCAAAGGAAATCATCTCCTTCATGTCCTTCAGGCCATACTTGTCAGGATAACGGGTGGCAAAGACGATATCGGCAATATACTGCTCAATCTTCTCGTCGATATACACCTCGCGAACTACCGAACGGGCCTTCAGAATCTCCTCGGCTGTGGTCACAGGCGTCACTTTGGGCAGACCCTCACCAATGTTCTCGCGGATAATCTTCTTCTCCTCGTCAATGGTGGGATAGCCAATAACAACCTTCAGCATGAAACGGTCCACCTGAGCCTCAGGCAACGGATAGGTACCTTCCTGCTCGATGGGGTTCTGCGTAGCCATCACGAGGAAAGGATTCGGCAAATCAAAGGTATCGCTGCCGATGGTTACCTGCTTTTCCTGCATGGCTTCCAGCAGGGCACTCTGTACCTTTGCCGGAGCACGGTTGATTTCATCGGCCAGCACGAAGTTGGCAAATACAGGGCCACGCTTTACCTGGAACTTCTCGTCTTTCTGCGAATAGATCATCGTACCTGTCACGTCAGCAGGCAAGAGGTCGGGGGTAAACTGTATACGACTGTAAGTGGCATCAATCAACTGTGCCAGTGTCTTGATAGCCAGCGTCTTTGCCAAACCAGGCACACCCTCCAGCAGGATGTTGCCATCACTCAGCAGACCAATCAGCAACGAGTCTACCAAATGCTTCTGTCCTACGATGACACGATCCATACCTGTTGTCAGGTTGGTCACGAATCCACTCTGTTGTTCTATCCGGATATTCAACTCACGGATGTCAATAGCTTCTGCCATAATTCTTATCTCTTTATTCGTATTACTAATTCTTACCTTTTTCAGCCTGCAAAATTACGCATTTCCCTGCTTATAACACACGTTTGCACCTCTAAATAATATTAAAAAAGTTTCCTAAAACTTATAATTAGCAAACTTTCAGAGAATCTTTACTCAACTTTATTTGGCTAATTGCACGTAATGTATTAATTTTGCAGCCCGAAATATGAAAAGACTGTATATTATTATAAGTTTTTTGTGCCTGACTTTAGGGCTGATGGCACAAGAACAAGAACACGAAACTCCCAATGCCAAACAGGCACGCCGCATGTTTATGCAGGCGTATGACAGGATGTATGGCAAACAAGGCTCACAACTGCACTACAAGGTAAATATCATCGGCATTTACAAGACGGAAGGCACCATCTGGACCAAAGGTAAGAAGAGCAAGTTCATCGACGAGAAATATATTGCATGGAACGACGATGTCACCTACTACCGCCTGGAACGCAAGAAGAAAACAATCACCATCTATGATGCCCACTCTGACGAGCGCGACAAGTATGCCACCAAGTTCAAGTTCTCACCCGACAACTACCGATATAGCATCAAGGATAAAGAAGACGGCTATGCCATCACCCTCAAAGCCAAAGAGGGTGTCAGTGGTATCAAGGAAGCCCGCGTGCTCCTCGACAAAAAGACGCGCAACCCTCTCAGCGTCCGCATCAAACTGGGCATCTTCCATACCACCATCAAAATCAGCGAATTCATGTCTGGTGGCATCAGCGACGAGCTGTTCAAGTTTCCGAAAGAGCAGTACAGCTCCAAAATATATAAGTATGTAGATAAGAGGTAAGAGATAATAAAAGGAGTCTGAAAATTCAGACTCCTTTAATTATTGACTTCTATCCGATAATCTGATTACTGGATACCCTCCTCGCGCAGCTTCTGCTGCCACTTCCAGGCACTCTTCATGATGTCTTCCAGAGGTGTCTCAGCCTTCCAGCCCAATACCTTGTTGGCCTTTTCGGGATTAGCCCACACCTGCTCGATATCACCAGCTCGACGCGGTGCATAAGCCCAGTTGAGCTTGACGCCCGTAGCCTTCTCAAAGGCATCGACAACCTGCTTGGTTGACAAACCGTTACCCGTACCGACATTGAATACTTCCAGCTGCTCAGAGTCAGTATCGAGCACGCGCTCCATAGCCTTCACATGGGCCTTGGCAAGGTCGACCACATAAATATAGTCGCGGATACAGGTACCATCAGGGGTGTTATAATCGTTGCCAAACACCTTCAGCTGTTCACGGATGCCGATGGCCGTCTGTGTGACAAAGGGGATAAGGTTCATGGGCACACCGTTAGGCAGTTCACCGATGATAGCTGTGGGGTGAGAACCAATGGGGTTGA
>JAEEGH010018028.1_pt1 | contig 14966 bp, 11 predicted proteins | sample 9134181 | NCBI WGS metagenome assembly JAEEGH01 (sample SAMN16246544, study PRJNA631951) | gut metagenome | biome: gut microbiome; feature: rumen; material: DP-attached | host: Bos | place: Iran: Karaj | collected 2018-10 | reverse complement strand
AATGAGTATAGTTCAGATACAGGTTCTAACCAAAATGGCGGTTTATATGAAAATGTAAAAACTGGTGAATTTGTAAAAGAATTTGAAACCGCAGCATTATCTCTTGAAGAAGGAGAAATTTATCCTGAATTAGTAAAATCAGGTTATGGATATCATATAATTAAGTTAGAGAAGAAAACAATAGAAAGTACAAGAGAATTAACAGAATCCGAGAAACAAGAGATAAAAGTAAATGATTTGAACGAAATCTCTAGTGATTGGCTTAAGAACTCAAAAATCGTTGTAAATAAAGTTTTGTATGATAATTTATAAATTTTTAAGATAAAAAAGCAAGAATTAATTTTCTTGCTTTTTTGTGTATAATTTTGTCGTTTTTTATAGATACTACTACTAAATGAATTTTTTCGTTAAGATAAGGAGGTAGTTGTTGTGAAAGCGACAGGAATAGTTAGAAGAATTGATGATTTAGGTAGGGTAGTAATACCAAAAGAGATAAGAAAAACTTTGAGAATAAGAGAGGGCGATCCTCTTGAAATATTTACCGATAAAGATGGAGAAGTTATATTAAAGAAATATTCTCCTATTGGTGAACTTAGCGAATTTGCGGTTCAATATGCTGAAACTTTAGCTAAAACAAGTGGACATGTGGCTTGTATTACAGATAAGGATTCAGTTATTGCAGTATCTGGTGCGCCTAAAAGAGAATTCTTAGATAAGAATATTAGTTATGAACTAGAAAAAATTATGAATGATAAAACTACTTGGGTAGTAAAGAGTGCTAGTGAAAAGAGAGTACCTATATTTACGAATGAAAGTACAGATAAATACTACGCGCAAGTAATTTCACCAATAGTATCTGAGGGAGATACAATTGGTTCTGTAGTTCTAATGGCAACAGAAGCGGGAAGTCAGATGGGAGATGCAGAAGTAAAGTTAGCACAATCTGCAGCTGGTTTTTTAGGAAAACAAATGGAACAATAAAAAAAGAGGGGGTTTTTAAACTCCCTCTAATTTTTCTTTTGAACATTAATAAAATCTATAAGATACATGATAAAAGCAAAGAACAACGACAAAATTGCTAATATAAACATAGGCAAAACATAAGGTTTTAACATCATAAAATATTCACTAAACATTGAAAAAACTATTGCAATAAAGAAAAGTATAGTTGATAATTTTCCAAACCATTTTGAGGACACTACTACATCATTTCTTCTTAACAATTTTATAGCACCAAGTCCCATAAATATTTCTTTTAAGAAAAATATTAAAGTAATCCAAAATGGTATTATATTAACCACCCATAATCCTACTAAAGCAGAAAATTGAAGTAATTTATCTGCAAGAGGATCAAGTATTTTTCCCAAATCAGTAATCAGATTATATTTTCTAGCTATATACCCGTCTAGAATATCTGTAACACTAGCTAATACATAAAATAGTATAGCTAAAGTAAAGTCACGAGATATAAGAAAATACGCCATAATTGGTACTAAAAGAAGTCGTATTATTGTTAGAAAATTAGGTAAATTCATTTGAGCTTCTCCATTCTATTAATCTTTTATTTCAAAAGTTAATTCTTTTTTATAATCCACATAGATAATTTTATCATTTAGATTTTCATGTTTCAATATCATTTCTGCAATTTTATTTTCTATGTTTTTTTGAAGCGCACGTCTTAATGGTCTAGCACCATATTTAGCATCATACCCAATTTTTACAATATAGTCAATTGCTTTATCTGAAAGTTCAACAGATGTTTTCATATTTTTTAATTCTGAATTTATTTCGTTTATCATTAGAGAAACAATTTGACGTATTTCAGGGACAGAAAGTTCATGGAACACAATTATTTCATCTAATCTGTTTAAAAATTCAGGTTTAAAATATTCTTTTAATGCTGAAATTACTTTATCATCATTTTGAGTAGGTGTTTGGTTAAAACCTAAAGCAGAAGCACTTCCAGTACCAGCATTTGATGTTAAAATTATAATTGTATTTTCAAAATTAACGGTTCTTCCTTGACTATCTGTAAGTCTTCCTTCATCTAAAATTTGAAGAAGTAAGTTAAATACATCTCCATGAGCTTTTTCAATTTCATCAAACAGGATGATAGAATAAGGATTGCGGCGAACTTTTTCAGTAAGTTGACCGGCTTCATCGTATCCTACATATCCAGGAGGTGCACCTATTAACTTAGATACAGCATGTTTTTCCATATATTCGGACATATCTAGTCGTATTATAGAGTCCTCACTAGTAAATAATTCACAAGCAAGAGCTTTTACGAGTTCTGTTTTACCAACTCCAGTAGGCCCTACAAATATAAAGGACGGTGGACGTTTTCTATTTCTAAGGCCTGCTCTATGACGTCTTATTGCGTTAGATAGGGTAGAAACAGCATTATCTTGCCCAATAAGTCTTTTATGAAGATTTTCCTCTAAATGTAGAAGCTTATCTGATTCTTCTTCAGAGATTTTTTTCGCCGGAATTTTAGTCCATAATTCTATAACGTTCGCCAAATCTTCACGAGTTACTATAGATTTTTTTATTTTCTTTTCTAATTCTTCAATTTGGTTAGTTAAATTACATTCTTTAGTTTTTAAATCAGCAGCTTTTTGGTAGTCTTCAATAGAGTCAGCAGAAACAGCAGACTCTTTTTCTTCTTGAATACCCCTAAGTTGAGCTTTTAGTATTTCAAGTTTTATAAGTGGTTTATTATTTAAGTTTATTCTAGAAGAAGCTTCGTCTATTAAATCTATTGCTTTGTCTGGTTGAAATCTATCATGGATATATCTATTAGACATAGAAACTGCAAGTTCTAAAGTTTCATTTGGAAGAGTAACTTTATGAAATTCTTCATAATAAGGACGTATTGTTTTTAATATATTAAGAGTTTCTTCAGCGGTAGGTTCATCAACGATAATAGGTTGAAATCTTCTCTCTAAGGCAGAATCTTTTTCAACATGTTTTCTATATTCTTTTAAAGTAGCAGTACCAATTACTTGAATTTCTCCACGAGATAAAGCTGGTTTTAATATATTAGCAGCGCTCATAGCACCTTCAGCATCTCCAGCACCTGTTATCATATGAAGTTCATCAATTACTAAAATAATATTCCCGGCATTTTTTGCTTCGTCTATAATACCACGCATACGAGATTCGAATTGACCTCTAAATTGGGTACCAGCAACTACAGCAGTTATATCAAGTTGGTAAACTTCGCGGTTAAATAATTTAGCAGGTACTTTTTTATCTACGATTCTTTGAGCAAGAGCTTCGGCAATAGCAGTTTTACCAACACCTGGTTCGCCTATTAAAACAGGATTATTTTTAGTACGGCGGTTTAATATTTGAATTGTGCGGTCTAATTCTTTTTCTCTACCAGCGATTTTGTCTAATTTATTTTCTCTAGCCAGAGTAGTTAAATTGGTTCCGTAAGCATCTAGCATTTTTCTCTTTTTAGGTGGCTTTTTTTCTTGAACTGCAACTTTTGGATTACTTTGGTTATTAGAGGATTCATTACCACCAAACATTTTAGCAAAAGCTCCTAAAATAGATTTTTCATCAGCTACCATGGAATCAGAATCTTCATTTTCAGAAGTAAGGTTATTTAAAAAACCTTCCATTTCAGTAGTTAAAGATTCGAGTTCTTCTTCAGACATCCCAGATTGAAGTAACATATTATTAATAGGATCAATTCCTCTTTTTTTAGCACATTCTAAACACAAGCCTTCGGTAGTTTGTTTACCAGTTTCTATTTTTGTCATAAATATTACGGCTAAGTTTTTATTACATTCTGAACATAACATAGTTTTTTCTCCTTTGCGTTATTTCTACATATATTATATTCATTTTTGGTTATAGGTCAATAAAATTTATGTTACAATTTATTTACTGTTAATACAAAACTATAAAATTTTTGAAAAGTTTACATAAAATCTGTTGCATTTAAAAAAAACTTATGGTAAAATTAAATATGTTGTACGAAAGAGGATATACAGAGTTAGAACAGGGAGGTTCCTAAGGTGCAGTACAAAGAGGAATTGGTTGCTGCGGCGAGTGACATTTACACAAATCTAGAAAATCGCAGGGCTCAAGTACTAAACCAAATTCAAATGCATGCAGTAAACCAAATAAAAAATGGATATACTGGATTTAGAATTACTAGACTTGAGAAAGGCGATGAGAAATACTTAAAAGAATGGGCAGACATGACGAATGCAGATGTGAAGACCATTAAGTTTAAGTACTTTGAAGATGCCAGACGTTATATAATAAAGCAATTCGTTGTTAACTTAAAAAATAGTATGAAGTTAGATTATGAGTTAGAAGGAAAAACTTTAATTATTGAATAATTTTATTGCCCTCTTAAGTTTAAACTTTAGAGGGCTATTTTTTGGAGGAGATACTGATGTATAATGTAGTACTTATAAGGTATGGAGAGATAGTTTTAAAAGGGAATAATCGTTCAAAGTTTGAAAAAAAGTTAGTAGATAATGTTAAATATGCTTTAAGAGAAGAAGACGTAAAAATAACTTTTTCACAAGCAAGATTATATGTTGAGCCAAATGATCCTCTAGACTTAGATAGAATTGTAAATAAGCTAAAAAAGGTATTTGGAATAGTATCTTTAAGTTTAGCTGTTAAAATAGAGAGTGATTGGGAAAAAATAAAAGAAACTTCTGTAAAGCTTATGGAAGAAGAAAATATGGGAAAAACTTTTAAAGTTGAAGCAAGACGTGGAGATAAGAGTTTTCCTTTGCAATCTATGGAAATTGCTAAAGAAATAGGAGGCTATGTACTTAGTAAGGTAAAAGGGTTAAAAGTAGATGTAAATAAGCCAGATACATTGCTTTCTATAGAGGTTAGAGAAAGTACATATATTTACTTAAATAAGATACCTGCATTAGGTGGAATGCCAGTAGGAACTAATGGAAAAGGCTTATTATTAGTGTCCGGGGGAATAGACAGCCCTGTTGCCGGATTTATGTTGGCACGTCGTGGTGTAGAAATTGATGCCCTACATTTCTTTAGTCCGCCATATACAGGTGTTAAAGCGAGGGAAAAAGTTGTCGAACTTTGTAAAATTGTTTCACAATATAGCGGAAAAATTAATTTATATATAGCTAATTTTACAGAACCACAACTCGCTATAAGAGATAATTGTCCACCAGAACAGATGGTATTACTTATGAGAAGAATAATGATGAGGGTGGCTGAAAGAGTTGCTAATGAAAAAGGCTGCGATGCTCTTATTACTGGAGAGAACTTAGGGCAAGTTGCAAGTCAGACTATGAAATCAATAGTCGCAACAAACGATGTTTGTAGTATCCCTGTTTTTAGACCGCTTATTGGAATGGATAAGAACGATATTATAGATATTGCTAAAAAGATAGGGACTTTTGAAACTTCGATTTTACCATATGAAGATTGCTGTACAATATTTGTTCCGAAACATCCAGAAACTCAGCCTAAGATTGAGAAGTTAGAGAGATCAGAAACTCATTTAGAGATAGATAAGATTGTTGATGAAGTGGTTAATAATTTGGAACGTATTGAAATAAAGAATAATTAAGGAGGCTAATTAACGGAATACCGTGAAATTAAAATTAGTTACAGTTGTTTAAAATGACTCCTCTTTGTTAGACAGACGTTTAACAAAGAGGAGTCATTTTTTTAATTAAAAATAAAAAATCTCACTTGATTTTTGCGAACTTTTGTTCTATAATAAAAATGAAATTTATAAAGAAAGGAAGCGATGGCTTTGAAAAAAGAAGTTATAGGAACGCAAATTAATGTGAATAATAGACTGGTTAGAATAATGAGAGTAGGAAATATAAATTATATATCATTAACAGATTTAGCTAAATACCAAAATGTTGAGGATCCATCAGGAGTTATACGAAATTGGATGTCAAATAAAGATTCTTTTGATTTTTATAGTCTTTGGGAAGAATTGCATAATGAAAATTTTAATTCCGTGGAATCGCACAGAATTAAAATTGATGAAGTTGGTTACAACCGTTTTACTATGACGCCTAATCGTTGGAAAAGGGATTTTAACGCGATTGGGATTATTCCTAGTAGCGGGAAATATAGCATAGGAACATTTGCTCATCCAGATATAGCTTTTGAATTTGCAAGTTGGTTAAATGTAGAATTTAAATTATATTTAATTACTGAATTTGAAAGATTAAAACAAAATGAAAGTTATCAAAATAAAATAGATTGGTCTGTTAGACGAGAACTTGCAAAAACAAATTATAGAATACATACTGACAGTATAAAAGAAAATATAATACCTATAATTACTGAAAAACAAAAATTATATGTATACGCAAATGAAGCAGATATTTTAAACGTTGCTTTGTTTGGAATGACTGCAAAAGAATGGAAAGAAAAGAATCCTAATTTAGATGGCAACATTAGAGATTATGCTAATATTCTGCAATTAGTAATTTTAAGTAATTTAGAAAACTTAAATAGTGAAATGATAGCTCAAGAACTTGAGCAAAAGGTAAGAATTGAAAGACTTAATGAAATAGCGAAAAAGCAATATAGTATTTTGCAAGATAGTAAAGGAATTAAGAAATTAGAAACTTTTGATAAAACAAATGAGTTAAAGAGTTAAATACGAGAATGCGTAGAGGAAAAGTTTTTTATGTTAATTGTTTTATATTTTTTCCGATAAATATAATTGGTTAATTATATTAGGAGGAAGAATATATGAAAAAAATATTATGCTTATTGGTTGTAGTATTGTGTTTAGTAGGGTGTGGGCAGAAAACAGAAGTAGGCCAAGGGGAGGATTTTAGAGATACTACTGGAAAAATGTCTGTACTGAAAATTGGTGAGGGAATGAGTGGGTATTTTGCAGATGCTACTAAAATTGTATTTGATAAATATGATAAAAATTATAGATTCTCTTGGGGCAAAGGTGAAGACGTAAGTGAAAATCAAGATATGTCAATTCAGTTGTTTAAAGATGGTAATGAAGTGTATGTTTTAAGCAAAGATATAATTGCTGCAAATGAAGATTCGGCTGAAATGTTTTTTTATTTAACTCTTTTGGAAAATGTGGAATTTAGAAATTTTGATACAAGTAATGTTACCAATATGAGTTATATGTTTAATCATTGTTACCATTTAAAAAATTTAGATTTGAGTAATTTTGATACAAGTAATGTAACAGATATGAGTCATATGTTTGAGGCTTGTTGGGAAATAACAGATTTGGATTTAAGTAGTTTTGATACAAGTAGTGTAACAAATATGTCTAGTATGTTTTATGACTGTAAAATAACAAATTTAGATTTGAGTAATTTTGACACAAGTAATGTAACAAATATGGAGGGGATGTTTCTAGGGTGTTACAATTTAAAAAGTTTAGATTTGAGTAATTTTGATACAAGTAATGTAACAACTATGTTTGGTATGTTTTTTGACTGTGAAAGTTTAACAAGTTTAGATTTAAGTAGATTTGATACAAGTAAAGTGAAAAATATGGCGGATATGTTTGCAAAATGTAGTTCTTTATCAGATTTAAATATAAGCAATTTTAATATGAAAAAAGTAGAGAACAAGGAGAAAATGTTTGAAGGATGTACTTCTTTAAAAAATATAGATATAAGTAAATATCAATAATTAGTTTTCGAGGTAAGGATTATCTTACCTCTTTTTTTAACTAAAATTATCTTTTCTCCATATTATATATATAACGAAATGGGGGAAAGATAATGAGTTTCTTTTACAAGACTAAATCAATGTTTTTACCTAAAATAAGAGAAAATAAAATAATTGCATTAGCTGGGAATCCGAACGTGGGAAAAAGTACAGTTTTTAATGCACTTACTGGGATGAAACAAAAAACAGGTAATTGGACAGGAAAGACAGTTAGTAATGCTGTTGGAAGGTGCCACTTTGGTAAAAATGAATATATGTTAGTAGATATTCCTGGTACATACTCATTATTTGCTCATTCAGCCGAGGAAGAAGTCGCAAGAGATTTTATTTGTTTCGATAAGCATGACGTTACGGTTGTAGTTGTAGATGCAACAAGTTTAGAACGTAATCTAAATTTGGTTTTGCAGATTTTAGAAGTAGATAGAAATGTAGTAGTTTGTGTTAATTTGCTTGATGAAGCTGAGAAAAAGGGTATAAAAATTGATTTAAATAAACTTTCTTTATTGCTAGGAGTACCTGTAGTTGGAACCTCTGCCCGAAGTAAAAAAGGATTAAATGAGCTCCTCCAAGCCGTAAACGATATTATTACCGAAAAACGTGTTACATATAGAAACACAATAGAATATCCTAGAATTTTAGAAGAAGCTATAAATATAATTGAGCCAGAAATAAGAAAAGTAGTAGATAATAAAATTGACTCAAGATGGCTTGCTTTGAGATTACTTGACTATGATGAAACTTTAGAAAGAGCAATAAAGAAATATTTAAACTTAGACTTAATCAATATGCCTAGTATCTCTAATTTACTAGAAGAAGCTAGAAATTATTTAACCAATAATAATATAGAAAAAGAGAGAATAAGGGATTTAATAGTAGAATCTATTGCCAAAAGAGCTACTGAAATATATTCAAAATGCGTAACTTTAGCAAAAAAAGAGTATAACGAAAGGGACAGAAAGTGGGATAAAATTCTTACTTCAAAACTCACTGGCATCCCCATAATGCTATTAATCTTTGCGGGTATTTTTTGGCTTACAATTGTTGGCGCTAATTATCCATCTACATTTTTGTCTAGAGTATTATTAGGTTTTGAAGATAAACTATATAATTTTTTTGAGTTTTTATCTTTTCCAGAATGGTTAAATAACATGTTAGTTTTTGGAATGTATAGAACAGTTGCGTGGATAGTTTCTGTAATGCTACCGCCTATGGCTATATTTTTCCCATTATTTACTTTGCTAGAAGATTTAGGCTATTTACCACGGATAGCATTTAATTTAGACAAATATTTTAGAATAGCTTGTGCACATGGCAAGCAAGCATTAACTACTTGTATGGGGTTTGGGTGTAATGCTTGCGGTGTTACTGGTTGTAGAATTATAGATTCACCTCGGGAAAGATTAGTTGCTATTCTTACGAACAACTTTGTACCTTGTAATGGTAGATTTCCAACACTTATTGCGATTATAACTATGTTTTTGGTTGGCTTTTCTGGAAGTTCATTTATATCAGCATTGATTTTAATATTGGTTGTTCTTTTAGGAATAATAATGACTTTGGTTACTTCATGGATTTTATCTAAAACTATACTTAAAGGCGAAAAATCATCATTTGCTTTAGAATTACCTTCGTATAGAGTGCCACAAGTTGGTAAAGTTATAATTCGTTCAATTTTTGATAGAACTTTATTTGTTTTAGGTCGGGCATTAGTCGTTGCAGCTCCGGCAGGTATCATTATTTGGATTATGGCAAATACATACATAGGAGATTGCAATGTATTAACTTATTGTGCATCAGCATTAGATCCTATAGGCAGAGCCCTTGGAATGGACGGGGTTATATTAATAGGTTTTATTTTAGGCTTTCCCGCAAATGAGATAGTTTTTCCTATTATTTTAATGGGGTATATGGCAACTGGTAGTTTAACTGACTATGGAAGTTTAGTAGAGTTAAGAGAAATACTTGTTGCAAATGGTTGGACTATAACTACGGCTATTTGTACTATGATTTTTTGTTTATTTCATTTTCCATGCAGTACGACACTTATTACTATATACAAAGAAACAGGTAGCTTTAAGTGGACGTTACTCGGCTTTTTTCTCCCAACTATTGTTGGCATGTTTTTTTGTTTCCTTATTAATTTGATTATTTAGTATAGCATTTTTTTATATGGAAACAATATTTTTGGAGGAGATTTTATGAAAAAATATAATATTATGGGTATAGTGATAGAAGATAGAAAAAATTTTGCAAACGAAGTCCAAGATGTTTTAACAGAATTTGGTAGTATAATTGATACTAGAATAGGTTTGCACACAGGTTTAGAAAAATCTTTAAATCATGAAGGTTTTATTATATTAAATCTTGTGGATGACGATAAGAAAATTAGTGAGTTTGAAAAGAAACTAAAAAGTATTAAATCTGTGAGGGTTAAAAATATTAAAGTTTAGCTTGATTAAGATTTTTTATTTTGATAGTATAACGTTGGGATAAAAAATTTGTTTTAGGAGAAATACTTATGAAAAGAGCTGCGAGTGTTTTTGGAGTTTTAATATTTTTTGGAATTTTTATTATGGGCTTGTATTATTTTTCTGCAGGCAAGACGGTTACACGTGCTAGAGAATGGGCAAAGGGAAAAATTCCTATACCTGCTAGTGACCAATATGACGTTATAGTTGTTGGAAGCGACCCAGAAGGAATTGCTGCGGCAATTGGAGCCGCTAGAAGTGGTGCAAAGACTCTTCTTTTAGGTAAAGAAGAAGGCCCTGGTGGACTTTTAACTTACGGAATGTTAAATACTTTAGATATGAGTAGAAATAAAGATAAAGAAATACTTACTAAAGGTGTTTTTATGGAATTTTATAACGCAGTAGGTAGAACAGAGTCTTTTGATGTAGAAAGTGCAAAAAAGATATTTGCTAATATGATTGAAAAACAAAAAGATTTAGAGTATAGGAATAATTCTAAATTTGTTGAACCGATTTTAGATAATAATACTATTGTAGGTGTGGTTATAGAAGATAAAGAAGGAAATCTTGTTGAAATAAAGGGCAAGAGAGTGATTGATGCTACACAAGACGGGGATGTTTGTGCAGCTTCTGGTGTACCTTACTATGTTGGAATGGAAGATATTCATTTATCTGGAACGATGGCTGCAACTCTTATAATAAAAGTTGGAGGCGTTGATTGGAAAGAAATAGAAAATGATATAAAGAGGTATAAGAAAGCGACGGCTAGTGAAGATTGTGGTTGGAATGCTAGTACTGCTTGGGGCTTTGGAAAATGGTGTTATGAAAAATATAAACCAATATATAGTAATATGCAGCTTAGAGGACCTAACTTTGGACTTCAAGATGACGGAACAGTTTTAATAAATGCTTTACAGATTTTTAATGTTGATGGACTTAGTGACGAATCTAAAGAAAAAGCTCTTGCAGATGGTAAAATTGAAGCTGAAAATGTTGTAAAACATTTGAAAAAGATTCTAAAATCTTTTAAAGATGCATATCTTGTTGATGTGGCGGACGAACTCAACATACGAGAAACAAGGCATATAAAAGGCGAGTATATATTAAAGGCTACTGATATTTTGGAAAATAAGAATTTTTCTGATAAAATTGCATTGTCATCTTATCCGATAGATATTCAAGCTACTTCTAAGTCTAATACGGGCTATGTAATAGGTGCACCTAATCAATATTCTATTCCGCTTGGTTGTATTGTACCTCAAAAAATAGATAATTTATTTATTGTGGGGCGCTCTGCTTCATATAGTTCTATTGCAGCTGGCTCTGCTAGGGTTGTACCTACCGGAATGGCAGTTGGTGAATCAGCTGGAATTACTGCAGTTTATACTATTTATAAAGACACAACGCCTCGAGAATTGCTTAGCTCTAAGAGTAGAATAAAGCAATTAACAGGTATTTTAAAGAATCAAAATGTTTATTTAATGGAATATGTTAGTATAAATTCGCTTGGTAACGTAAAAGGTTATAAACAAATAAAGAAATTATTAAATTTAGGAATTTTATCTGGTGGCTATTCTAATAATTATTATTTTGATAAAGAGGCTACCCTTTCTACTTTATGCAATGCGATGGTTAATGCTTTGGAACGTGGTGGAAATGAGAAATATGACTTGTATGCATCTCACAGAATAACTAGAAATTATTCGAACGATAAGCTTACTGGAGGAGCTGCAGCAAGAGTTGTTGTTGGTTTTTTAGAGAATTATCCTGATACTGTGAAGCCAGTTAGAAATTATTCTTGGACTGAAGAGGAATATAAAGCTAAACTTAAAGAACAGGATGCTGAAATAGAGAAACAATGTTGGGCAGTAGCGAAGGAAAAGGGTTATTTTTCTGAAGATTTTAAGATAAATGATGTTTTAACATATAGAGATGTGTTAGTTATAGCTGTTGATACAATAGAAAGATATATAGGAAGAGATTTAGGCGTAATATATTAATTTTAGGAGGCTTTTTTACAAATGAAAAAGATTTTTGCTTTTCTATTATTCATTTTAATCAGTACAAGTGTTGCTACTGCAGATGATTTTATGTCGGTAAACAATATAAAATATGTATCTAGTACTAAAGCAGAAGAAATGTGGGGAGTAGATATAGAATATCTTGAAGGTTCTTCGGTTCTAGTTATAAAATCTAATGATGATATATATTATACAAAATTGTATTCAAACGATATTGCAAAGAATGTTTATATAAATCCTTTCTTTATGGAATGTTCTCAACTTATTATTAATGGAACTATGACTTTATCAGGACCTACTTTTAGGCTTAATGGTGATATATATATTCCGATAGATTTTTTCTATGATGAATTTTATTCTGGGGATATTTATGATGTTATAGTTGTAGGTGGTGATCCAGAGGGAGTAGTAGCGTCTATATCTGCGGCACGAAACGGTGCTAAGACATTATTATTAAGTGCTGAGAATGGTCTTGGTGGATTATTTACCTATGGAATGCTTAATACTTTAGACATGAATTATGACAAAGAAGGAGAAATATTAACAAAAGGAATTTTTGATGAGTTTTATGATAAAGTTGGAAGGACAGAATCTTTTAGCGTTGAGCAAGTAAAACAGATTTTTGAAGAAATGGTTTCAGCAGAGGAAAATATAGATTGCAGATTAAATTATAAGTTTAGTGATGTTGTTTTGGATGGTAATGTTATTACGGGCGTTATCATGAAAGATAGAAACGGAATAGATAGAACTTTCTATGGAAAAAGAGTAATTGATGCAACTCAAGATGGAGATGTTTGTGCTAAGGCTGGAGTACCGTATAATATGGGTATGGAAGATATGAATATTTCTGGTAGTATGGCAGCGACACTAGTATTTAAAATTGGTGGCGTTGACTGGGAAGAACTTAGAAATGACTTTGTAAGATATTCAGAGGAAACAGGGGATTATATTTGTGGTATAAATGAAAGTACTGCTTGGGGGTTTGGTAAGTGGTGTTATAACAATTATAAAAGTATTTATCCAAATATGAAGTTTAGAGGACCTAATATGGGGCTTCAAGATGACGGAACAGTTTTAATAAATGCTTTACAGATTTTTTATGTAGATGTTTCGAATGAAGACAGTATAGCGGAAGCTAAAAAATGTGGAGAAATAGAGGCACAAAATGCTTTTGAGTACTTAAAAACAAAATTAAAAGCTTTTGAAAATGCTTATTTTATAGGTACAGCAGATGAACTTTATATAAGAGAGACTAGACATATTCAAGGTGAATATGTGCTTCAAGCGTCTGATTTATTAGAAGGTGTAAATTTTGAAGATAAAATTGCTATGGCTTCATATCCTCTAGATATACAATCTACCAATATGGAGAATAACGGATATGTTGTTTTAGCTCCTGAACAATATTCTATTCCGTATAGATGTATTGTTCCTAAAAAAATAGATAATCTATTTATAGTTGGAAAATCTGCTTCATATAGTTCAGTTGCTGCGGGATCTGCACGTGTTGTACCAGTAGGAATGGTTGAAGGTGAGTCTGCAGGAGCAATTGCAATGTATACTATATCTAAAAATATTACTCCTAGAGATATAATTGGCAATTATTACTATATGAGTGATGTTACTGAATTGTTAAGAAATCAAGGAGTATATTTGCCAGATTATAAACCTGCTAATCCATATATCGATTTAAAAGGTTATGATAAAATATCTCAGCTTATTGATTGTGGCATTATAACTGGTGGATATTTTAATGATTTTAAATTTGACCAAACAGCGACAGGAATTAGCTCAATGAATACTTTGAAGAATTTTGCAATTAGGAAATATGGTTTTAAAGATGATGAATTGAAGGCAAAATTACAAAGGTATTATACCTCTGAACCAATTACAGCAATTACTTTGCTGAGAATGATTTATTCATTGGAAAATAATAGCAACCAGAATGCTACTGATAAAGCCATTTGGGAGTTCGCAATCGCAAGAGGATTGCTCTCAGATATTGACATTATCGGAATTTATGATACAATCTCTATGAAAGATATGTATGTAATTGTTGTAAATTATTTTGAAAATACAATGAATTAAGATAGCATATCAATGATTAAAGGAGGTAAATTTATGGTATTAGTTACTGGTGGAGCGGGCTATATAGGTAGTCATACGTGTGTTGAGTTACTTAATGCGGGGTATGATATTTGTGTACTAGATAACCTATCTAATAGTTGTGAAGAAGCTTTAAACAGAGTGAAGAAAATTACAGGAAAAGATTTTAAGTTTTATAAAGTTGATTTATTAGATTATGAAGGAATTGATAAAGTATTTAGTGAAAATAAGATTGAATTTGTAATTCACTTTGCTGGTCTTAAAGCTGTTGGAGAAAGTGTTGCTAAACCGCTTATGTATTTTGAAAACAATGTTGGTGGAACTATTAATCTACTTAAAGTTATGACTAAATATAATGTTAAAAAAATCGTATTTAGTTCATCAGCTACCGTTTATGGAGATAAGTCACCGGCTCCATATGTTGAAACTTTACCATGTGCTGCTATTAATCCATATGGAAGAACGAAGCTTATGATAGAAAAGATTTTACAAGATATATATGTTTCTGATAATGATTGGGATATTGCACTTTTACGTTACTTTAACCCTGTTGGAGCTCATAGTAGTGGTTTAATAGGCGAAGATCCTAATGGAATTCCTAACAATTTGATGCCATATATTTCACAAGTTGCAGTTGGAAGACTTGAATGTTTAAATATCTTTGGAAATGATTATGATACAAAGG
>JAEEGH010018025.1_pt1 | contig 14967 bp, 13 predicted proteins | sample 9134181 | NCBI WGS metagenome assembly JAEEGH01 (sample SAMN16246544, study PRJNA631951) | gut metagenome | biome: gut microbiome; feature: rumen; material: DP-attached | host: Bos | place: Iran: Karaj | collected 2018-10 | reverse complement strand
ATTGGTTACATTAAATATTTGTGATTGGCGACGGACGGCCGCTCTCTTCGGAGGGAGGAAAGTCCGGACACCACAGGGCGGGAAGTCCGTTTGAAAAGACGGAGGGCGCGGACGATATTCCGCGTCTAGGAAAGTGCCACAGAAAACAAACCGCCGGCCGAAAGGCCGGTAAGGGTGAAATGGCGGGGTAAGAGCCCACCGCGCTGTCGGGTAACCGCAGTGGCAGGGTAAACCCCTTCCGGTGCAAGACCAAATAGGGAACGAAGGTGCGGCCCGTACCGCGCCGGCCGAAAGGACGGCTGAAGTTCCGGGTATCGGTCGCTTAGATGAATGGTCGTACAGCCTTGGCTTTTGCCAAGGCGGACAGAATCCGGCTTATAGTCGTCAATCGCTTTTCAGCCAATAGGGACTTGTGGACAAGTATGAAAACGTACAATCAGATCAACGACAAGATTGCAAGCGGTAAGGCCGTTGTGCTGACTGCCGAGGAGATGAAGGACTACATCGATAAATACGGCGTCCGCAAGGCGGCGAAGGAAATCGATGTGGTGACAACGGCGACATTTGGGCCTATGTGCTCTTCCGGTGTCTTTCTGAATTTCGGCCATAGCAAACCGAAGATCCGCATTACGCAATGCTGGCTTGACGGTGTGATGGCCTATTCAGGCATCGCGGCCGTCGATTGTTATCTTGGTGCAACGCAGGTTCCGGACCGTGATCCTGTCAATTCGAAGTTTCCTGGCAAGTTTGAATTCGGCGGCGGCCATGTCATCGAGAAGCTTGTTAAAGGTGAATCTGTCGAACTGATCGCGTATTCATACGGCACGCAGGAATATCCGCGCCGTGACTTGCGCACACGCATCACGTTGGATGATTTGAACCAGGCCATCATGGTCAATCCACGCAACTGTTATCAGAACTACAATGTGGCGGTAAATTGTTCGGACAAACGGCTTTACACGTATCTTGGGCAGTTGGAGCCCAATATGGGCAATATGTCCTATTGTTCCGCCTGCCAACTTTCACCGTTGCTGAATGACCCGCTATACGAGACGATCGGTGTCGGTTCCGTCGTCTGGCTGGCTGGCGCGCGTGGCCATGTGTTTTCGGAAGGGACGCAGCATTGCCCAACCTGCCTGCGCACGGAGAATGACGTTCCTGCGGAAGGCGCGGGAACGTTGGCTTTGACGGGTGATTTGAAGAAGATGCGGCCGGAATTCGTTCGCGGTTGTTCGTTCGTCGGCTACGGTGCGTCGTTGGCGTTGGGTGTCGGCATTCCGATTCCCGTGTTGAATGAACGTGTCGCCAAGCATTTGGCCGTACGCGACCGTGATATTCAGGCACAGGTCATCGATTACAGCACGGACTATCCGCAACGAACTGGCAACGTGCTTGGCTCCGTCAACTACGAGCAGCTTCGTTCGGGCTGCGTTGATTTCATGGGGAAGAAAATCGTGACCAGCTCCCTGTCGTCCTATTACAAGGCTTTGGAAATCTGTGAGATACTGAAGGCCGAGATCAAGGATGGCACGTTCCTGTTGTCGCAGCCGCTGGCTCAACTTCCTGTCAAACAGGGCATGAAGCCATTGAACATCAAGAAATAACGACGGTCGGGGGGCGCGAAACAACATGTTTATCACACAAAAATATTTCCTTCACTTCCCTGTGACCAAGGGAGATACGCCGCTCATCTACAAATTGGTGAAAGACTTTGATTTGGAAGTGAATATCTTCCGGGCGTTGGTGACGAGTGAGGGTGAAGGCTACATGGTTTTGGATGTGAAAGGCGAGGCTGGCTCGATCAAAAAGGGTGTCGAATATGTCGCGTCGTTAGGCATCGCCATCAATTCGGTCAAAAAAGGCGTTGTGCGGGATGAAACTCTGTGTAACCATTGTGGAAATTGTATTTCGCATTGCAAGGCCGGAGCCTTGCATGTTGCGGATTTGAAGACGCGCAAGATTGCCTTCGACGACAAGTTGTGCATTGCATGCGGTAAATGTGTTGACAACTGCCCCATGAAGGCTTGCTCCACGGTTTTCTGATGGTTTTCGACGATTGTGAAAAACAAGCGCGTTTTCCATAAATTTACATACAAAGACAGCAACTTCCGGTTGTGCTGCCGCGATGTTCTGCGGGTGACGGATGCGATCATCCGCCAGCGGACGATTCTGGAGGAGTATATCGAACATCAGCCGGAGTTTAAGACATCGCTCGTCCCGTTGAGTCCGCTACAGGACGCTCCGGAGATTGCAATGCATATGTGTCGTGCCGCCATGGACGTAGGCGTGGGGCCGATGGCTGCCGTGGCGGGAGCCATCGCGCAATGCGCCGTGGAGGCGGCCGTCAATGAAGGTGACGAAGATGTCATCGTCGAAAACGGCGGTGATATCTTTATGGTCGTGTCAAGCCCGTTGTCCATCGGTATCCATGCGGGGCCGAAGAGTCCGTTCAATGGTCTTGCGTTCCGCGTTGAGCCAGATGACACGCCGCTTGCGATATGCTCTTCATCTAGCATGATGGGGCATTCCATGAGCATGGGAGCGTGCGATTTGGCGACGGTCGTCGCCAAAGACGCGGCGTTGGCGGATGCGGCGGCAACGCTGGCCGCCAATCTGGTGGCGAAGCCAGAGGATTTGGAACCAACTGCGGCAAGGATACTTGCGGTTCCAGGCGTACTCGGTGTGCTGTTGGTCAAGTCTGACCGCATGGCCATTCAGGGGACGCTTCCGGAATTGGTGCGGAACGCAGATGCGGATACGTTATTGAAAATCACTAGGGATGTGAATAGCCAACAATTATAAGCAAAAGGGGATAAAATGGTTACGGCATTTGTGCTCATCAGTGTGGAAGATCGGAAAGTCCATGAGACGGTGAAGGCCCTTATCCAATGCAAGGGAGTTACAGAAATCCATGTCGTGGCAGGCGATTACGACATGGTGGCGGTCATCCGCGTGGCGGACAATATGGAGCTTGGCAATCTGATCACGAACAAGATCGTCAATGCGCCGGGCGTCGAACGCACGAAGACGCTGTTTGCGTTGGAAAGCCATTCGACGTTTGATTTGCAGAGCATGTTCATGGAATAGGCATCATGTTGGATTTAAAAGAGATACTATCGCAGAAAGACGAACATCGGATTGGAAAGACCGGCTATGTCGCGTTGCTTGGCCGACCGAATACAGGCAAGTCAACGTTGCTGAACACGGTGTTGCATCGTCATTTGGCGGCCGTGTCGCCGAAACCGCAGACAACACGCAAATATCTGCTTGGCATCCAGACGGATGACGATTCGCAGATTCTGTTTTTGGACGCACCGGGCATCCATTCCGGCAAAATCGCCATTGACGAAGCGATGGACGCGTCCATCCGCCGTGTAATGCATGACGCGGATGTCGTTGTCTGCATGGTGGATCCGACACGTGAGCCTGGCACGGAGGATGGCTTGGCCGTCGATGCGGCCGTTCGTTCGAAGAAACCTGTCATCATCGCCATCAATAAGAATGACGTGGCGAAGGAAGAGCAAGTCGCCGCGTCTCTGGAGTTTTATCGCCGCAGTCTTCCTGACGCGCCGGTGGTTCGCATCGTCGCATTGGAACGCGACAAAGTTGAACCGCTTCTAACGCTTATCAAAGAACGTCTTCCAGAAGGACCTTTCCTGTATTCGGATGACGAGATGACGGATGTCTATGAACGCGACGTGGCCGCTGAATTGATTCGCGAAACACTATTGGAGGAATTGAAGCAGGAAGTGCCGCATTGCGTTGCCGTGACCATTGATTCATGGAAGGCGGAAGGAAACCGTGTGTCCATTGAGGCGACGCTGAATGTGGAGCGTCCAGGCCATCGCGGCATCATCCTTGGGCAGGGCGGAAGCATGATCAAGCATATCCGTGAATGTGCGACCGCCAAGATTGCGGATTTTTGCGAAGCCAAAGTGAATCTGCGTCTTTTCGTCAAAGTCGTTCCAGACTGGCGTAACCGTAAACGCTTCCTGAAAGACATCAGGCTGATGGAATAAAGCCAAGAATGGTAGATTTCGTTCAATCTACGGTGTCAGCCCGATTTTGGACAGCCCGAACTGCACGATGAATTGGGAGAGGGCTTTTTCAACTTCATCGCATCGCTTCAACAACGTGGAATCTTCTACTTTGGGGCGGGCAGGCATCTGGTGGACATTTTCAAAAGTCAGCCGTTTGCCGGATTTATGCCGTTTCTTGATAGCGGATTGATATTTCTTCGGGATGACAATTCGTTGCCATTTTTGCGCCTTGATGATTTGCCCCGTATCCTTTTGTAGCTCATAACTTTCGATGACAACTTGATCTACGTAGAAATTTAGTAGCTTAAATGCGGGGCGGTGGCTGCGGCCAATGGATGGCGCACAAAATTGCGTCCATGTGGCTTGCGGAAATTCCAAATCCAAATGAAGATGGCCGCAAAACGCTGCCAATACATTGGGGTTTTCGGACAGTGTGGCGGCACCCCATTCCGCATCTGGAAAACATGGTGGTACAAGTGTCTCATGAAGAACAAAGAACGACGGCTTGTCCGCATTATTGGCAAGATCTTGTTTTATCCATTTCTTCGTGTCGTCATAGAAAATGGATGTGATGTCGCGTTGTTTGGCGACGGCATCCGTGGCAGTCAGGAGAAAATGAAAACCACCGAAATCGAAACTGTATTTTTGAGTGCCGAAAACCTTTTCAAAATCCCATGGCCAGTTGTCGCCGGGGATGATGGCATAGAGTCTCGCAAGTTCTGTTTCAAGGAAATGCTTGAGCCAGAGATGGCGCTGTACGCCAATAGGATATTTGCTTTCCTGTTCGGAAAGGTTTTTGTAATAGTCACAATTATCGCCCGTGATGAGAGTAAAATCAGCCTTCAGTTCATCCCGAATCATGTTGAAAGCTGTCTTGGATGCTTTGATGCTTGCTTCATTCTGAAGATGCATGTCACTAACCCAAGCAACTTTAAAGAGGGGCGTACCCGCCTTTTTGGCCCATGACGGTTGCTTCATGGGGGCGATTTCAAATTTTTTTGCGATTTGTACAAGATCCTGGACGTTCTTTCCACTGGTTAGCTGTGCCTGTGCCAGACATTTGGTCGTTTTCAGGAGAAAGAAAATGACGGCAAATAGAACATGATAAAGAAATCGACGTATCATTGAATAATATCGAATTAGTTGTAGAGTTTCTGCTGAATACTTGTTCAGAAAATTTACACTGGAATTAGTAAATGGCAAGCTGTCCAATAAAAGCAATTGTGAATCGTTCTAAAAAGGATTGATGGGTTTTTGTGCGGATAGGTTTGTCAAGGAGACTAACTTTAATTAATAAGGTATAGTTATCATGGAAATGAAAATTACGGGCATGGGATTAGTATGTAGCCTTGGCGGCAACGTGACAGACGTATTTAAGCGGATGTGCGCAGGCGAATGCGGTTTCCGTCCTATCACACGTTTCGAGGCTGAGCCCTATGCCCAGAAAAAAGCGGGACAGCTTTCAGAAGATATTGAAAATGAATTGCGGACGGCATATCCCGATGAAGATTTGTCGGCGGCGATGATGAAACGCGCGGGAACAGAGGCAATGGCGCAGACGAAGACGACTGTGCCGCCTGAACGGCAGGGAATCCTGCTGGCGACCAATTTCGGCCCCATGGAATCGCTGGAATGGGCTTGGCGTGAACGTCTGGACACGCAGGCGATGGACGAAGCCAGTTATGAACCATATGACGGTATCATCGCCCAGTTGGCGGAAGCCTTCAATTGCAAAGGGCCTCGCCTTCAGATTTCCATGTCGTGTGCGTCTGGCGCGGCGGCGGCCAGTTTGGCGGCGGACGTCATTCGCGAAGGGCGTGCAGATAGAATGCTAGTACTTGCATATGATTCACTTACTGAATACGCTTGGTGCGGCCTCTCCAATCTGCGTACGATTACGACGGATGTGATGCGTCCTTTCGATCCAGATCGTTCGGGAACGATTTTCAGCGAAGGCGCGGCCGCGATGGTTTTAGAACGGCCAGACGCAATTGCAACGGCTCTTGGCTGGGTTTCTGGAACAGCGACGAACAACAACGCTTTCCATATGACGGCGCCTCCCAAAGAAGCCGCTGGTTCAAAACGCGTCATGGAAGACGCTTTAGCTAGTTCAGGCTTGTCAACGGCTGATTTGACGCATGTCTGTGCTCATGCGACTAGCACTCACGCCAATGACGAAACAGAGGCGGGAGCGCTTCGCAATTTGTTTGGTGAACGTCTGCCGCAGATATCTGTGGCAGCTCATAAATCACAGTTGGGACATCTTTTAGGAGCGGCGGGGCTAGCTGAAGCCGTCGTTACCGTTCAAGCCATGAGGCTAGGCGTTATTCCGCCGACGATCAACCATGCGAAAAACGATCCTGCATGTGAACCAATTGATTGTATTCCAGACAAGGCGCGCGTCAAATCCTTTGACGCGACCATCACGAATTCTGCAGGCATTGGCGGTAACAATTCATCGTTGGTCTTGACGAAAAACGGCAGCGGTAAATCAAAGGAATCGAAAGTTGTTGATTGTCTTTATGTGCAATCACTTGCGTGGGTTCTGCCCGCGAATGTCGGCACGGGAGCGGAACTGCTGTCCCATCCGGAATGGTTTGATTGGAACGATGATGTGAACGCAGGGCTGGCGGCTTTTTCGCCGAAACCGTATGTGAAATCCGTGAAAGGCTATTTGGATCCAGGCGGCGGCTATCAGTTGTCGGCTATGGCGTTGGCTATTGGCGAAAATGCCGTGAACGGTTTGCAGGAACGGAAGGGCATCTGTACGGCTACACGTTATGGCGCAACAACTTCCGCTTATAAATTCTTCGAACAGCTTGCGCAGAAAGGGCCGCGTTTGGCCAGTCCGTTGATTTTCCCGCATGGTTATTCGAACACGGCTGGTAATTTGGCGGCCATCGAATTTGGCTACGGTGGCCCGCACATGGTACTGTTCGGCAACCAAGACGCCCGCGAGACGTTGGAATTCGCGGCGGCGCGTCTGGCTGACGGCACGGCGGAGGAAATGCTTGTCGGCGCATACGAAGCAGGTTATGCGGCGGCTTTGCCGGACGGCCGTTGTGTCTTGAACGGCGCGTTGGCTTTGAAAGTGGCGATGACACCATCCGAAAATGATGTCATGACCATCCATTTGTCGGATTTACGCAAGTTTGCCGCCGCGATGCCACAATTGGGCATGGTGGCCGCTCTTGGTAAGTTGCTGCAAGCGTTGCAATAAGACATGAAGCCATACACGGCACGGTGTTAAGAACGGTCGTTGTCGCGTATGTCTCTTATAGTATTATAATAACAAGCCCTCCGCCTAAATTTTTCAGACGGAGGGCTTCGTTTACAGAAGTATTTGAAACTTCAATGATTACGGCTGGCCAACAGGCTGTTCGGCGGCCAGCAGGGCGACGAGTTGCTCTTGCGTGAGCGGAGTTTTGGGATAGCCTTTCAGCGGCTCGATGGTGTTGAGGAAGGCATCCTTGTCGCCGCGCATACGGTCGAGGGCTTGAATGTAATCGAGTTCAGCTTGATTCTTGTCAAGCTTTGAAATCGTGTCACTTGCGGCGGCGTAACGTTCTTTGAGGAAAGCTTCAGAGAGGCCAGGCATAACACGGCCACCGGCTTCGTTGCGCATAAGCATCAACTGGGCGAGATCGCGGTCCAGACGCATCTTGAGGGCGGCTGCACCTTGGGCGGTCTTGAGCGCTTCGTCGTAAAGGGCGACGCGTTCCTTGAATTTGGCGATGTATTCATCTGAAGGTTTTCTGGGGCCGAAGCCTCCAAATCCGCCACCCATGCCGCCGCCACGGGGGCCACCCATGCCAGGCATTCCGCCGCCAGGGCCGCCAGGGCCAGGCATTCCGCCGCCAGCAGGGCCTCCGGGAGCAGGGCCGCCATCAGGGCCGGCGGCAACTTCACCAGGATTGCTTTTCGCGACAAAATCCGTGATCTGCGGGACTAATGTCCCGAACAGGGCGATGATGGACACGATCAACGCAATCGTGCCAACGTGTTTTTCAGTGAAATTTGATGTGCTCATTTTTCTCCTTGCTAGTTAGTTGGTTTTGATTTTGATAATTTTCTATATTTCAATGAAATAAAGTAGTTTAAATCAATATACAAGGTGAAATATGAAATCCCAATGTTTTTTATCAGAAAAAGAAAAAAAACACTGAAATATGTATCAACACCGTATAAATGTCTTCTGTAAATCACCGGTTATCACTGTCACTCGGCCAGGTAAAGTGTGGAATACACCGTTGTCATCTGAAATACGAAGCAGTTCCGCCGGGATGTCAAATGACACGATATTTTCCTCTCCGGGCTTCAATAACAGACGAACCGACCCTGCAAACTGTTTCAACGGTGTCCGGCAAGGTGCGTCTTCATAGCGGAAAAAGAACAGCACAGTCGTCTCGCCAGCATATTTTCCCGTATTGCGTACATGGACATAGCATGGCACATTTTGTGTAAGATTTGTTTTTTCAGGAACTTGAAGCTCAGAGTATTCAAAAGTCGTGTAGCTGAGACCATATCCAAAAGGATATTGTGGTGTACCTTTGAAGAAACGGTATGTGCGGTTTTCCATGGAATAGTCACGAAAATCGGGCAGATCCGCCGTGGAGCGATAGAATGTCAATGGCAGACGGCCAGACGGATTGACTTTTCCAAACAGAATGTCCGCCACGACATCACCGCCCATCGGCCCTGGATAGAAAACTTGCACCGCGGCGTTGACCGATGCTTCTGGAATAACCATCGCGCTGCCGGAAACGTTCAATAGGATGATTGGTTTTCCTGTGGCATGGACAACTTTCAATAGCCGCAATTGCGATTCTGGCAGTTCAAGCGTGGTTTTATCGCCGGAAGCTTGTGCGTTAGAAGCATCTCCGATTTCCCCTTCATAATTTGAATTAAGACCAAGACATAAGATGACGATGTCTGAATTTTCAGCGGCGATACGGACTTCCGCATAATTTGTATCGACAGGCGAACAGGATTCATGGTAGTCCCGCATGATTTCACTGCCTTTGGCGTAGAGGACATTGTCTTCACCGATAGCGTGGATAATGCCTTCAAGAAGCGTCACATAGCGTGTGGACGTGCCGTAGTAATTGCCTTTCAGCGCCATGATGTCATCCGCTAGCGGACCAATAACGGCGATTTTCGGCGGCTTTGAAGGATCAAGCGGAAGGATGCCGTCGTTCTTCAGCAGAACGACACTCCGTTCCGCGATGGCGCGGGAGACGGCGCGATGCTCCGCGCATTCCAAACGACTATAGTCTGGTAAGATTTCCGGCGTATCGAAAAGCCCTAGTTTGAACTTGAGAATCAACTGGTTGCGAACAGCGCGGTCCATGTCTTCCTTGTGAATTAGGCCTTGTCTATAAGCTTCCAATGCGTTGGCGAATTCACAGCACACATCAACGCCGGAATTGATTTCGGAGGCAAGAGCATGCTCCATGTCTGGCTGTGTCTTATGCTCCTTTTTCAAATTATTAGCGGTTCCAACATCCGTCACCACAACACCTTGGAAACCCCATTCATGTCGTAGCACGTCATTAAGAACCGTTGTGTTTTCAGACATGGGCGTTCCATTCAGGGCATTGTATGCCGTCATGACGCATGCACTTTTGGACGTTTCAAGACAATGCCGGAAAGCATAATAGTATGTTTCCACCAGATCACGTGGCGAAGCCATGGCGTTGAAATGCGCACGGTCACCTTCAGGACCGGAATGGACGGCAAAATGCTTAACAGTCGCCGCGCAGTCGATATGCTCTGGATCGTTGCCCTGCAGTCCACGGACGAAGGCGTCTCCCATCTGGGCGGTCAAAACCGGGCATTCACCATACGTTTCATGGCCGCGGCCCCAACGCGGGTCACGAAAGATATTGATGTTCGGTGAATACATCGTCAAGCCGGAATAGATCAGCCTGTTGCCGTGGGCCGCATAGTGGAAGTGCTTGATTCGAGCCTCTTTGGCGATGATTCGCGCCATTTTGTATGTCAATTCGGGCGTGAATGTAGCGGCAATGGCGATAGCCTGCGGAAACATGGTCGCTTTGCCGTTGCGGGCGACTCCATGCAACGCCTCGTTCCACCAATGGTAGGCGGGAATGCCTAGCCTTGGAATGGCCGGATTTTCCATGGTCAGCAAGGAGGCTTTTTCTTCATCGGTGAGTTCCTTCAACAGGGCGTCAGCCCGTTCAGCGGCGCTCAAAGTCTTGTCTTGGAATGCGTACATGGGTATTAAGCTTTTGAATTTAAAGAAGTTAAGACAAAAATGGACAGGCCTTGGCCTGTCCATTCACGTCATATGGAATGCTTTTTATCTGTATCCAATACCGAGACCGTAGGCGGTCATGTAATCATAGCTGCGCTGCAACGCGATGATTTGGTTGTAGGGCGTGTCGTCCAGTTCGACAATAACACTCTGGATGTGATCGGGAGAGGCCGCCATCGCGCCGGGGATGTCCAGTTTGCCTTCGCCGAGCGGACGCATGTGGATACGACCCGTTCCGATGCCGTCTTTCAGATGGAGTAGCTCAATACGGTCGTTAAAGTGCTCAATGACTTCGACTTCGCTATTTTTGAAGAAGTTTGTGGACCAGTAGATATCCAGCTGGAATTTGACTTTCGGGCAGAGTTCCGCGTAGATGTCATATTTCAGCTTGCCGTCCAGATATTCGAATTCATGGGCGTGGTTGTGCTGTGCGAGAATGAGGCCCGCTGCTTCGACTTTGTCCGCGACAATGGAGGTTCTTTCAGCCGTCCGTTTAATGGCGTCCAAATCTTTGAATTCAGCGCCGCCATAGCCGCAGATGATGTGCTTCAGGCCCAGTTCTTTCGCCAAAGCGATGCCTTCGTCGATGTTTTCGGGCGCGCAGGGGATGCCGTGCGCGGACACGATTTCCAAGCCGAGATCATCACAGGCTTTCTTGAAATCCTGCGGTGTCATGCCGCCCCAGCCGGCGGGTTCGACGCCCATGTAACCGATGTCGGCTACGGCTTTCAGAACGTACGGCATACCGAATTTTTCTGCTTCTCTTCTCAACGTGTAAAGCTGAACCGCCAATTTACGTTTGCGCATGATTGTCTCCTTTGTTTCCTGTTGATCTCTCGTTCGATGCAAAAATCCGCGAAAATCACTTCACGGTAATCAATTCATATTCACGTGTACCGATGCCGAGCTTTTCGGAATGCTCTAGCTGAATCTCCCAATTCGTTGTGGGAGAGACATCTTTGAAGTGGTCGTGATGGCAGCGGTCGCGTTCGCCGAGAATACTTCCAGCGACCAAAGCAGGCATTTTGTTGACAGCGTCCGCACAGGCTTGATCCAACGCCACGGGATCGAAAGACGCGAACATACCGACGTCTGAGACGATCGGCGCGTCATTTTCTGGATGGCAATCGCAGAACGGCGAGACGTCCATGACGATGCAGATATGGAAATGCGGACGGCCTTCCAGCACAGCCCATGCGTATTCCGCCATCTTCTTGTCCAGCAAGCCGGCTTCGGCATTGAAAGCTGCCCCAATGGCATCTTTCGGGCAGATGGACACGCACTGTCCGCAACCCGCGCATTTGTTATGGTCGATGACGGCTTTGCCAGAGCTGAAATCCTGTGCGTTGTGGGCGCAGATTTTCGCGCAAAGACGGCAGCCGATGCATTTGCTGGCATCGACGGTCGGCTTACTGTCGCAATGCTGTTCCATTTTGCCCGCACGCGAGCCGCTGCCCATGCCGATGTTTTTGATGGCGCCGCCGAAACCTGTCATTTCATGGCCTTTGAAATGGGACAGTGAAATGAACACATCCGCATCCATGATGGCACGGCCGATTTTCGCCTCTTTCACATATTCGCCATGCGGCACGGGAACCAGCGTTTCATCGCTGCCTTTCAGGCCGTCGGCGATGATGACATGGCAACCCGTCGTATAAGGCGTGAATCCGTTCTGATAAGCGGATTCAATATGTTCCAAGGCGTCTTTGCGGCGACCGACATATAATGTATTGCAGTCTGTCAAGAATGGCTTGCCGCCAAGCTTTTTGATTTCATCGACGACAACGCGTGCGAAATTCGGACGCAGGAAGGAGAGGTTGCCTGGTTCGCCGAAATGGATTTTGATGGCGGTGAACTTGCCATCGAAATCAATCTTGTCCATGCCCGCCGCTTTCAGCAGTTTGGCCAGCTTGCCCATTAGCCCTTGGCCGAAGGCCTTGGTGCGCATGTCCGTGAAATAGACTTTTGATTTCGCCATGGTGCTCTCCTGTCGGTTGTTGTTTATAGATTGAAAAACTGAGTAATGACTTTGTGCGCGATGCTGCCGGGCGCGGGAATCGTCGGCAGTGTTTCTTTTGTAAACCATCCAAGCTCAATAAGTTCCGATCCGTCAGGCTTAGCCTCGCCAGACTCCCATTCCGCTTCAAACGCCAACATCAGGCTGTTTGGAAACGGCCATGGCTGGCTGGACAGATAACGGATGTTCTTCACCGTGATGCCTGTTTCCTCCATGATTTCACGGCGAACAGCCTGCTCCACGGATTCGCCTGCTTCGACAAATCCCGCGACCAACCCAAACGTGCGATCTGTAAACCGTTTGTTATGAGCTAGCAACAGTTCCTTTCGGTCGTTGCGGGTGATGGCAACGATAACTGCCGGAGCGATTTGTGGATAGTACCGTTCGCCACATTGCGGACAGACTAAGGCCAAATCCGTGTCGGAAAATGACAATGGTATTCCACAACCGCCGCAAAGGCGATGTTGACGGCGCCAATTCGTCATTTCACGAACACGGCTGACAGCGTTCGTGATATCTACACTGGATTCGGCGAATGCGATTCGCGTCGGCATAACGGACATGTCTGACGGTATGGTCGCATTTTCCAATTTTACGGATGTTCCGCAACAGACGACACCGTCCACGACGCCGATGGCCATCAACACAGCGTCTTCTGGCAGAAGATTGCGCGCTTCATCCGCAAGCGGAAGGCAGTTTACACCGTTTTTTGTGGACAAAAGCACATCCCGCCCGTTGAAGAGCACGATTCGCTCCTGCCCGGTCAGTTCCGAAACAGGTATTTCCCGATTGACCTGTAATATTGTAAACATCGAATGAATCGTTACTTGGCGAAATCGACAGCACGTGTTTCACGGATGACGGAGACGCGAACCTGGCCAGGATAACGCATTTCTTTCTCAATACGTTCCGCCATGTCATGCGCCAAAACAGCCGCACGATCTTCGCTGATTTTTTCAGGCTGCACGATGACACGCAGTTCACGGCCCGCCTGGATGGCATAGCAGTTTTCGACGCCTTCGAACGAATTTCCGATTTCCTCAAGTTGTTCAAGGCGTTTTAGATACAACTCTGTCGTCTCGGAACGCGCGCCTGGACGGCTCGCGCTCAACGTATCGCAAATCTGCACGAGAATCGCCATCAGGCTTGTCTTTTCCACTTCCTCATGATGCGCCGCGACGGCATTCACGATGTCTTCGTCTTCGCCTGCGCGTTTCAGCAATTCCGCGCCAATAGCCGCATGCGTGCCTTCAACTTCATGGTCAACCGCCTTGCCGATGTCATGCAGCAGACCAGCCCGTTTCGCCTTTCGTTCGTCCAAACCGACGGATGCCGCGATGGCTCCCATCATCGACGCGACTTCGATGGAGTGCATCAACACGTTCTGCGAGAAGCTGTAACGGTATTTCAAACGGCCGATCAGATTGACGATATTCGGACGCAAACGGGTGATGCCCAGTTGCGCAACTGTCTCCTGTCCAGCCTTCTGGATTTCGTTCTCCACTTCCTTCTTCACTTTGTTCACCATCTCCTCGACGCGGGCGGGATGGATGCGGCCATCCGCCACAAGACGTTCCATTGTGATGCGGGCGATTTCGCGGCGAACAGGATCAAAGCACGAAATAACAACGGCTTCCGGCGTGTCATCGATCAAGACATTGACGCCCGTGGCGGCTTCGATAGTACGGATATTGCGGCCTTCACGACCGATGATACGGCCTTTCATGTCTTCATTAGGCAATGGAATCGTGGAGGTTGTGCGTTCATATGCACAGTCTCCCGCATAGCGCTGCATGGCGTTTACCATGATTTCCTGCGCGTCCGCCTGAAGCTTTTGCTTGTTCTCTTCCTGGAAACGGCGAATCAAGGTGCCGCGATCCTGTTCCAGACATTCCTCCAAACGCGCCAGCAGAATATCCCGCGCCTCTTCTTGCGACATGCCCGCTATGCGTTCCAATTCTTTCAATTGCTGCTGGGCTTTGGCAGCCAACGCGGCCTGATCGGCATTCAATTTCTCTTGACGGTTGCGCAGTTCCTTGTCGCGGCGATCAAGATCCGAAACGCGGCTTTCCAATTGCTCCATCTTCTTGTCAACATTGTCCTCTTTCGCCGTCAAACGCTCTTCAGCGCGTTGCAATTCACGACGACGTTCGGACACTTCATTGTCGAATTTCTCTTTTGCCGCGATACGCTGTTCGGCTGCGCGGTTACGTGTCTTCTCGGCTTCCAGATCCGCTTTTTCACGAATCATGTTCGCATCTTTTTCGGCTTCCGCTTTAATGGCTTCAGCCTCCTTGCGGGCATTTTCCGCCAAGTTGCTGTCAACCTCGACCTTCTTTTTGAATATGAAGGCGGAAAACACTGCACCGATGACAAGAGCCGCAACGGCCACTCCAATCAAACTTCCCACGCCAATACTCGCCATCATGGCGTTCATCATTCCAATTTCAATCATGAAAACGCTTCCTTAGCCCTCCTTGGGCATAATGCCAGCCACATCCACAATGCGTGTCTCCGTGACAACATAGTCAACCCCAATGTCATGGGATTCACAAGGAATGGCGTCGAATATCTGGCAATCGTATCCGACACCTGTCTTCATTCCCGTCGCACCGCTAAGCAACCGGTCATAA
>JAEEGH010018022.1_pt1 | contig 14968 bp, 17 predicted proteins | sample 9134181 | NCBI WGS metagenome assembly JAEEGH01 (sample SAMN16246544, study PRJNA631951) | gut metagenome | biome: gut microbiome; feature: rumen; material: DP-attached | host: Bos | place: Iran: Karaj | collected 2018-10 | reverse complement strand
AATTCATAGAAGGTGGAATGAAGAATGGACATAAAAAGAATGCTCTTGAAAAGGTCTGGAATGAGATGGAGCGTAAAGGAATTTATGCTTTTAATAAGTCTCATGCCGTTTGCTACACTTGGCTGGCTTATCAAATGGCTTACCTGAAAGCCAATTATGCAGAAGAGTTCAAACAAATCATCGAGAAGTATAGTTCAGACTGATACCATTGTTGTAAGTAGACATTTCACAAAAATCTTATTGACAATGAATATTTCTTAGACCTCTGCCACCAGTTGGCGGAGATCTTTGTTTTCTTTGCATCATAATTCGTTTGATTATGGTAAAGGTAGAGAAATATGAAAAGTTGAGCAAACCAGGATTATGGTTTGTGTGTTCAGAACATCCTGCTTCAGAACTGAAAAAGTATGTTTATGACTTTGCTGTAGAATCAGGGTTGCCTATTGTGGTTTATTCTGATATTCCCAAAAAGGAAATACAGAATGCTATCATTGATAGTATAAGAACTAAATGCTTAGAAAATGCCAAAACCGAAAATGAAAGAAATTGGCTGGAGCAGGAAATGATGGAATACAATAATCATGGTTTCTTCTGGTATCCTGAAGAATTGAACGATTTTATTCCGAATGGTTCCTTTTGGCGCAACTATGTTGACATTGATGAATTCAAGATTCTTTCGTACACAAACTGCTTTTCTAACTTATATCTTATAGACAACTTGTCAGAGCTATGGCTTGATGAAGATGATTATTTATCAAAAGATTTGATTTTGATAGAGAAAGAGGCAATTGAGTATAAGAAAACCATTATTGTTTTTGTCTCACCTAATGATCCATATTATGACAGTACAAGAGATTTTTAACACGAAGGCTGTGCAAGAAATAGAAACGGAGATTCTAACCTTGCAATACGAAACTGAGAAAAGAAAGCTATTCAGGGACTATGAAGGAGTCGCTATAGAGAGGCTGTTGGGGGTAAGAAGGAATATCCTCAATGAATATTTTGTCATGGACGAAAACTATAAGCAGTTATTATATGAATTCAATGAAGCTCTGAAACTACAGCTTATTGATATGCGCAATAGAACAATAAAGCTCTTTGAGTCAGTAAAAGATAACGATGTTAAAAATAACATGGTAGTTAGGGGTAAATGCTTTCTTGGATATGAATATTCCAAAATTCATCCTGTTCAGACCGTCAGAGCCCAAAAGATGTGGGCTATGTTAAATGGAACGATGGATGACTTTATGCCCCTGTATGATGATGGTGCATGCAGTTTCGAAATAGAGACCTGGGGTAATCCTATTCACATACAGTCTGAGAATGAGATGTTGTATCTGCAGGAGGAACCAGACAACTGGAATGAAGGATTGGATAGAGAATTGACCAAGGACATGCATCTGATACATGCTTTTCATAACCTGTATGAACATTTGGATTTTTCAATTTTTGACTTACTATGGGTGAAAGACTTTAATATCGAGCTGCATGCAGAGATAGACTATCACACATATAAAAGAGATGAGTTTGGCGATTATTTAGATTGGAGTAAGTGTGACTATTTTGATTAAACCATTAAGAATATGACACTTTACGAATTATTACATAAGGTCTCGTTTGACGAGATAGTGCCATTCATAGAACGGTATCATGGTTGGAATGCATTAGCTTTGTATAAAATCCACTATGACTACCTTCGCCATTTAACACCAGAACTAGGAGAAGAGACAACTGCGACGGTGAGTAATGGTGAGCTTGACGAGAGTTGGCCGGAACCACACTTGGCTGCTCATCCCTTGGAAGGGGACTTTTGGGAACATTCTCTTGCCAAGGAACTGATAATAGAACCAGATGTTAAAGCATCATTGGCAGAGATTGCTATGTGCTGTCTTAGGTTGCGAACGAGTGCCGTCCACAATGGTAGGATATGGCTTTCTCAATGCCACAGGCTGTCATCACCGTTTTCAACTTCTTGCACATCGACCAGTAGTTCTTGGACGAGCCAAGCGACCAAAGGTCGAGCGCATCTTGCCGAAAACCGGCTTGTCTTCTTGTAGGTGCTTGTAGCGGTCTATAATCTGCAAGGGGACGTCCATCAGCTTCACCTGGAAGGGGATATTCGTCTTGTGACGCTTGCTGATAATCCACTTGTCGCCGTTGATGTCCACGATGTTGTCCGTCGTCAGGTTCTTCACGTCGATGAACGAAAGGGCGGTGAAGCAAACAAAGACGAAGATGTCACGAACGAAGGCAAGATTGTCATCCTCGAACTCATGGGTTACGACAGTCTTCAGTTCTTCCTCAGTCAAGAACTCTCTTTCCTTGCAGTTGGGGCTGATGTGGAACTGCGCAAACGGGTTACGGGGAATCTTACCATTGTAGTGCGCCCTCAGCACAACACCTTTCAGCCACATGCATCTTTGCCAGATAGTACCGTTAGCCAGTCCTCGGTCTGTACTGAGGTAAGCGGCGAAGTCCTTGATGAACTCTGGCGTCAGTTCAAGCATCGACAAATCCGTGCGACGGTAGTGCGACTGAATGAACTCTGCCACATCCTTACGCGAGCGCTCCATAGCCCAAAGTGTGCTTGCAGCCCTGTCCTTGCCCACACGTTTCTTCTGATTGGCAATGTCCTTGTCGAAAGCACTCAGCAGTGTCTCATACTCACTGCCAAAGCCCTGATAGGAGTTGCGCACCATCTCTGCCGTCACGAAAGCCTCGCGGTCTGACAGGTGCTGATAGTGCTTGATGATCTGAGTCTTGATATTATCCAGTTCACGGTTGATCTTCAACGCCTCCTTACTACGACCTTTTGCACAGTTGCCCTTCACGTCCCACATGTCAAGCGAAATTGTCCTCTTACAACTGAACTGGCTCTGGGTGCCGTTAATCGTAACCCTGCCCATCACTGGCACCACACCATGGTACCCTCCCCGAGACAATCAGTCTCGTGGTCCCTCCCTTCTCCTTACTCTTGTTTACATAGAATGTTAAAAGTACTTCTCATGCTTCTTACTCCTTTTTTAATTTTGGCTGCAAAACTACTATCTTTTTAGGCATCCATCGCTATGCAAAATGTAGCAGTTTGCGGAATAAGAAACGGGTAGCGAAAGGTGCGCCATTCTGCCCCGGTTTGCGTGGTCAATAAAGGAAGGACAACCCACCTAACAGACTCGTTTTCAGGGTTACGATTTGGCAACCTAACTCCTTCACCAATCCTCCCCATTTTGCTTTCTGTCCCAAATTAAATTTCCTTATTCTTCCCCGTCTTGCCCTTATTTCAGGCCGAATTGCGTTAATCTTCCAAAAATCGCATTCTTTTTGCAGTTTTTTTTCGTAACTTTGTGGCATAAATGTCACGAAGTTACTCTGTCTCGGCAAAAAAAGAATAAAATCTTTTGTTTTGCACTCGACTTTTCGTAACTTTGCAGCATTATGGCAAAAGACAAGACAGCATATGTATGTTCCAACTGCGGCCAGGAGTCGCCGAAGTGGATAGGTAAATGCCCGTCATGCGGGCAGTGGAACACCTTTAAGGAAATCCGGATATCCGACACACGTCAGCAGTCAGCGACATCGGCTGCTGCCACCACCGGGCATGCTCTGAGACGCAACAAGGCAATGAGACTCAGCGAGATACCTGCCCACGATGACCCACGCATTGACATGCGTGATGCAGAACTCAATCGGGTGCTAGGCGGCGGTCTTGTACCAGGCAGCATCGTGCTCCTTGGCGGTGAACCGGGAATCGGCAAGTCCACCCTCACACTTCAGACCATGCTTAACCTGCCCCAGATGCGTATTCTCTACGTCAGCGGTGAGGAGAGTGCCCATCAGCTGAAGATGCGTGCCGAACGCCTTTCTGCCAGCCAGTCTGCAGGTGTCGACCATCTGCTGATTCTCTGTGAGAACTCACTCGAGGACATTTTTGAACACATCAAGGAAGAGAAGCCCCAACTGGTGGTCATCGACTCCATACAGACCATCATGACTGCCGACGTAGAGTCTTCTGCCGGTTCCATAGCACAGGTGCGCGAATGTGCTTCAGCGCTACTGCGATTTGCCAAGACCAGTGGAGTGCCCGTTCTGCTTATCGGTCACATCACCAAGGAAGGCACCCTGGCCGGTCCCAAGATCCTGGAACACATCGTCGATGCTGTCATTCAGTTTGAAGGCGACCAGCACCACGTCTATCGCATCCTCCGTAGCATAAAGAACCGCTTTGGCTCTACTTCCGAACTGGGTATCTATGAGATGCTGCCCACCGGTCTTCGCCAGGTAAGCAATCCCTCTGAGCTGCTGCTCACCGACACACGCGACGGACTCTCCGGCGTTGCCATCTCTGCCGCCATCGAGGGCGTACGGCCTTTCCTCATCGAGACCCAGGCTCTTGTCAGCACTGCCGCCTATGGCACCCCCCAGCGTTCTGCCACAGGGTTCGACCAGCGTCGCCTCAACATGCTCTTGGCAGTACTCGAGAAACGTGTGGGCTTCAAACTCATCCAGAAAGATGTCTTCATCAATATTGCCGGTGGGCTGAGGGTTACCGACCTCGCCACGGATCTCTCCGTCATTGCAGCTGTCCTCTCCAGCAATGTCGACACGCCCATTGAGCAGGGCTGGTGCATGGCTGGCGAAGTAGGGCTCAGCGGTGAAGTACGTCCTGTCAGCCGTATTGAACAAAGAATCAGTGAAGCCCAGAAACTAGGCTTCACCGACATGATTATTCCTCGTTACAATCTTCAAGGGCTCGACACACGAAAATATACCGGCATCCAGCTCCATCCAGTACGTAAGGTAGAAGAAGCCCTCCGTGCCTTGTTTGGCTGAGACGCATCTCCTACACTTGCACATCTGCTATTTCCCGAACAGATCGTCCAGAAGCGTATAGAACGCGGGATCCTCGCCTACGATGGTCTTGACAATCTTTCCGTCAGGACCGACGATGATCTTCGTGGGAAAACCCTGAATGCCATAATCACTCAGCACCTGGGAACTCCTCGGATTGTACACATGCAGCCAAGGCAGCTCGTGCTTCTTGACGGCATCCTTCCATTTCTCCTCCGTATCGTTACAATCCACGCCAAGGATTTCAAACTTCCCCTTGTAAGTGTTATAATACTTCTTCATCTCGGGGAATCCCTTGATACACCATCCGCACCATGAACCCCAGAAGTCAATGATGACATACTTGCCTCTCAGGCTCGACAGTGACAAAGGTTTTCCATTGATGTCGTTCAATGTGAAATCAGGAGCCTCAATGCCGGCAGACTGCTTCTTGGCAGACTCTTCCTCTGCCTTCATCGCTGCCTCAATCTGGTCGAGCATTCCTTGGTATAAAGGTTTCATGCGTCCTTCACGTACATCGGGCTTCAACAACGCAACAGCCTCTTTCATCTTCTCCAAGTCACGCATCATGGTGACAATATAGGCCGAAGCCTCATAGTCCGGGTGTGCCTTGATAAAATCATAGATGACCTGCGTCACGTCCCTACCCTCTTTCTGGGCATTCTCTATCACAATGTCAGCCTCATGGAACTGTGCATAGAATTTTGAGCCGTTGACATCATAACGCGAGCCGTCTTCAGCGGTTACCGACACCTCCTCACCAGGAATGGCGGGAATCTGATAAATCGAAGCACGTTCTCCGCGCAGTGCACCAGGCTCCACCAGATACATGTTGGCGGGACTAGGTACGTCAATCTCAAAGTCAAAGACGCCCTGCTTGCCCGTGAAGTTCATCCTCACCTCATTTTCTTCCCCGGCGTTAACTATCGCCACAATACTGTCACCAACAGGCTTGCAGTTCATTTTCACTCTCAGTTTACCTTCGGTAGCCGTGCATGAGACAACAGCCATCACCGTCATCAGACTTAACAAAAACTTTCTCATATAAAATTGTTTTACTGTTTTTCATTAAAAAACGGACAACACTGCAAAAACAGTATACTCCCCCTCCTTTTTTTCATATTATTTAACTGCCAGATAAAAAATATCGGAAATGTTTTGTACTTTCCGTTTTATTTACTAAATTTGCAATCGAAAGGACAGCTATCGTGTGTAACCATCATATTAACAACTAAAACTTAAAAATTTATGAAACAGTCTATTTCATTCAAGAGCATTGCATTGGCAGCTCTGTTAGCATTACAGTTTGCTACACCAGCACGAGCCCAGGTCACAGAGTTTGGACTCTTTGACCATCTGTCGGTAGGTTTAACCCTCGGAACAACTGGTACAGGAGTTGACGTGGCAGCCCCCATTGGCAATTTCCTGCAGGTGCGTGCCGGCTACAACTTCTTCTCGGGTTTCACATACAGTGAGAAAATTGACTACAGGGCAAAAGGGAAAAAGGAACGCGGAAAAACTGAGGCAAAGGCGAAGAACTACATGAGTACAGCCCATCTGCTGCTTGATGCATACCCTTTCCCCAAGATACCGCTCCACGCCACAGCCGGATTCTATTTCGGCACCGACGAGATTGTTAAGATTGAAAACACCATTCCTGTGAAGGACTTCGATCCTGGCGAAGGTATTGCCATTGGTGACTACATCGTGGAATTCGACAGGGATGGTTATGGTCACGGTGCCATCAAGGTCAACAAGTTCAGGCCTTATCTGGGTATCGGCTATGGTCGTGCCGTTCCACGCAAGCGTATCGGCGTCAGCGGTGATCTGGGTGTGATGATATGGGGCAAGCCACGTGTCTTCGAGAAACAGACAGGGACCGATCAGGAAGCGTTCAGAGATGACTTTGGCAGTGACAGTGACAAATACTACGACTTCATCGCCAAGTTCCCCGTCTGGCCTGTGTTGACCATACGCATTACAGGCAGGATCCTGTAAAACAGGAAGAGCCCTTCGGATGCTGCGCACATAAGGGAAAATAAGGACAGAATATGAAAAGAACACTTTTATCGGCTATCACATTGTTGTTGGCCATCACATTGCAAGCGCAAAAGCGCGTGAACAACCGTATGTATAACCCCGACCCGGCTCCAGTGGTGTCGGGAGACCGACTGTATGTGTTCACAGGTCACGACCTGGACACGGCAACCTATTTCCGTATGCCCGACTGGCAGGTGTTTTCCACTACCGACATGGAGCACTGGACAGACCACGGCGTGGTGTTGTCCACTGCCAACTTCAAGTGGGCCAAGCAGGGCGACAATGCCTGGGCTTCGCAGGCCATCGAGCGCAACGGCAAGTGGTACTGGTATGTGGCAGCAGAGGACACCACCAAGCATCTGCATGGTATCGGTGTGGCTGTAGCCGAACATCCTGAAGGTCCTTGGGCAGACGCGCTCGGAAAGCCGCTCATCCCTGGCGACTGGGGGTTCATTGACCCCACCGTGTTCATCGACGACGACGGACAGGCGTGGCTCTTCTGGGGCAACAACGGCTGCTGGTATGCCAAGTTGAACGAAGACATGATTAGCATCGACAAGTCATTTGCCAACAACGGCATCTGCGACATGCGTGCCATGCTGGACGATGAAGCACAGTTCGGCCCCAAATGTTTGAAGATGGACTACCAGCTCCACAAGCGAGTGATGAAGACCGGCTTCGAGGAAGCCCCGTGGGTCTATAAGATTGGCGACACCTACTTCCTGGAATATGCAGCTGGCGGAGTGCCAGAACACTGGGCCTACTCAACGTCGAAGAGCATTCACGGCCCGTGGCACTACGAAGGCCGCATCACCGACGAGTCGCCAGGCTCGTTCACCATTCACGGTGGCACCATCGACTTCAAGGGTAAGTCATACCTTTTCTATCACGATGGCATCCCCTCCGGTGGCAACGGTTTCCGTCGCACTACCGCATACCGCGAGTTTCAGCGCACAAAGGACGGCCGCATCCCAAAGATCGACATCCAGGCGAAATAGGCCCGGAATGGCACGATGAAGGTCATCCATATTGACATGGACCAGTTCTTCGCGGCTGTAGAGCAGCGAGACCATCCGGAACTGAAGGGCAAGCCTATAGCGGTGGGACACGATGCCGAACGTGGTGTGGTGTCAACAGCAAGCTACGAGGCCCGATGGTTTGGTGTACATTCGGCACAGTCCATACAGGTGGCCAAGCGTCTGTGTCCGCAGCTGATCATCGTGGAGCCCCATTTCCAGAAATACAAGGAGGTGTCGGCACAGCTGCATGAGATATTCCACGACTACACTGACCTGATAGAGCCTATATCCCTCGACGAAGCTTTCCTCGATGTGACAGAAAATAAGACGATGGTGAGCACCAATCGTCAAGGGATATGGGCAATGGATATAGCCCGAGAAATCAAACAGCGCATCCGTAAGACCACAGGGCTGACAGCATCGGCAGGCGTGAGCTACTGCAAGTTCCTGGCAAAGATTGCCTCCGACTGGCGCAAGCCCGACGGACTGACGGTGATTCATCCTGACAGGGCATTGGACTTCATCGCCCAACTGAAGGTGGAGAAGATCTGGGGCGTAGGCCAGAAGACAGCAGAGAAGATGCACCGCATGGGTATCTTTACGGGCTTGGATCTAAGAAACGTGTCGTTGAGCCGGCTGACTCAGGAGTTCGGCAAGATGGGACAGGTGTTCTACGACTTCTCGCGAGGCATCGACAACCGTCCCGTCATCAGTGAGTGGGAACGGAAGAGTGTCAGTTGCGAACAGACCTTTGAGTCCGACATCAGCGATGATGCTGCCGTCACCATCCATCTCTATCACACGGTGCTGGAACTGGTCAGACGCATCGAGAAGAACGAGTTCGAGGGGCACACACTGACATTGAAGGTAAAGTTCCGGGACTTCCAGCAGATCACCCGTAGCATCACCGTTGACCATATCCTCCGCACCAAAGACGAGATCCTTCCTTTGGCGAAGCAACTGATGCAACAAGTGGAATTTCACTCCCACCCCATCCGTCTGTTAGGATTGGGAGTGTCAAACCAGAAGAGCTCCATACCACACGAAGGCAATCGATGGATTGAGCTGGAACTGGAATTTGAGCCTTGGCCCGAGGACTGATTCGCTCCAAGCCCTACCCTATCTGTATGCCATCAGTAAACCCTCGGCTAGTATGTATCTGAATGTAACAAAGATAGTAAATAATATATATCATACATCATGACTATTCTAGAAGCAATAAAAGCCCGTCATAGTGTAAGGGCTTACAAAGACCAGCCATTGAGCGAGGAAATCGTCAAGGTGCTTGAAGATGAAATTGTGAAACTGAATAAAGAAGGACAGCTCCACATCCAGTTGATATGCAATGAGCCAAAGGCATTCCAAGGGACGCTGGCCAAATACGGGAAGTTCCGTAATGCCAACAACTATCTGGTCATGGCGGGTCAAAGGGCCGATGACCTTGATGAACGCATAGGCTACTATGGTGAGCATCTGGTGCTGCTTGCCCAGACGCTTGGCTTGAACACCTGCTGGGTGGGACTAAGCTACTCGAAAGTGCCGGGTACCTATCTACTTGACGAAGGCGAAAAGATAGCCAGTTACATTGCCATCGGCTATGGTGAGACACAAGGTGTAGGCCATAAGATCAAAACCGTTGAGCAAGTCAGCCGCTCCGCCCTAAGGACACTTGGCTCCAATAACGCCAGCGAAGTCACTCCATCATGGTTCCGCAAGGGTGTGGAAGCAGCCTTGCTTGCTCCAACAGCCGTGAACCAGCAGAAATTCTCGTTTGAGTACCTCGGCATGAAGGATGGACGTCATCAGGTACGAGCCAAGAGGGGGTTCTCCTTGATTGGCTATACGCAGATAGACTTAGGCATCGCCAAGTATCACTTTGAGGTAGGTGCTGGAAAGGTCAACTATGAGTGGATATAAAAAGTATATCAAATAGATAATTAGGTATTTACATGAAACACTTTTCTAGGAAAAATTGCTTAAATAAAGGCTGTGGCTGTTTGTTGGGATTAATATTGATCTTAGCAATGGTGACATATCTGCTTAAACCTAAATGGCATGATGAATATGGAGAAAGATTTACCGATGTAAAATATGGCAATCAACCACACAATACGTATGACCTCTTCCTGCCTAATGACGCTACCAAGAATGACAGTCTTGCTCTCATTTTGTATGTTCATGGTGGCTCCTGGTTGGGCGGAGACAAGAATGAGCATCATAATGATTGTTACAAAGGGGTGCAAAGAGGCTATGCCACAGCCACGATGAACTATAGCCTCCTTAACGAGGAGAACATCTCGTTGCTGACCATGCAAGAAGAAATTGACGCTTGCATCAGACACGTTGTTCGATTTGCTGCAGAAAAGGGTGTACACATTCGCCAGATGGCTATAGCAGGCACTTCGGCTGGTGGGCATCTATCTATGCTGTATGCCTACAGTCATATACATGCATTACCATTACGCTTCACAGCTATCAAAGTCGGACCAGCAGACTTTCGCATTCTGTTTCCTTACGACAAGAATGCTAAATCAGAAGATATAGAAAACTTCGTTTTCAGTTGTACGGGCAAGCGGGTGAAACTAAACGATTATTCAAGACAATTTACCGACAGCGTCAAGCTACTGGCCTCGCCAATATACTACATCAACGACTCAACAGCTCTACCAGCCATCTTTGCTTATGGAGAGAAAGACGAATTGATTAAGCCAGCGCATTACCATGCCTTATCAGCTGTATACGATAGCCTCTCTAAGCCATACGACCTGATTGTATTTCCTAACTCTGGGCACATGTTGATGAACGACAAGGAGTGTAGTGAGCAATACGATAGCTTAATGACTAATTACTGCAAAAAGTATTTTGGATACTAACAAACAAGTAAATCTCAATTTAACAAATCGAGGAATCAGAAATAAAACAATAATAATAATGATGAAGAAATTAGCAATTCCAACACATGAAGGTATGGTTGATGACCACTTCGGTCACTGCGCCTATTATACAGTCGTTTCGCTTGACGAACAGAATCAGGTTATGAACCAGGAACGTCTGGACTCGCCTGAAGGGTGTGGCTGCAAGTCGAATATTGCCTCTGTCAGGCAGGAGATGGAAGGGGACTTATGTTAGAACACATTGCAGATTTCACGGCTTGGCCCATACTCACAGGTATTTTCGTCGGCTACATTGCCAACCGTATTATGAGCGGTGAGGGCAAGGGATGCTGCATGAACCTTATCATTGGTATTGTAGGCAGTTATGTAGGGACTTTCATCAGTCATCTCTTAGACGTAGAACTACTTGGCAAAGGCTATCTTACGAACTTCGTGTTCTGCGTATTTGGAGCTGTATCTTTCTTGTGGGTATGGAAAAAACTGTTTGACTGACTATGAAGGCTATTGATACAACCAATATGTGCTCGCACCTACAGAAGAAACTGTTTGAAGAGGATGGTGTGTATCATCATCTTTGGACTGCAATTCAGGAAGACCCAGAACTGACAGCTGTGGTTCGCTCACGCCAGCTTCATATCTACCGCAATGGCAAGAAGGTTCTGGTGCTGGCAGGAAAAGCTTCTCCGAAAATCATTCGAGACGATATCATCTGCAAGATGATAGTATTAGAAGAGGAAAATGCAAGATAGTATGACAGAAGACATCGAAAAGACCATTAGCGAGGTGACAGCAAAAGATTCGCATGTGCTCTGCCGTGAAGTGATGTCTATTACCGACACGATGGACGTCATGCTACCGTTCAACCTCACAATACATAAAAAGTTGGGAGAAGTGCATTACCATCACTTTCTTTGCAAGCAGTTGATTACAAATGTTTTATAGAAGTGATGGTAATTCTTTCAACATCACTTTTGTGCCCATTTGCCTTCACCGAAACAGCAAATCCCTGCGTAGACGAGTCATCTCTTACAGTAAAACAAGTTGTTTTACCTTGATAGCCATCGGGTTAACGATGTAAAAGTATAGGGTTTACAGAAGTAAAACAACTTGTTTTACTTTTAGAGTAATATTTTGTAAACATTCTTTCAAACGTATTCTACCAATATAAGCACCCTCAGTAACACCATAATTGGCAGTACTTTTGCATTGAAACCATTAATAACATCACAAATAGTGAATATAATTATTTTATATACATCATAAATAACAAGCTATATAACAAGCTGTTATATAGGAAGTGATGTTAATATAAAATAATCAAAGATGATTGTTAGAGTATGTTCATTCCCATATCATTCATTTTCATAAGTATAGTTTCGACCTGTGAGGTTGAAATGACGCTGAAAGCGTCTCCTCTCAGGACTCGAACTTGTTCGCTTGGCTTGTCAAGAACCGCAGTGTCCGAAGGACCTGCGGAAGCAAGAACAATGCGGAACGCACTCTAGGAGTGCCCCCACAAGTATAAGTGGGCGACCCCTTGGGGGCAATACCCTTCCATCACCTCTCCGGGGGTGCTGCGCACCACTTGGTTCTTGGCCAAGCTACGGCGGTTGAAGGAAATCGGAGTGAACGAAATCTCGCTGGGCGTGGAGAGTGGCGATGACTGGACGCTCCAACGCATCAACAAGGGCTATACCTCCCAGGACATCTTGTTGCAAAGCCAAAAGTTGGAAGAGGCCGGCATCCAGTATTGGATGACTTTCCTCAACGGCGTGGCAGGGCGTGAACACAGCCATGAGCATGCCGTCAACTCCGCCAAGATATTCAACCAGTGCAAGCCGATGCTCGTAGGCACTGGCGGCTTGACACTCTTCCCAGGAACTCCGCTCTTGGAGGAAGCCGAACGAGGTGAATTCACCCCTCTGACAGAGCGCGAACTGATGCAGGAACTGCTCACCTTCCTCGAACTGCTGACTTGCGACTGCGAACTGAATACCCACCACACCTCGTCGATGAATCTCACAGGCTCCGACTTCCTGAAACGGAAGCCCCAGATACTCGAAGCCCTCCGTTATGGCATCGAACATTTCGACATGGATAAACTGACTAGCATCAGGCAGAACAAGCAGACGCTTTAGTTTGATACAAAAGAAGATTGTAGGCAGGTAAGTCCTCCTATAGAACGATGTATATGGCACATAGTATTGCTCTCCCGTGGTCGTTTTATCAGTAGTGTCGACCTGCTTTACCATCGCCATTCCTGGCTCCAGCAATGCCGCGCACATCGCCGAGGATTACGACATCTTCGACTTCGAACTGACTCCCGACGAGATGCAACGCATCAACGCCCTGGAATGCAACCACCGCTTTGCATCCTACTAAATCGGACAAACGGCATTCCACATCAAAAACATGTTTAATTAAATGTGTAGCGCAGAGGTGACAGATTTTTGTTACCGATGCGCTACAATTAAGATAAACACACCAACATCGTACGCAATTTGTTGGGCTATGTCTTCCTGCAAGAACTACTTTTGCCATCTACTTTAGGAAGAAGATAGAGGGGGATACATCCCTGCCGAGTTGGGCCGCCTGGGATGCATGGTTGGGAGAACTTCCTATAGCCCCACCCTGAATTTTGAGATAGAGTTGTTGGGTATAGGTTAATGCCCAACTATGACAGAAATAATTTTGGATAACTTTTTTGCAAAAAAAATATTACCTTTGTAACCTTAACTAGACAAATCGCTTTTGACTATGAAAATAAATGCACTTTTGATGAATGCTGCTGACAACGTGGTCACCACAGTCACAGAGATTGCCAAGGGAGAAGATGTCTGCTTCATGAATGGCAGTGTGTGTGTTGTTCTCAGGGCAGTGGAGGATATTCCCTATTGCCACAAGGTGGCTCTGATAGACATGCCTGTGGGCAGAGAGATTATCAAATATGGGGAAAGCCTTGGTCGCTTGGTGCAGCAGGTAGGCAAAGGAGGTTGGGTGAACGACCTGAACCTGAAGAGTGAGCAGCGCGACTACAACAGCGAACTGGTGGGAGCCGACTGGCAGATGTGTGCGGTGCAGTCGGAATGCCAGCAGCCGAAGCCTTTCCAATTCTGGGGATACCGCCGCACAGAGGGGCGTCCCGGCATCCGCAACCATATCCTCATCCTACCGACATGCGTCTGTGCCAGCGAGAGTTGCCGGATTGTTGCCAGTCAAATACGCGGTGCTGTGAACATTGTTTTCAACACAGGTTGTTCCGACGTTCAGGCCAACACCGAAATGAGTCAGAAAATCCTGACTGGCTTTGCTTGCCATCCCAACATCTATGGGGTGGTTATCATTGGATTGGGATGTGAGACGGTGCCTCACTGGAAGTTGAAGGAGAAAATAGGTCTGCTGACACATAAACCTGTTGTTTCCTTCGGCATCCAGGAGGAAGGCGGCACGTTGAAGACGATAGAGAAGGCAACCCGTGCCGCCCGCCAGATGGCGCAGGAGGCCGGCTTGCAGCAAAAGGAACTGTTCGATGCTTCAGAACTCTATATCGGCATAGAATGCGGCGGTTCGGATGCCACGTCGGGCATTGCCAGCAATCCCTCGGTGGGCGAGATGAGCGACATCCTGGTAGACATGGGTAGCACGACAGTGATGAGTGAGTCGATAGAATGGATAGGCGGTGAGCACATCCTGGCCAAGCGTGCTGCCACGCCCGAGATTCACAACCAGATCATAGAGGTGTGCCGCGAATACGAGGCACATCTCTCCGCTGCCGGACAGGACTGCCGTGCCGGACAGCCTACGCCAGGCAACAAGGCGGGCGGACTTTCCACTCTTGAGGAGAAAAGTCTCGGATGTATCAGGAAAGGCGGTACGCGTCCCATCCGTGAGGTTCTTCCTCAGGCGGTAAGGCCTTCAGAAAAGGGTGCCGTGGTGATGGACACTGCAGGTTTCGACATCGCATCGGTCACCTCGATGGTGGCTTCCGGCTGTCAGATGGTCGTATTCACCACTGGCCGCGGAACACCAACAGGCAATGCCATAGCACCCGTGCTGAAGGTGACGGCCAACGAGCGGACATACCACATGATGGAGGACAATATGGACGTTGACCTCAGTGCCGTCATCCGAGGGGAGAAGACCGTCCGGCAAATGGGTATGCAACTC
>JAEEGH010018018.1_pt1 | contig 14970 bp, 12 predicted proteins | sample 9134181 | NCBI WGS metagenome assembly JAEEGH01 (sample SAMN16246544, study PRJNA631951) | gut metagenome | biome: gut microbiome; feature: rumen; material: DP-attached | host: Bos | place: Iran: Karaj | collected 2018-10 | reverse complement strand
CGGAAAAAAGAACAAACTCACATTCAGAAATCGAAAGAGCTACAAGAGCTTTTTGAATTTAATGAGTTCATGAGTTCTTTACTGGCCGGTGATCATTATGTCGCAAAAAGTGAATATTTGAACACACTCAAGGAGAAAAAAGGTCTCGTTGAGTGGTTCGCTGTTCTCAAATCCAGTGGCACAATCGGTGATTACTGTAAAAAGAACTCTGTAAGCGCTGAACAGATCGCCCTAATTCAGGACCGCTTTGAGAAATTTGAATCACTGATCGATGCCCAAAATGACCAGTATGTTGAAACACAGATGCGGGTCCAAGAAAAATATCTGGACTCTATTCTGAAGGATTGTGATCCTAAGATTTGTCTAGATGCTGACCAGCGGAAAGTGGTTCTGACTGATGAGGACTATTGCTTGGTTATTGCTGGCGCTGGTGCTGGAAAAACTACAACAGTCGCCGCTAAAGTTAAGTACCTAGTTGAGAAGCAAAAAGTCGATCCGAAGCAAATACTGGTTATCTCGTTTACCAATAAGGCAGTAAACGAACTAAGGCAGCGTATTATTGGCGAGCTTCATATTGAATGTCCAATTGCAACATTTCATTCCACAGGTAACGCCGTACTTCACAAAAATAATACCGATAAGCTGAATATTGTTGATTCTAACAAGCTGTACTTCGTTGTCCAAGATTACTTTCGAAATTCTGTGTTACGGAATGAAAGCACAGTCAATAACCTCATACTGTTTTTCGCCTCCTATTTTGATGCTCCGTTTGAAGGCAAAGACCTAAACGCTTTTTTTAACAACCTCGCTAAATCCAACTTCACTACAATGAGAAGCGAGTTAGAGGACTTTAAGCAACAGGTAATTGATGCTCGTTCAAAGAAAACTGTAACGATCCAGAGTGAAATAATGCGATCCAACCAAGAAGTTGAGATCGCCAATTTCCTGTATCTGAATGGTCTTGATTACGAATATGAGCCTCTGTATCAGTACGACATTTTGTTTTCACGGAAGCCTTATACTCCTGATTTCCGTATTACACAAGGTGATCGAGCGGCGTATATCGAGCACTTTGGTATCACAGAGGATGGACGTAATGACCGGTTTTCAGCTGATGAACTAGCTGCTTATAAGAAGGCTGTTAATGATAAAGTTCTCCTCCATAAGCAACACGGGACAAAACTGATTTATACTTTCTCTTCCTATCGAGACCATCGTCCACTCATTGATCATCTTCGAGAGCAGCTCGAACAGAACGGATTTGAACTCCATCCTCGTTCAAACAGAGAGGTCATGGAGAAGCTTGTCACTTCTGAAGAAAACAGATACATCCGCAAGCTTGTCAATCTTATCTGCCGGTTCATTACAAACTTTAAGACAAACGGGTATACCGTTGATGACTTTAACCGGATGTATCATTCCACACAGAACGTCCGAACCCGCCTTTTCCTGAATATTTGCAATGACTGCTATCTGGAATACGAGCGGTATCTCAAAGAGAATCAGGCTGTCGACTTTCAGGATATGATTAATGAGTCCGCCCGAATTCTTAGAGAAGTCAAAGAAATGAAGCAAAAGCTTCGGTTCCGGTATATCATCGTCGATGAGTACCAAGATATCTCACGACAGCGCTTCGACCTGGTTTCGGCCTTGCACGAAGTGACTGATGCAAAAATCATTGCTGTCGGTGATGATTGGCAGTCGATCTATGCGTTCAGTGGTTCGGACATTACCCTGTTTACCAAGTTTGAGGAAAAGATGGGGTATGCGAAGCTGCTCAAAATTGTGCGGACCTACAGGAACTCTCAGGAAGTCATTGACATTGCCGGCAACTTCATTCAGAAGAACAAATCACAAATTGAGAAAGACTTGATATCCCCAAAGCACATCGAGGATCCCGTAATAATCTATACATATGACAGCACTCGTAAAGACCGCGATGGCGACAATAAAAGTGGCGTAACCCATGCGATTGCTCATGCAGTTGAAGTTGCGTTAGAGCAAATCATTCAATACAACAAAGCAGAAGGAAAACCAGCGGACTCTACCATCCTTCTGCTAGGACGTTTTGGATTTGATGGTGATCGCTTAGAGAAATCGGGCTTATTTGAATACATCTCCCGCGGCAACAAGATCCGCTCTGTGAAGTATCCGAAACTTGATATCACGTTTATGACTGCACATTCCTCGAAAGGCCTCGGCTATGACAATGTGATTGTCGTAAACGGAAGAAATGAAACGTATGGGTTCCCTTCGAAAATAGAGAACGATCCTGTCCTGTCCTTTGTCGTACAAGAGGATCTATCAATTGAGTACGCCGAGGAGCGACGCCTCTTTTATGTCGCAATGACACGAACAAAGAATCGTGTGTTCTTCATAGCTCCTAAGCAGAATCCTTCGGAGTTCCTGTTAGAGATCAAACGAGACTACAAGAACGTTGAACTGAAAGGCGAATGGAACGAAGATCCGGACAAAACCCCTTATACAAAAAAGAGCTGCCCTATGTGCGGTTACCCAATGCAATTCAGGTATAAAGCGGCGTATGGACTTAGGCTGTATATCTGCACGAATGAGCCTGAAGTTTGCGGCTTCATGACCAACGAGTACAAAGCCGGGAAGCTTTCTATCATCAAGTGCGACCAATGCCGAGACGGCTATCTGATTGTGAAGCCGGGCAAAGAAAAGACTTCTTATATGCTCGGCTGTACAAACTACAAAAAGGATGGAACTGGTTGCTCCCGCGTCATGAGTCCGAGGTATTTCTACAACTTCATGAATATCAACGATCTGGAGCCGGGCAATCCTGTTGTCATTCCGAAAGGCCTTGATATTCAGCCAAAGTCTAAAACGAGCGTAGAAAAACCTGCTGTTGATCAGAAACCAGAGGAACGGAAAATCATAGATGCGGTTGAAACAAAGGCCGTCATTTATAACGGCAATGATCTCAATCAGGTGATTGTAACCATCCTTCAATGTCTAAATGATTTGAGCTCAAAGAAGTACTATGGAACAACGACTTTGATAGATGTTCTTCGTGGAAGTCAAAGCAAAAAAATCCTTTCTGGTGGACTGGAAGCAATCGATGGATACAGCAAGCTGTCAGGGCTAAGTAGAGAAGATTTGACGTTTATTATTGAATGGCTTATATCGAACGGTTATATACTTCAAACTAAAGGTCCATATCCAGTCCTACATCCGACAAATAAGGGCATAAACTATGCCGAATACATGACCAATCAAAAACTCCATGCGCTAAGGCGGGCGCTAGAAAAACCAAGTACATAAATTAAAAACTGAATGACCGTCATCATTGATGACGGTCATTCTATATGTTTCCAGATGTGATTTCAGAATCATCTTGATATTTCCAAAAGAAACTTCTGAGTGGTTCCTTTGGAAACACAAAAAGAATTGACCCCAAAACATACCTTGGATTTTGGGGAGAACTGATGGGGAGAACACGTATAACTTTTGAACTCTCAAACCATCCGAAAACCCAATGAAATCAAGGGTTTCGGGGATTGGAGATTGTGTAGAACACGTGTAGAACACATATGATTTAGAATACAATGTTTTCAACCAGGAGAGCGCTCCTTTCCGAGTTTTAGGAAGAGCATTTGAAAACACAAAAAGGGCGGGATCATATGTCCCGCCCTTCTGCCGTCTATTGTCCCTGTCTCACCGTATCCAGGTATCCTTTCACGTCGCCGGCTAAGACCAGCTCCGCATAAGCGTCCGGATCGTTGTAGATCAGATAATCCAGCTCCCTCCGGTCAAGCCAGGTCTCCACGAACTCCCGTTCCACGGCGAGGGTGTCGATGGCAATGACCGATCCGTCCGCCCGCCGCGATTCCACGCAGGCCGTGTCCAAATTGAAAGCCCAATTTGTTTCCGTCATTTCTTTGCCTCCCTGTATGTATTCTTTCGCCATGGTCACTTGCCCTCCATTTCCGCGTCGAAGCGTTTCTTATCCCGGAAGAAACCATCTCTCAAGAGTTGCTTATGGTGTTCCTCCAACAGCCGCTGAGTGTCGATGACGTTCTCGAAACGCTTCTGGGCTTCTAGGCAGGGGGCGGCCAGGACGCTGCGGTCCAAATCCCAGAGGCGCAGACCCTCCAGGTAGGCGGAGCGGCGCTTGTCGTCCAGGATGAAGGGTGTGACGCCGTGGCGCAGGCACTCCTTGAACATCAGCAGCCGTCCGATTCGGCCGTTCCCGTCGTCAAAGGGGCGGATGCGCTCGAAGTGCACGTGGAAGTCCAGGATCTGCAGCAGGGTCACTTCCTGCAGGTGTTCATACTCGCCGATCAGCTTGCTCATCTGGGAGTTGATGTCCTTAGCCACGGGAGCTTTCAGTTTTTCCAGATTGTTGGTCTTGGTGCGGTAGACACCGATGCGGCATTTACCCCGGCGCTCGTCGAAGGTGCCGTAGAACATCTGATAGTGCAGCCGCTTGATGTAGATCTGGGTCAGCGCCTGGGTGGCGGTATCAATGATGTGATCCACGCAGAGCATATGGTCGGTGGCCTCGATGAGATCGTCTACCTTTATGGGCTCGAAGCCGGTCTTGACCTTGTCCGTCTCGAAGATCTCCGTGATCTGGGTGAGCATCAGCCGGTTGCTGGCCATGCGCCCGTTACTGTAGGTTAGGTTTGTCTGCACGTAGTCATACAGGCCGTGGAACATCTTCTTGGTCTTCTGCTGCCGGAGCTTCTTGACCAGAGGTGGCTGAGGCTTGGGAGTTGGATTCTCCTGAATGTCCGGAACTTTTCGCTCCGGTTTCTCCGCATCTTCGGGAACAAACCACACTTCATCTTCCTGATAAGCGCCTTGAATACGCCCCTGAATACAATAACGCCTGACCATCCGGTCGCTAATTTTCCATTTTTTCGCCGCGTCTGATACCGAAATGTACATATTGGAAGGCTCCTTTTTATTAGATTTGCACAATTCTGCGGAACTTTTGCGATGTTGCGGAACTTTTCCTGACCAGAATTGTGACCAGAATTACAGCAAGAAGCCTTGTACCAGACGTAAAATAATGAATTATTTGATAAACAGAATAGACTTATTTTGCTCAAAAATACGCATTTTCAGAACATGGACTTTCCCGAGAGCCGATGGCATTCAAGAGGTTGGCGGTAATATGCAGCATTTAATGGACTTATTAGCACTCAATGGATGAAATAGCAAACAGCGAACACCAAATTTTACCAAATGGTGCCATTCAGTCCTTTATATTGCGTTGTAATTCTGGTCAAGCTCTTTCCATAATGCATATTGAAAAGGTGCACTCTTCCTTTAGTCAAACGAATTCCCTTTATCCCCTCTTGACTGGCTAACGGTATGCCGTTATAATGCTTTTGAGAGTGAGGTGATCACCGTGCGTCTTTCTGCTATTCTGAATGAGAAAAAGATCTCGACCTATCAATGCTCCCGCCAAAGCAGCATACCCTATACTACTCTTCTGGAATTGGTTAAGGGGAAAACCAGTATTGAAAAGTGTTCTGCCGAAACTGTCTTTCGTCTGGCAAAAGCGCTTGATATGACGATGGATGAGCTATATACACAGCTCCACAGTTCGGAAGCCCGTGCTGCATTTGAAACCTTTAAAAGCAACGTATGCCATGCTGTGAAAGAAAAGGGCGATCTCGACTTCATTATTGATACGCTTCGTGGGGATGAAGTCGGAAAGTACTGGGAACGGCAATGGTATCCGGAGGCGTACTACACGCTTGCCATGCTGGATTATCTCAGCCGGGAGAATGATCTTCCGATATGTTCAAACTACGAAAGCATTCGACAAACCTCTCTGAAAAAGCCTGTCTTTCCCAGAGACATCGAGCTGGCAGCAAGGATTGATCCAAGCCTTGATGTAAAAGCGCAGGCGGTCCGCGAGTCTATCCCCGAGTTCATTCGTTTTAATATCGTGGAGAAGGATGTAAGAAATGTCTGCTGAAAACACAATCACGAAAGATAACCTGGATTTTTACCTCCGGGAGCTGGCAAAGGAGTACCGGAAGCTGAACGGAACGAAGGTCAAGGCTGAGATCATCCTCGTCGGTGGTGCAGCTGTCCTGGCCAGTTACGGGTTTCGGGAAATGACGGTAGATATTGACGCAATCATTCAAGCCTCTGGAGCCATGAAAGATGCCATCAACCGGGTAGGTGACAGATATGGACTGCCTGTCGGGTGGCTAAATGCGGATTTCCGCAAAACCGCCTCCTACAGTGACAAGCTGTACGAACACTCTGAGTATCTCTTCACCCGTTCCAATGTTTTGGAAATCCGAACGATACGAGCAGAATATCTGATTGCCATGAAGCTGGTTTCCGGGCGGAGGTACAAGAAAGATCTGTCCGATATCGTCGGGATACTGTATGAACAGCAAAAGAAAGAAAAGCCGATCACTTTGGAAATGATCGACCGGGCCGTGATCGAGCTCTACAATTCTTGGGACAGTGTCGATGCATATGCGAAAGCTGTACTTGAGAAGGCCCTTGCCAGTGATGACCTGGTATCCTTGTTTGAAGCCCAGATGGCCGAGGAGGCACAGGCGAAGGATGCCGTGCTTGAGATTGACAAAAAGTATCCTGACCTAATAAACGCTGATAATATCAATGAGATCATTGAACAAGCGAGAAAGAAAAAGCATGAGGATTGATTTAAAATCATTGCTAGAGCAGAAGAACAATGTGTATGACCATATTTTTTATGAGTTCAGCATGTATAATAATTCTTTCAGTGCGCTTTTGTCGGTGGTAAATTGTGATGAAACGCAACTACCTGACAAACAGTTTTGGATGAATGTCCTACTGGAAAGCCATGCTACGCATCTGCGAAATCTGATTCATTTCTTTAGTGGGAAAGATTCTATAAGTGCCATCACTGTTTTGAGGGAGAATCCCCATCTTGGAATATCTGATGCAGATGGGAAATGTAAGATAATCGATCAGGCTATCAGCCATATCACTATCGAGAGAGTAACATCTGCAACGGGAAACAATAGTCTTACCAAAAGAATAGATGACTTGATAAAGAGGATGTATCCGGAGATGTGCTCGAGAATCGCGAAGTATTTACAGTTATTATCAGATGAATCCAAGATAAACGAGCAGTATATGTCTGAATTCAAAACCAATGAAATTCAAATAGAGTATCAAGAATTGTCAAAGCTATTCATCAAACGAAGCGATCCAGCAATAGGGATAAGCAATACACTCGCGACTACGTCTTGACAATCCCCCTGTCAGATAGCCCTTGTTCCGAGTAATCAGAATACTAGAGGGAAAGAGACTACTCTCAACTGTATCTTGAATTGTGCAAAAGAGCCCGTATCAGCGTCTGCCGATACGGGCTCCGAGTGTATTAGACTGATGTATTAGTTTTTGCTTCGATCCATTTTATGAGAGCACCCTTAGGAATAATGATTCGGCTGCCGATCTCCATCACAGGGAACCCTTCCTCGCGGACGAGATCATAGGCGTGGGATCTCGAGATTCCAAAGAGGGCTGCGACATCCGTTACCGAGAGCATCAATGGGAGCTCATCATAAGACTTGTATGTGTTTTTTGCCATCGTCATTTGCCCCCCTTTTCCGCATCAAAGCGTTTCTTGTCCCGGAAGAAACCGTCTCTCAGGAGCTGTTTATGGTGGTCTTCCAGAAGGCGCTGGGTGTCGATGACGTTCTCAAAGCGCTTCTGGGCTTCGAGACAGGGGGCAGCAAGAACGCTGCGGTCAAGGTCCCAGAGGCGCAGACCCTCCAGGTAGGCGGAGCGGCGCTTGTCGTCCAGGATGAAGGGCGTGACGCTGTGGCGCAGGCACTCCTTGAACATGAGAAGCCGTCCGATCCGGCCGTTCCCGTCGTCAAAGGGACGGATGCGCTCGAAGCGCACGTGGAAGTCCAGGATCTGCAGCAGCGTAACTTCCTGAAGCCGCTCGTACTCCCCCAGGAGCTTGCTCATCCGGGAGTTGATATTCTTCGCCGCAGGAGCCTTCAGCTTCTCCAGGTTATTGGACTTGGTGCGGTAGACCCCGATGCGGCACTTGCCCCGGCGCTCGTCGAAGGTTCCGTAGAACATCAGATAGTGCAGCCGCTTTATGTAGGTCTGTGTCAGCGCCTGGGTGGCCGTGTCGATGATGTGATCCACGCAGAGCATGTGATCTGTGGCCTCAATGAGATCGTCCACCTTGATGGGTTCGAAGCCGGTCTTGACCTTGTCAGTCTCGAAGATCTCCGTGATCTGGGTGAGCATCAGCCGGTTGCTGGCCATGCGCCCGTTGCTGTAGGTAAGATTGGTCTGCACGTAGTCATACAAGCCGTGGAACATTTTCTTGGTTTTCTGCTGCCGGAGCTTCTTGACCAGAGGAGGCTGGGGCTTTGGTGCAGGCTTCTCCGATTCTTCCGGGATTTTTCGCGCCGGTTTCTCCGCATCTTCGGGGATAAACCACACCTCATCGTCCTGATAAGCGCCTTGAATACGCCCCTGAATACAATAACGCCTGACCATTTGGACGCTGACGCTCCATTTTTCTGCCGCATCTGATACAGATATGTACATGTTATTAGGCTCCTATTTGTTTATATTGCACAATTCTGCGCAACTTTTGCGATTTCGCGCAACTTTTCCTGACCAGAATTGTGACCAGAATTACAGCAAGAAACCTTGTACCAGACAAATAATAATGTACTTTTTAGTTTACGTAATGTACATATTAGACACAATATACGTATTATTATGCATTGTATTCATTTTCGCGAGCCATGGCATTCAAGAGGTCAGCGGTTCGATCCCGCCTTTCTCCACCAGGTATGAAATCCTGGAAGTCCTTTATTTGCAAGGACTTCCGGGATTTTTCTATGTCCGGACGCCTGCAAGCCATGATTTTACTGAAATTTTAGCATGTTTTGTTACGTTTGCGTTCGCTTTGTGTGGTAATTTAAAGGAAATAGGAAAACAAAAGGCCAAAGGAGGAAATACTATGCCAAGATATATCGCCCAGGGAAAGAAGGCCCTCGACGCCTTTATGAACAGCAGAGAGGCACGCAGCACGCTCCAGGAGATGGTGCGCAGGATCCCGGAGGACTCCCCCGCGCTCCAGCCGCTGCTGAACGCGGCCAGAACCTTCAACGGCAGGCTCCTTTCCCTTTCAGGAATGCCTGAGAGGCCCATCGAAGTCGTGGAGCAGGAGGCCATCGAAGCGGCGCAGCAGCTGCAAACCGCGCTGAACGACCTTTCTTCGCAGCAGCCGGAGCTTTACCGCCAGCATGCGGAGGCCTTCGAGCGCACATGGCAGGGGCTGGAGCTGGAGATCGAGGGGGCTGCGCCCCAGGCACAGGCCCAGGAAGCCCCGAAGGTCCAGGCAGCCCCGAAGGACTCGGAGCACCCGGAGATGGACGTGCTCGGGAAGGACCGCGTCAATGGCTTTGTCCGGTATTTGGCCCGCGCCATGAAGGAGAACAGCCCTGATGGGAAGCTGCTGAACGACCTGAATGCGCGGATTACAGAGCATACTGACAAATTGCCGCAGAAAGAACGCAAAAAGTACGGCGGGTACTACGTGAAAAAGATCCTGGAAGAAGTCACTAAAACGTCCGAGACCGTCAATACGGAGAAGGAGGCTTCCGGGGATTCCCAGCTCGGCGCGTACCAATTTAATCAGCTGAAAACGAGCTTGATTCGGCTGAAGAAGTCGGATCCTGAGGCGTACAACAAGATCTACGGTCCCTTTTTCGAGGCCGCGGGGAAGCTGGATCTCTCCATGGATCAGGAGAAATATACCAGTATGCGCAAAGCCAAGAAGGCCAGGGAGGCGGCGGCGGCCGAAGCGGACAAGAAGTCCCTTGCGGAATTGGAAAGCAGAAAAGTCACGCTCTACGGCAACGTGGAGGTCATGGAAAACTCCGGCATCCATTATTATGAAAAAGTACGCAATACTGCAATCAGATCAACATCGCCCGTAAGGCAAAGGTTGGCTCCTCCAATTATATAAAACCCAGCGATTTCATTGTGCAAAGGAACTCCATGCCCGCCGAGCCGGGGAAGAACATAGAAGAAGCCGATCCGGAACTCAGCAGCCGGAACAGCGTCTGAGAATGCTGTGCCTGAAGCTCCCGGAATAAAAGAAACACCGCATAATCCATGGCGCGCAGATCGCGCAGTCGGGATCATGCGGTGTTTTTCAAGTACGGCGGCAGCGACGACCTCGATCGAACCTGTGACTTGTTCTGAATCGAGCCTCATCCCCCTGTGAATGCATCCCCGGCGGCAGGGAACGCCGGCAGAACTGGGTGGGATCTCGCCACGCGGCCTCTGGCAATATCGAAGCGGCGCAGAACTTCCCGCATATCCTCCGGCAGACGCGCTTTGCATGCTTCTTCGAGGGCAGCCGGAACTCCGTAGAATGCTTCCGCGATGCTCCCTGCGATACAGGTCAGCGTATCGCAGTCGCCGCCCAGGGATACCGCCGTCCGGATCACGTCCTCAAAGCCGGTTCCCTCCAGGAAGGCGGTGATCGCTTCCGGCACGGTCTCCTGGCAGCTCTCCACATGACGATAGCCGGGCCGGATCTCATCGCAGGTGCGGGATAGGTCATAGCCGAATTCCCGGCAGATATACTCCCGGATCTCCTCCTTGCCGCTGCCGGTCCTGGCCATGAAAATGGCGCAGGCCGTTGCCTCCGCGCCTTTTATGCCCTCAGGGTGATCGTGTGTGACCTCGGCAGTCCGGCGAGCCATGCGTCTTGTCATGGCCAGGGTCCCATACAGCCAGCCTGCTGCGGAAACGCGCATGGCTGCACCGTTTCCGTAACTGCCGTAGGGCTGCGGATCGCTGGACCGGAGCCAGCGACTGAAGCGGACGCCGTATCCGGCATGCGGATACTTCCTGCCCCATTTCCGCAGGGATCGCACCAGCAGGTCACGGGTTTCAGTCTGCGCGCCATTCTGCACTTCCAGCAAAGCCTCGGCCACTGCGACGGTCATGATCGTATCGTCAGTATAGCTGCTCTTTTCCGTAAACAGCGGGAAATCCTTTGTCTTCCCGCCTCTGTCGAATTCATAAGGAGCCCCGATCATATCCCCAAGAATCGCTCCGTACATGTTCCTTCCCCCTCGTTTCATTTTCTGATCCGAGTATACCGGAAAGAAAGAGCGAAGAGGTCGTTTGTTGAACGACAAATGACCTCTCCCCTTTTTTATCTGCTTCGCATAAAGAGCCCGATCACGCCGCCCCAATCTCCGTCCATGCAGATCCGGCGGTGTCGTGATACGGGTCTTCCTCATGATTCGCTCTTCCTTCTGTTATACCTCTCGATCTCCTCATGGATCACGGGCAGAACATGGGGGAAGATGGTACCGGGGCCGCCGTAGGTATAGCTGGGAATGAAGCCTTTCAGCCGGCCATAGCTGTCCAGCACCCGGCGCATTTCCCGGCGGATCTCCTCCTCCGTGGAATCCTCCCGGTCGATCACGGAACTGACGCCCCCCATCAGGGCCATTCGCCCATCCAGTCGGCGGCTCAGACCCACGATGTCGTTGGTGGGAAGCACCCCCTGCCAGATGTCGATGCCGATCTCCGCCATATCCTCCGCGATAGGCTCGCAGAACGAATCCGCATGGTGCATCACCAGCACGCCCTGGCTGTGAAGATAGCTGTAAAGCCTGCGGAAAGGTTCTTTAAAGAACTCCCGCCAGGTGTCCGGATGCATGAACATAGCGTGTTCGCTGCCCCAGTCGTCATGGGAACAGATCACATCCGGGTGCAGATTCTCCACGATGAGTTTCATGTACTCCAGGCGAAAATCCGCGACCACCTCGATGAGCTCATGCATCTCCTTCGGATACAGCAGGAGATTCATCAGCGTATCCTCAAAGGTCATGAGCATATGCAGCTGCTCAAAGATCCCGGTGCCCATAACAGTCATGGACAGGAACCCTTCCGGGATCTCTTCCTTGTTTTTCAGGGCTGTCTCCCATCCCTGAGAACAATTGACCCGCAGATCGGGCACCGTTACATACTTCTCCCATTCCTCGATGTTCCGGATCACCTGGTTCTCCGGCGTGACGATGGGGATAGCTGCGGGCTGATCTTCCGGAAAGGAAATGTAGGTCCCCCAGCGGTCATAGGAGTTGGTGCCGCGTACCCGATTTCCCCGGACGAACTGGAAAACGGGGTCGCCGCCGATGGGACGAAAGGGCGTAAAGCATACGGGCAGCCGCTCCGGATGTCCGCCCCTTCGGATGGTTTCCAACAGGTTCTCTTTTGGACTGAGCATTAAACCTCCACCTCGCTTCGCTTATCTCTATGATTCCTCCCCGGTCTCTTCGGCGCTGCGTGACCGGGAGACGTCTGCGATTCTTTCCGCTATCCGGATGAAAGCTTCCCTATCCTCCGCGCCCAGGGCTTCGGCGACGGCGGAGGCCCGCCAAGTCCTCCGTGCGTCGAATGCGATGTGTTTACGGACATTTGCGTATCGGCCAAGTATTTTAGAATACTATACAAGCAAGATGCATGCCGGAATTGTGCGGTATTGTCTTAATATCCAACACTCGTTAATGATAATCCGGACAAAGGCACTTTGTCAACCCGGAACGGCCCGCCCGGCGAGAGAACAAACTGCGTCAGCGGATGATCGAATGGCGATCAGCGGGCTCCCCGATCATGTTCCCGCTTGCGCGAAAAGACGCCGCCATATATAATGTAATCAAAATCCAGCTGAGCGCATTGTCTGCGGCAGTGATAAACGGGATTTGTACCGGGAGGATGCTTTATGTTCGATTTTCATTATTATACGCCAACCAAGGTCATCTTCGGCAGAGGGGCCGAGGGCAGTGTCGCAGCCCTGATCCGGGAATTCGGGGGCAGCAAGGTATTGGTCCATTACGGGGGCGGGAGCGTTGTCCGCACCGGGCTTCTCAAGAAAACCACCGACCTGCTGGAAGCTGCCGGGATCCCATACGTCACCCTTGGCGGCGTGGTGCCGAACCCGCGCCTGAGCCTTGTCTATGAGGGCATTGCGCTGTGCAGGAAAGAAAACGTCGATTTCCTGTTGGCTGTGGGCGGCGGAAGCACCATTGACTCCGCTAAGGCCATCGGCTATGGCGCCGCCAATGAAGGCGATGTTTGGGATTTCTACGATTACAAGCGGAAAGCAGCCGCCTGCCTTCCGATCGGCGTGATCCTTACCCTTGCCGCTACGGGAAGCGAGATGAGCGACTCCTCTGTGATCACCAGGGAGGAAGGCCGGATCAAGCGAGGCTACAACAGCGATCTCTGCCGGCCGAAGTTTGCGATCATGGATCCTGAACTCACCATGACGCTGCCGGACTACCAGACCGCCTGCGGCTGCGCAGACATCCTGATGCATACCATGGAGCGGTACTTCACGAACGGCGGGAATATGGAGATCACCGATGCGCTGGCGGAGGGGCTTCTCCGCACCGTGATGCGCAATGCCGAGATCCTCGCGGAAGACCCGCGCAATTACGATGCCCGCGCCGAGGTCATGTGGGCGGGAAGCCTGTCCCACAACGGGCTCACCGGCTGCGGAAGCGACGGGGGCGACTGGATGACGCACAAGCTGCAGCATGAGCTTGGCGGTCTCTATGACGTGGCGCACGGTGCGGGACTCACCGCACTCTGGGGAAGCTGGGCAAGATACGTCTATCGCAACTGCCTGCCCCGGTTCAAGCGATTTGCCCTGCACGTGATGGGCGTAGAGCCCGCCGGATCGGAGGAGGAGATCGCGCTCAAAGGGATCGAGGCCATGGAGGATTTCTTCCGCAGGATCCACATGCCCACAAACCTGCGGGAACTGGGCGTCAACGCCACGGAGGAAGACCTCATGACCATGGCGCATAAATGCGCTGTCGGCGTCGGCGGGGCGAAGGGTTCCGCCAGGCTTCTCAGGGAAGAGGATATGCTGGCGATCTACAGAGCCGCTCTGTGACGGAGCGTCCGGTTATGGGAAACGCGAAACGGGCGCCGTTCGGAGCAGCCGGTATGGCGGAGGAGATATATGTCGTATGATTTCTACGTGCGGACCTTGCAGGATCTGATCGATGCGGTTCAGGAATACGGCATCGTTCCATATTTCTCAACCATGATCCCCGGCTTTTCTTTGGAGGACCATTGCCATCCCCAGACGCTGTTCAATGATTCGGAGGACAACACCTGGTTCTGGAAGGGTCCGGTGATCCGGGCAACAGGCTGCGCTTACGGAAAATTCTTCTGGAAGAAGGCCGCCTATGTCCGGAAGGACCTCTTCCTGGACCTTGCAAATTACCGGCGTGACGGTTACGATTTCGACGCGAGATATGAGGAAGGGCTGGCCCGGTATCAGGACAAGCAGCTGTTTGATCTGATCGATGAAAATGCGCCCGTGACCTCGAAGGAGCTGCGGAAGATCGGGGGCTATGCCTACCACGGGCGCTGGCAGAAAACCGAGGGAGTCAAGGGCTTTGATACGTCCGTCACCCGCCTTCAGGAGCAGTGCTACGTGCTTACCAGCGGCTTTGTCTTCACAAGGGACAAGTCCGGACGTCTGCGCGGCTGGGGCGCTGCGGAATACTCGACGCCGGAACGGTTCTTTGGAAATGAGTTTTCCGACAACGTGTATGCGCGGACGCCGGAAGAATCCTATCAGCGGTTGATGGCGCACATGCGCGCCCTGCTCCCGGAAGTTCAGGAGGAAACGATAAAGAAATTCATTCATTAGCAAAGAGCGGACCGGAGAGAACATCTGTCAAAAGGCAAATGGTCCCTCCGGTCCATGCTTTCTCGGTTTACTCATACTAATACCTGATAGAAATCTAGGATCGAGCAGTGAGCAGAAATCGTGTCAGACGAGGCGGAGGACGAAGGCGGGCTGTCGCCCGTCAAGGCCGACAACGAAGTTTGGCGCGATTTATGCCACTGGGAATCCGAGATTTCTATTGGGTATTAGTATCAGTCAGGAACCATCAATTCTCC
>JAEEGH010018017.1_pt1 | contig 14971 bp, 7 predicted proteins | sample 9134181 | NCBI WGS metagenome assembly JAEEGH01 (sample SAMN16246544, study PRJNA631951) | gut metagenome | biome: gut microbiome; feature: rumen; material: DP-attached | host: Bos | place: Iran: Karaj | collected 2018-10 | reverse complement strand
AAACACTGTGCGGACGTTGTGCGAAGACGAGACAATCGACCGCAAGGCGATGAAAAGCCATTTCGCGTCGTTGACGATTGGATCGTGCGCGGCGGGAATCGTCGTGGGGCGGCGCGGCCATCGGCTGTTGCATTCCGCATGGCGTGCGGATACATCGCACAATCGTCTCTGCCAGGGGGCGGTGGAAGGCGGCATGACGGATGACAGCAAGCCGTTGATGGAGACGGATTCGGAAGAGCTGTTAGTTCGCGGCGTGGCGTTGGCGGAAGGGATGTGGGCGGAGCTGCGTGCGGCGTGTGGTTGGAATGATGGCGCACAACCGGATGTGGTGGTGACACATCAAGTCGGAAAGATGCATAGGCAAAGGCTTTATGAGCATTTGAAGTTGCCTCCAGAACTAGATTACTCCACGTTTGAGCGGCTGGGCAATTGCGGCTCCGCGTCGCTTCCCGCAACGCTGGCCTTGGCGGAGGAGGAAGGCCGCCTGCAAAAAGGACAGAAAGTGGCGTTGCTTGGCATCGGTAGCGGAATCAACTGCGCAGGGCTGGGCGTTGAATGGTAATTAACAAGCTTAAAGCCAAAAGCTTAAAGCTTAAAGCAAATACAATTAACAATTAAGGAAATTATGAATTAAGTTTTAGCACATATGATTAAAAAATATCAAGAGCAAAACAAAAAATAATTATTAATTGTTAATTACACATTAATCATTACTCATTAATCATTAATCAATAAAAATGACCTTGATACAAAACATAGATAGTCGAGAACTTCTTGATTCCCAAGGCAATGCGACGTTAGAATGCGATGTCGCGTTGGAATGTGGCGCGTTGGGCAGGGCGGTGGCGGTCGTCGGCGTGCCTAATGAGAAGTTAGACGATGATCCGAAGCGTTACTGGGGGAAGGGCGTCGGCATGGCGCTGTCCAATGTGCGTGATTTGGTTGCGACGCAATTGCGCGGTATGGACGCATTGAATCAAGCAGGCGTCGATCGCACGTTGGAGAATCTGGAGAGTATCGGCGGCAATTCAAGTTTAGCGGTTTCGCTAGCGGTCGCGCAGGCAGCCGCCTTGGCGGTGGAGCTTCCGCTGTGCCGTTATCTGGGCGGTGTGAATACGCGGCGGTTGCCGAATCCGCTTGTCAGCGTGGCGCATATCGTCAACTATAGCCAATTTGGCGAGTTGCTTCTCGTGTGGCGGCGTTCAAGCGTCCGTTTCCGCGAACGGCTACGTGGTTGCGCGGAAATCGCCCATGCATTTGAAGAGGAAATCGCAAATCGCGGACTTCGCAAGTCCATTGGACTAAATGGCTTGGAGATATTCGATGGCGACGAGCGGGAGATTCTGGACAGTTTGCGACAGGCTATGGAAGTGGCCGGTTACACGCAGGGAGAGGAAGTGTCCATCGGTCTGGCCAGACCGACGGCGGCGGATCAATCGTCGCCGGAAGGCCGACGCGAAGGTTTGTTGGATTTGTTGAAAGAGTATCCGATTTCCTATGTGGAAATCGATTGGCCAGATGACGAAGCGGCGGCATTGGCCGGCCTGCCGGAACTGCAAAATGTCACGTTGTGCGGCACGGCACCACGCTGCCGTGCGCGGCGGCTGGATTTGAACATGGAGAAGACGCTGACGCGTCTTCTTGAACGTGCAACCGCTGTTCGTGATAGCGGCAAGACATTGGTCGTTTCCGCTCTTACGGCGGGTGGCGCGGACGATTTGTTCGCCGCCGATCTATCGGTGGCGTTGCATGCGGAATATGCGCGTTTCGGCTCGCTCACGCGAGGCGAAAGCATTGCGAAATACAACCAATTAGTGAGGCTGGAAGAATCTTTTGGTTAGATTTAGCCTAGACTTCTAGAATCCTAGAAGTCTAGTAGCAGAATGCTTAATAATCATGGGAAAATATATATAGTATAAGGAAAACACATGTCAGGAAAAACACTTGTCGGAAAGATCATCGAAGCGCATTTGGTGAAAGGAAAATGCGAAGTTGGTTCAGAAGTCGAAATTCGCATTGACCAGACGCTCTGTCAGGATGCGACGGGAACGATGGCGTTTTTGGAATTGGAAGCCATGGGCGTCAAACGCGTGAAAACGGAGCTTTCGATTCAGTATATCGACCACAATACGAGCCAGATGGGGCCGGAAAATGCGAATGACCATCTGTATTTGCAGAGCGTCTGCGCGTCGAAAGGCGTGTTGTATTCGCGGCCGGGCAACGGCATCTGCCATCAAGTCCATGTGGAGCGCTATGGTGTTCCAGGCAAGACACTTCTGGGATCTGATTCGCACACGCCGACGGGCGGCGGTATCGGCATGCTGGCCATGGGCGCGGGCGGTCTAGACGTCGCGTTGGCGATGGCGGGTGAGCCGTTTAAGTTGAGCTATCCGAAAGTCTGCGGTATCAAACTGACTGGTTCGCTGAAGCCGTGGGTTTCCGCTAAAGATGTGATTCTCAAGGTGTTGAGCATTTTGGGCAGCAAAGGAAACGTCGGCTGGGCAGTGGAATATTTTGGTGACGGCGTCAAGACGTTGAGCGTTCCCGAACGTGCGACGATTACGAACATGGGCGCGGAATTGGGCGTGACATCATCCGTTTTCCCGTCAGATGAAGCGACGTTGGCCTTCCTGAAGGCAGAAGGCCGTGCAGACTGCTGGAAAGAGCTGAAGGCCGATGATGACGCGGTTTATGATCGTGTTATCGACATCGATCTTGGCGAACTCGTTCCGATGGCGGCTTGCCCGTCCAATCCTGGCAATGTAAAAACGGTAGCGGAAGTGGCGGGACTGCCTGTTTCGCAGGTCATGATCGGTTCCTGCACAAACAGTTCGCTGAAAGATTTGCGCATGGTGGCGGCGGTGTTGCGTGGCCGCACCGTTCATCCGGATGTCGAACTCGGCATCGCGCCTGGAAGTCGTCAAGTCTTGACGATGCTGAGTCTCGACGGTGGTTTGACGAATCTTTTGGCGGCAGGCTGCCGCATTCTCGAATCCACCTGCGGGCCGTGCATCGGGCAGGGCTTCAGTCCGGCCAACGGCACTATCAGCGTGCGGACGAACAACCGCAACTTCCTGAACCGTACGGGAACGAAAAACGATCAGTGCTATCTCGTCAGCCCCGAAACGGCTGTCGCCACGGCACTTACGGGTAAACTGACGGATCCGCGCACGTTGGGCATCGACTATCCGGAATGGAAGATGCCGCAGCAATTTCTTGTGGACGATTCGATGGTCGTCAAGCCGAGCTGTGGCGATGTGGAAATCGTTCGCAAAGAGACCATCGGCGCTCCGCCAAGCGTCACGCCAGTGCCGCAAGATATTGATGGCGAAGTGCTTCTGAAACTTGGCGAGAAAATCACGACGGATCATATCATGCCCGCCGGAGCGTATCTGAAATATCGTAGCAACATTCCCGTCTATGCGAAATATGTTTTCGAATGCTTCAATGAAAGCGGCAAGCCGACGTTCGCGGAGCGGGCGGCGGCGGTTCGTGACAGCGGCCGCGCAGGCATCGTCGTTGCGGCGGAAAGTTATGGTCAGGGCTCCAGCCGCGAGCATGCGGCGATCTGCCCTATGTATTTGGGCGTTCGTTGCATCATCGCGTTGAGCATCGAACGCATCCATGCGGCGAATCTGATCAATTTTGGCATCGTTCCGCTGTATTTCGATTCGGCGTCCGAATTGGACAAGATCGAGCAGGGCGACACGATCCGCATCGACGGCATTCATGGCCAGATGAAGAGCGGCACGGCGGTCAAGGCGACAGTCGTCAAAAAAGATGGTTCAAAAGCCGCGTTGAATCTGCACCACAATCTTTCGGCGGAAGACGTTGCATTGGTGCTGAAAGGTGGTCGGTTGGCATAGGCGTTGGTGTGTCATCATGGAGAATAAACTGACATATGCAAAATTCGGGAAATTCGCCGAAGGCGGGATGGCGTCATTGACGTCCATCGTGCTTGGCGACGGCACGCGTGCGTTGTTGCGCGAGCTTCATACGGCGAAGGTCCTGAGCATTAGAGATCATAGTCGTTTCCGTTTCGGAACGAAAGTCCGCAACGCGCTGAGCCCTCATCCGAACATCGTTAACTCGTTGGAATTGGGCTATCATGGCATCCGGCCATATGAAATCATCGAACTTCTCGAGGGGCAGAATCTGAAGGCGTTGGTCAACAACCATTCGGAGATGTTGCAGAAGAACATGTTGTATATTCTCGTGGAGGCCGCGGAGGCGTTGGCGTGGGTTCACCGCAATGGATTCATGCATCTGGACGTGAAGCCGGAAAATTTCCTGTTGAAGGAATCTCCAAACGGCCTGCCCATCGTGAAACTGACGGATTTCGATCTTGCGAAGAAGTCGGACGACAACGGGCCGTATCCGCAACCGGGCACACCAGCCTACATGGCCCCAGAACAGTTTAAAGAAAAAAAGGCGTTCATGGCGTCGGACGTTTTTGCGTTCTGCCTCATGATGTATCGCATCGTGACAGGCAAGGCGGCGTTTGTTGCGGATACGAAGAAGAAACTGCTGCATCTGCAGGCCAGTTCCGTGCAGACGGCACGGCATCCGCAAGATATTGATCCGACGCTCAATCCGACGTTGTGCACCATCATCATGAAAGGCCTTTCAAAGAAACGCGAACAGCGCTTTCCTGACATGATGGCGCTGTCGTTGGAACTGAAGAAAAAGGTGGAGAGCATCCATATATAGTATAGGGAATAAAGGAGGAAAGAAGACATGCTGCCGTTTTTAGCACCGTATTTGACAAAGTTCTGGGGGCCGTTCCGCCTGCTGGAATCGTATTTGGTTTTGATGGGCGTCGGCTCGATGGTCGGCGCGTTGCTCTGCTGGTATTTTCTGCCGAAACTGTGGGACCACCTGCCGCATGATCGCGGCAAAGTATTGGTGGAAGGCTCCGAAAAGGCGAAAGGAAAACCGACGGGCGCAGGCGTGCTGATTGTGTTGTTCATCATGATCGTGTTGGCATTCGTTATGCCGTTCAATTTGCGTGTGTTCGGCGTGATGGCATGCCTGTTTTTCGTCATGCTGACAGGTTATCTGGACGACGCGAGCAAATTCCCGTGGAGCGAATCGAAGAAAGGTTTTCTGGATGTCATCATCGTCGTGTTGACGGCGATCTGCTTCACAGAATTGCAGCCGATGCGAATTTGGGTGCCGTTCGTGAAAGGCGAACTATACATGGATTGGTGGTGGTATGTGCCGATCGCGGCGTTTCTATTGTTCGTCTGCATCAACGCCGTCAATTGCAGCGACGGCGTGGATGGTCTGGCGGGATCGCTGTCGATCATGACATTGATCATCATGGGCTTCTTCCTGTACGCAGTCATTGGTCATAATGTGATGGCGGATTATCTGAACGTGCCGCACTACGGTTCTGGTGCGCAATGGGCGTTGTTGGCGTTCGTAAGTGCTGGTGTATTCGCAGGTTATCTATGGCACAACGCCTATCCGAGTAGCGTCATGATGGGCGATGCAGGATCGCGTTATCTCGGCCTGCTAATCGGCGTGTGCGCCATGGCTTCCGGCAATCTGTTCATGTTCTTGGCGGTCGCTCCGATTCTCATGATCAACGGCGGAACAGGGCTTGTCAAGTTACTGATATTGAGATTCTTGCGGAAATTGAACTTCGATACACGCATGCCGATCGTCAATGTGAAAAATCCGCAGAATCCGAAAAATTTCGCATCGGAAGAAGAGGCGGCGAAACAGATTTGGATTGTGCGGATGCTGCACAGCGTCCGTTTCCCTTTGCACGACCACTGCCGTAAGAAACTAATGTGGTCCGAAACGCAGATTCTCGTGCGATTCGTGCTGTTGCAGGCGTTGCTGACGCCGTTGCTGTTCCTGTTGTTCATCAAGCTACGTTAATTTTTTAATCGCAAGGAGATGGCCATGAACGAAATCGATTTAAGCCGTCTGGTCAAAAGCCGCCTGGACAGGGTGGTGGCCATTGAATACGAAGAGCCCGGCAAGGCCATTCTGTTCCGCCGTTTTCCGGACGGCGTCAAACGGGAAGAGGTGCCGTTTGAACCATGGCTTCTTGTTTCGGGAGAAGAACTTGCGAAAAGCGTACCAAATGTCGCAAAGCTTGAGAATCTGGAAGGCGACGGCGCGGCGCATCGCGTCCGTCTGTCGTTTTCGGATTTAGCGGATTACGATGACGCTTTGAAGGATTTGAAGAAACGGACGGGGGCCAGTCCGAGTTCGCCGTTGGCACCATATCGTGTCTTCAGCGATTTCAGTCAGCAGATGCTGACGCGGCTTGGCATCCGTTTGTTCCGCGGCATGAAATTCGAAGAAGTCCGCCGCATGCAATTGGATATCGAAACGCATTGCGGAGAAGGACATACGTTCTGCAATGCGGATCTGCCGGAAGACGAAGTGACGCTCGTTTCACTGAAGGACAGCGACGGTTTCGAAATCTGCATCTCCAACAAGCATGAAGGCGGAGAGGCGGCGTTGCTGAAGAAGATGATACAGGTTGTGCAGGAACGCGATCCAGACGTCATCGAAGGCCATAACATTTTCAATTTCGATCTGTCGTATCTTGAGAAGCGCTGCAAACGGTACAAGATTCCCTTCGCACTCGGGCGGCAGGGGCAGGCGGCGAAATGCCGCCGTAGCCAATTTACGGCGGGCGAACGCGCGACGCAGTACAACCGTTATGATTTGTACGGCCGCCATGTCATCGATACGTATTTTCTTGTGATTCTTTATGATATCGTCCATCGTGATTTGGACAGCTACGGCTTGAAAGCGACGGCGAAATATTTCGGCGTTGCCGCGCCAAATAGAACGTATGTCGATGGCGACAAGATTTCCGAAATGTACGACGCGGATCCAGAGAAGCTCATGGCATACTGCCTGGATGACGTTCGCGAAACGGATGCGTTGAGCAAGATATTGTCGCCCAGTTACTTCTATCAGGCGCAACTAGTTCCATTCAGCTACCAGAACTGCGTGTTGCGCGGTAATGCGACGCGCATCGACGCGTTGCTTTGTGCGGAATATCTCTCTGAAAATGCGGGACTTCCGTCACCGCAGGCATCGTCATTCTTGCAAGGCGCGTTGTCGGAAGCGGCGGAGATCGGCGTGTTCAGGCCTGTGTGGCACATCGATGTACGCAGCCTGTATCCATCCATCATCATCAGTGAAAAATTGACACCATCGAACGATTGGCGTGGCGTTTACTTACGTTTGCTGAGAGACTTGCGCGAGTTCCGTTTGGCGGCGAAAGACGCCATGAAGACGGCGGAAGGAGCAGAGCGTGACCATCTGAACGCGTTGCAGAGCAGTTTCAAAGTGCTGATCAATTCGTTCTACGGCTACACGGCGTTCGTGCAGGGCACGTTCAACGACTACGCGATGGCCGGCCGTATCACGGGCCGTGGCCGTGAAATCTTGAGTGGCATGCGTGACAATCTCATCAAGCTTGGCGCGTTAATCGTTGAAATGGATACGGATGGCATCTATTTCAAGCCGCCGGAAGGCATGACTGACGTCAATGGTATGGAAGCTTCCGTGCAGGCCATGCTGCCGCAAGGCATCGAAGTCGATTTGGACGCCTGCTACGAGGCGATGTTCTCCTATAAGGCGAAAAACTACGCGCTGCTGGCGGAGGATGGCAAGATTTCCATCGCGGGCGCGGCGCTGAAATCGCGCGGATTGGAACCGTTCCAACGGCGTTTCGTGTCGGAATTCGTGGCTCTTCTGCTGAAAGGGCATGAAAACGAACTGGAGGCGTTGTATGAACGCTATGCGGAGGACATCCGTGAGCATCGTCTTCCAATCAAAGACTTTGCGAAACGCGAATATCTTTCCACGTCGCCGAAAGTCTATGCGGATAAGCTTGCGAAAGGCGAGACGAAACGCAGCGCGGCGTATGAATTGGCGTTGAAATCCAACCGTGAATACGCGCAAGGCGACGGCGTGGAATTCTACGTGACAGGCGTGAAGAAAACCGTCTCTGTGACGGACAACAGCAAGCTGTTGTCCGATGCGTCCGATGATGTCAGAGATGAAAACGTTCTGTTTTATCTGGACAAGCTTAAGCAACTGCACGGCAAATTCATGGAGAGCTTAAAAAGCTGAAAGCCAAAGCTTAAAGCTAAAAGCAAAATACAATAAAATTAACCTACTATATAATAAAAAGGAGCCACAAAATGAATCTACGCGATCCCGAATCCATGTACCGCCCCGTTCCGTTCTGGAGCTGGAATGAAAAGCTGTCGCCGGAAGAGCTCCGCTGGCAGATTCGTGAGATGAAGAAGGTCGGCCTCGGCGGCTTCTTCATGCATGCAAGAGGCGGATTACAAACAGGTTATCTTTCCGATGAATGGATGGACTGCGTGAAGGCGTGTTTGGATGAAGCGGCGAAACTGGACATGAACGCGTGGCTGTACGACGAAAACGGCTGGCCGTCTGGCTTCGGCGGCGGTCTCGTGAACGGTCTCGGCGTCGATTATCAGCAGAAATATTTGCGGCATGAAATCATCGATGCGGCGGAAGCGGCTGACCGTGAAAACACGATCGCGTTCTATAGCGAAGACGGCTCCAAACTGCTTGGAAAGGAGCTTCCGTCTGGAACGACGGGAAAGGTGCTGCGTTGCTATTTCCTTGTCAATCAATACTATGTGGATAATCTGGATGCGAAGATCGTGGCGGAATTCATCCGCGTGACGCATCAGCATTATTATGAAACGCTGCCGGCGGAACTGCGGTCGCATCTGCGCGGCATCTTCACGGATGAGCCACAGTTGAGCCGTAACGGCCTCTTGTGGTCGTTTGTCATTGAAGACGAATATGAAAAGGAATACGGTCGCAAACTGTTGCCCGAATTGCCGTTGCTGTTCACGGAACTGCCTGGCTTCGAGGCGATGCGTGTTCGTTTCTGGCGGTTGTGCGCAAAGCTCTTTACGGAGCATTTCATGCATCAGATCCGCAATTGGTGTGATGCGCACGGCTGGTGGCTGACGGGCCATCATGTGTTGGAAGAGACCTGCCAGAGCCAGCTCTCCAGCAATGGATCCATCATGGCGCAATACCGTTATTATAACATCCCCGGCATCGATCATCTGTGCAGAAGTCTGCCGCATCCCGTTATGATGACGCAAGTTGCGTCGTCCGCCGCGCAGTTCGGCCAGAAGCAGATTCTGACGGAGAGCTTTGCATTGACGGGTTGGAACTGCAACTTCACGGGCCAGCGGTGGATTTATCACACGGAACTCGCGCATGGCGTCAATTTCCTCTGCCAGCATCTGCAGGGCTATTCGTTGCGCGGCCTGCGGAAACGCGACTATCCGTCCAGCAACTTCTACCATCAGCCGTGGTGGAAGGACTACAAAGTCATCAACGACTATTTTTCTCGTGCGGGCATGCTGTTGGCGGAAGGCGACTACCAGCCGGATGTGCTCGTCATCCATCCGCAGTCGTCCGTCTGGATGCAGTATGAAGGTGACGAACGGAAGGATGGTCTGAACTACTATAGCGACACGCTCCGCAAGACGACCGTCGCTCTCGATGCGCTGCAGATCGGCCATCATTATGCGGACGAAATCATCGTGGAATCCGTCGGTTCCGTTGCAGACGGTCAGTTCAAGATCGGTCTGTGCAGCTACAAATATGTTATCATTCCCGCGACGATGAATCTCAGCCGCAAGATATTCGAACTGCTCGTCAAATTCCATGCGGATGGCGGTGTGGTCTATCGCGTGAAGAATGTGAAGCATCCGGGCAAGTTCTATATCGACGGCGAAATCGCGTCACAGAAGGAACTTGCGTGGTTCCAGTCGCTTCCTGAATATGAGACGGAAGAAGCCGCGGCGGAGGCCGTCGCGGCGTTGCAGCCGGATCGCGTCATCGTCATGGAAAATGGTGCTCCCGCGAAGCAGACCGTCAGCACATGGCGCACATTGAAGAATGTGGAAGGCCGTTCAGGCCGTTTCTACTTCTTCGGCAGCCTGAAATACACGGAAGATTCGCAGTTGCGTATCTCCTTGCCCGCCACTGGCGAACAGGTCGAAATGATCGACGCATTTACAGGCGATTTCAAGGCTGTGAAAGGCGTTGTGAAAAAGGATGGACGGTTTGAATTCGACTGCCCGTTGCCCGCTTGCGGCGGCTTGATGTTGTTCGTCAACGACAAGGCGGCGAATGACGCAACGGTCGATTTGAAAGAACTTTACGCCACCAATACCGTGAAAGAACTCTGCAGTTGCATGACGCTAAAGTCTGCGCAGGATAACATCCTGACGCTCGATCGTTGCCGCTATCGCGTCGATGGCGGCGACTGGCAGTTTACGGATGTTATTCAGTTGCAGTCGCGTCTCGTCCTGCTGAAACGCGATCTGGATTTGGAAATGGAATTCGAATTCACAGCGGCGGACGACTACGACACGACTGCCGATTTGTATCTTGCCGTCGAAACGCCTGATCGTTTCCAATTCACGCTGAACGGCGTCGCGTTCCCCGCGATGGATTTGGGATACGTCTTTGATAAGTCGTTCCGCCGGATTGCGTTGCCGAAGAATGTCAAGGCTGGCAAAAATGTCATCGGCATGCGCACGACGTACCATCAGCCGCAGTGGCTGTATGACAAACTGGAAGCCGCCAAGAAGTTCGAGACGGAATACAACATGTTGACGTTCGATACAGAAATGGAAAGCATCTACCTCCTGGGCGCGTTTTCCGTCCGCCACAACGGTGATGTCGAGACGTTGCCACGTGAGGCTGTCCGCTACAACGGGACGTTTGAAATCGGTGCGTCGCTTATCGGTAAATCCATTGACGGCAAGGACTTTGTGGCTTCCGGCTATCCGTTCTTCGCAGGCGTCGCGACGATGTCGAAGACCTTCGAACTGACGGCGGATGAAGCGAAAGCCGCGAAGATTCTGCGTTTCACGCCGCAAGGCGCGAACAGCTGGAAAGTGACCGTCAACGGCACGGTTGCAGGAACCTGCTACTGGGCACCGTACGCCGTTTCCGTGGCGGGATTGTTAAAAGAAGGAGAAAATACGGTTGAATTCGAATTGACGCAAAGCTTGCGCAACATGTTGGGGCCGCATCACTTGCAGGAAGGTGAAAGCTACGCCGTCCACACGATGTCGTTCAATCGTGAGGCGAACTTCGTCGGCCATCGGCCGCCTGCGTACAACGAAGGCTACTGCTTCGTGGAAATCGGCCTGAAAGACATTGCTTTGAATAACTAGATTTTCTGGAAGTTCTAGATGTTCTGGATGTTACGGAAGACAAAAGGGAGAAAACGCATATGAGGAATCCTTTTAATCATTTGCTGTTTGCGGCGGTTATGCTTGCGGTGGCGGCGCAAGGCACAACGCTTTATGTCTCGCCGCAAGGCAATGACGGTGCGGATGGAAGCGCTGAAAAGCCGTTGGCGAGCCTAGACGGCGCACGGCGGCGTGTCCGCCAGTTGCGTACAGACGGCGTGAAAGAGGAGATCATAGTGCTGTTCCAAGACGGTGTCTATCCGTTGACGAAGCCTGTCCGTTTCACGCCGTTGGACAGTGGAACGGAGCAGGGGCGTACCATCTACAAATGGCAGACGTCAGGCTCGGAAAAAGTCATTTTCGAAGGCGGTCGCCGTGTGACGAACATTGAAGTCATGCCGAACGGCCATTGGCGGGCCTTCATTCCGGAAGTCGCTGAAGGAAAGGCTTACTACGAGCAACTTTACGTCAACGGGGAACATGCAATTCGCGCACGGGAACCAAATGTCCAGACGCCATGGAACTATTTCTACATCCGTCGTCCGATTGAACGTGGCAGAAATCCGCTGACGGGCAAGCGGGAAGACCTTTCCCGCACGGCGTTCTACGCGGAAAAGCAAGATGTTGCGCCGTTGGCGGGATATTCCCAAAAGGATTTGAACGATGTCGTGCTCGTCGCCTATCATTCATGGGAGACGTCACGTCAACGGCTTGCATATGTTGATAGCAAGACGGGATTCGTCATGGCGACAGGCGGCATGGCGTGGCAGTATTTGTATTGGAGAAACCGCCAGCGCTTCCATCTGGAAAATTATCGCGAGGCATTGGACGCTGAGCATGAATGGTTCCTTGGTCGCGACGGCTGGCTGGAATACATTCCAGATCCATATCAAAAGCCTGATACAACGCAACTTGTGTTTCCGATTACAACGTCGTTCTTGGAAATCGAAGGCGATGAAGACATGGGGCTTTACGTCTCGAATATCACGTTCGAAGGACTGTCGTTCCGCCATGCGGGATACATTCTGCCGCCGCAAGGCCATAGCTGCGGGCAGGCGGAAATGGACATTCCCGCCGTCATTCATCTTATCAATGCGACGGGCATTGATTTCAAAAACTGCGAAATCGGTGCCATCGGCACGTACGGCGTCCATTTCGACAACGGGTGTTTCAATAACAGCCTGCAGCAGTGCTGGATACACGACATGGGCGCGGGCGGCGTGAAGATCGGCGTCGGCTGGGGCGTGAGAGTTCCGTCGGAAGAACTGGCCGTTCGCAAACAGACGGTTGACAACTGCATTATTCAGCATGGCGGCCGCATCCACCATGGCGCCATTGGCGTGTGGATTGGCCATAGCTGCGATAACGTCGTGACACACAACGACATCGGCGATTTGTTTTATACGGGCGTATCCGTCGGCTGGACATGGGGCTACGCGCCGACGGTCAGCGTCCGTAACAAGATTGAATTCAACCACATCCATGACATCGGGCAGGGCGTGTTGAGCGATATGGGCGGCGTCTATACCCTTGGCTATGCGAAAGGCACGACTGTCAGCAACAACCATATCCATCACGTCTATTCCTATGATTATTATGGCGCAGGCGGGCAGGGCCTCTATACGGACGAAGGCTCGGCGGAAATCGTCATGGAGAACAATCTCGTCCATCATGTGCGCAGTGGCTGTTTCCATCAGCATTATGGTCGCGACAATATCATCCGAAACAACATTTTAGCGTTTAGTTTAAATGGTCAAATCCAACGGTCGCGCATTGAAGACCACCGCAGTTTCGCTTTTACGAACAATATCGTCTATTGGGACAACAAGAGTCCGCTGTTCAGCCGCAAGACGACGGACGAGCATGTGGAAGTCCATCATAATATGTATTGGAATACGGCGGACAAAGTAACCTTCAACGGCTTGTCGTTCGAAGAATGGCAGAAGACAGGCCATGGCGAAGGTGATGTCATTGCAGATCCATTGTTCATTGATCCTGACAATGGCGATTTCCATTTCAAGCCTGGTTCGCCCTACGAAAAGATCGGTTTCGTTCCTTTTGACTATACGCAGGCGGGTGTTAACGCATCTGGATACTGGCGAAAGAAGGCGAACGGCTTCGTGATGTTCCGCCACAGAGAGCCCATCAAGCTGACTCCGCCTCCGCCGCCGCGCCCTTTCGAGATTTTGGATGGTGGTTTCGAGGAGTACGATGAAGACGAAAAGCCTATGGACGCAACGATTTATGCGGATGGACAGAACCTTATCCGCGTCACGTCTGACAATGCTCGCTACGGTAAAAAATGCCTGAAAGTCTCGGACAAGCCCGGCCTTTCCGCCAAATTCAATCCGCATTTCCATTACAATCCGCATTTCAAAGAAGGCGTCGCCACGGTGGAATTCGATATCAGCATCGACGAAAAGCTTGTGTATTACATCGAAATGCGCGAATATCCTGGTGGAAAGGACTTTATAACAGGGCCGAGCATTTCGTTTGAAAACGGCGCACTCCTCCATAAGGATGTCGGCAAGACGGTCACGCTCATGCAAATGCCGCCGAAAAAGTGGTTTCATATCGTGATGAAAACGGATTTGGGCGACAATCCCAAAGATACGTTCGAACTGATGGTCACGCCGGACGGCGGTGAACCGAAGTCGTTCACGTTGAAGAAGATGAATCAAAACATGAAGCGTCTGGACTGGGTCGGCTTCGTCGCCGATGGCGAAGACTTCGCCGATTGCTGGCTGGACAATATCAATATAATGAATAATGATTAATGATTAATGATTAATGATTATCGTCTGCCCCCTAATCTTCCGCGCGAGATAAAAGGAATAATATGAAAAAACTGTCATTTATACTGATGATACTAACGGTGAGCGCTTTTTCGGTGACTCTTTCAACGGAGCGAGACGCATGGACCGTGCGGAACTCCTTCTTCTGGAAGTTCCGCCACGACAGTATGTTGGCGCAACAGGGCCATCCGAAATTTCAGTTGTACAAAGCGGCTCCGTATTCAAAAGAATGCGAAGTCGAAGTCGTCATCACGCCGATGGAACGTCGAACAACCAGTTGGGGCGTATCAGGCGTGGTTTTATATCAGGACCAGAAGCATTTCTGGCAGTTCGCCGTGGTGGACATTCCAGACAATTTGAAAGACAAACTGCAGCCTTTATATGAATTAGGTGAGATGTCAGACGGAAAATGGCCGTCCCGTGACAACTATGAGCTGTTGGAGGAGAACGAAACGGAAAAATGGAAATATGGCGAAACATACCGCCTGAAATTGAGCTTGAAAGATGACATTATCACGGGAACCGTCACGAAATTGGACGGAACGCTTTGCTATAAAAAAGTCGGTCGTCTGAAAACGCCGCAGGCCACGCGGATTGTGCGGCCTGGCCTGAAATGCGGCGGCATGCGTGCACTCTATGAAAAGCCGTCCGCCACATGGGGCGACGCCGTCGATTTCACGCCACCTGATGAAGAAAAAGTCGAGAATCCAACGTTTCCGCCGTATGACGGTGTGAGCTATGTGTCTGATATCCAAGAGAAAGCGACGGGATTCTTCCGCGTGCAGAAACTTTCGGACGGCCGTTGGTGGGCCATTGATCCGTTGGGCCGCGGCTTTGTCGTGTTCGGCATCGATCACTGCACGTATTACGGTCATTACTGCGAAGCGTTGGATAAACACGTCCATAAGGAACTGAATGACAAGAAATTCA
>JAEEGH010018012.1_pt1 | contig 14972 bp, 9 predicted proteins | sample 9134181 | NCBI WGS metagenome assembly JAEEGH01 (sample SAMN16246544, study PRJNA631951) | gut metagenome | biome: gut microbiome; feature: rumen; material: DP-attached | host: Bos | place: Iran: Karaj | collected 2018-10 | reverse complement strand
TCAATCAAAGATGACGGAGTTGAGGAATACCATATACTTGATGACGGAAGTCTTGAGTTCATCAATGAAGCTTCCATCAACGGAATGCGTGGATGTTATCTCAATGAGGATCAGAAAGACAACTTCCTTGTTACAGCCGGCTATCACGACGGTAAGGTAACAATCCTGAGACTTAATAAGGACGGAAGTATCGGTGAGATCACCGATGAGAGATATCACAAGGGCCTTGGTACAGCAGCAGGACGTAACCACGTTCCTCATGTTCAGTGCATCAAGGTTTCCAAGGACAACAAGTATGTACTTGCAGCTGATCTTGGAATGGACAGAGTCAACATCTATTCCCTTAACTACGAGACCGGCAAGATCAAAGAGGTTGATGTAATCCACTGTGATCAGGAGTCATCACCAAGACATATGCAGTTCTCCAAGGAAGGTAAGTTCCTTTACGTGTGCCTTGAGCAGAAGTGCGCCATAGATGTATATGAGTATCATGAGGAGAACGGAATGCCTGAATTCAACAAGATTCAGGAGGTATCAAACTCCGATGAGTCAGATTCCATCGGTGTAGCCTGCAGCGCACTTTCATTCTCTGAAGATTATAACTACCTTGTCAGCTCCACAGCAGGAGAGAACAATGCTATTGTATTCAAGGTAGATAAGGAGACAGGACTTCTTACCAAGAAGATACAGCTTCCTGTTGCGGGAGAGTATCCTAAGGATGCAGCTCTTTTCCCTGACAATAAGCACCTGGTATCTCTTAACCATGAGTCTGATTCACTTACATTCTTTACAGTAGATATGGACAAGGGAACTATGGTCATGAACGGACCTGAGCTTCCTGTATCGAGACCTAACTGTATTGTGTTCCACAAGCTTAATAAGAAATAAAAACATGAGGGTAGTCGATATTGACTACCCTCTTTTTATATATGCATCTTATTTGTTTTTGTAAAAGCTGATGATCGGATCAACTGTCGATGTTATGTTGGAGATCATAAGATCAAGGATTGTCAGAGCACACATGCTCTCAACTACTACGACAGCCCTTGGAACAACCACGGGATCGTGTCGTCCTTTAATATTTATGGTAATATTCTCACCGCTGTTATTGATTGTCTCCTGAGTGGATGCGATGCTGGGAGTCGGCTTAAAGTAAGCTCTTATAACGATCTCACTTCCGTCTGACATTCCGCCGAGGATTCCGCCGCTGTGATTGGTCTTTTTGGTAATATGGGAACCATCGTTTTCAAAGGCATCGTTGTTCTCAGAGCCCTTTATCTTTGAAGCATTTATACCATCGCCGATTTCTACGGCCTTAACAGCACCAATGCTCATGATGGCCTGAGACAGGAGAGCATCGAGCTTGTCAAAAACCGGTTCTCCTACGCCTGCCGGAACGCCTGTGATCCTGCACTCAACAACTCCGCCCAGGGAATCCTTTTCCTCGCGGGCCTTCTCAATGAGAGCCATGGCCTTTTTATCAGCGTCAGCATCGGGCATGGCAGTGGGAGTGGTAAGCCTTGTGTTTTCATCGAACTTATCGTAGTCGATCTCCACATCGCCGATAGACTTTGTATAAGCGCAAACCTTAACACCCATTATATTAAGGAGCTTACTGCAGATTGCACCGGCAGCGACTCTTCCGATGGTCTCTCTACCGGAAGAACGTCCGCCTCCGCGGTAGTCCCTGAAGCCATACTTTTGATCATAACCGTAATCAGCATGCCCCGGGCGGTAGTAGGAAGCAATCTCGCTGTAATCCGCCGAGCGCTGAGAAGTGTTTTTTACCAAAAGAGATATAGGTGTTCCTGTAGTCTTGCCTTCGAATATACCGGATAAGATCTCCACAAGGTCATCCTCCTTGCGGGAAGTGGTTGCAGTGGAAGTTCCGGGTTTGCGCCTGTCAAGGAACTTCTGAATGTCCTCCTCGTTGATATCAAGGCCTGCAGGGAAACCGTCAATAACGCAGCCCAGGGCCTTTCCATGGGACTCGCCCCAGGTTGAAACTCTGATGTTCTTGCCTGTAATTGATCCTGACATAAAGCTCTCCTTAGTAGTAATTTTGTTTCGTTAAAATGAGTATAAAGGAATTTTTAGGCCAAAATTAGTGAATTTTGTGTGAATTAGTTATATAATTGTATGGTAGTTTTCTGTAATTTGCAATAAATATCCGGAATAGTGGGGTTTCCGATATGAATGCCAGTAACTTACAAATGAAGCTTACCTATAGAAATAAGGTAATCTCCAGGGTTGAGAAATTTAATAGAAAGCATAAGGCTTTTTCCTTTTTGGGACTTGCCTATGCCATGATCGCCATAACGCTTTACAACTTTTTGTTCTATTTCTACAGAAATGCCAAGAGGTTTACATGCCTTGCGTGTATCATTCTTTTCTTTGTTTCAAGCAGTAGCTTTTCTTATCCGGCTATGTCTTTAAACATCAGCTTTGCTGCCAATACGGAAATAGATGAGAATATAGAACAGGCTCCGGAAGTTCTTTCACAGGAGGAAGTTGCAGAGTCAGATGCTGAGCTTGTAACAGCACAGGATGTGGATCTGGAAGTGCTTCAGGAGGCCAGCGAAGTGGTTAACCCTGATGCAGCTGAGATTGATAACATGGTTTCTGTATCTGAGATCCTAGATGCAGATATTCCCGTTGAAACAGATGCAGAGGAGTCAAGAACTCTTTTGTCCCAGGGTGCGGAAGAAGTTACATTTAGCAGTGATGACTGGAAGCTCATTCTTGTTAACAAGCAGCACCCGATCCCTGACGACTATGAGTTCAACCTTGGAACCATCAGTGGAAGCATGCAGTGCGATGAGAGAGTGATCTCACCTCTTTTTGATATGCTCAAGGCTGCAAGGGCTGACGGCGTCAATCTTATCGTATGCTCACCTTACAGAGACTTAGGCAGACAGACCATGCTCTTTGGCAACAAGGTTGACAGATATATGGGCGGCGGAATGAGCTACATGGATGCTTATAACCTTGCATCCCAGGCAGTAACCGTTCCCGGGTCATCTGAGCACCAGATCGGTCTTGCAATTGACATCATCACTGACGGCTATTCATCACTGGATGAGGGCTTCGGAGAGACGGCTGCCGGCAAGTGGCTTGCGGATAACAGTGCAAAATACGGATTTATCTTAAGATACCCTTCGGGAAAAGAGGATATCACAAGTATAGAATATGAGCCATGGCACTTCAGATACGTAGGTGTCGATGCTGCCGGTGTGATCACAGATAACGGCCTCTGCCTTGAAGAGTTCTGGAATTTATATGTTGAATAAGTAAGAGGAATTTATGTACAAGATTTTAAAGAAAGAAGGAAGTGCCAAGAGAGCTGAGTTTACTACTGTTCACGGTGTGATCCAGACTCCCGTATTTATGAATGTTGCCACAGTTGCAGCAATAAAGGGCGGCGTTTCCACAGAGGACCTTGAGGGAATCGGAACTCAGGTTGTCCTCTCCAATACTTACCATTTGCATTTAAGACCGGGGGACGACCTCGTCTATCGAATGGGTGGATTGCACAAGTTTATGAGCTGCAACAAGCCTATTCTGACAGATTCGGGCGGATTTCAGGTCTTTTCTCTTGCAAAGACAAGAAGAATAAAGGAAGAAGGCGTTTATTTCCACTCGCACATTGACGGCCACAAGCTGTTCATGGGGCCTGAGGAGAGCATGAGGATCCAGTCACATCTTGGCTCTACCATTGCCATGGCCTTTGATGAGTGTCCATCTGCCAAGGCAGAGCATGAGTATGTGCAGATGTCGGTGGACAGGACAACCAGATGGCTTAAGAGATGCAAGGCGGAGATGGACAGACTCAACAGCCTTCCATACACAGTCAATCCCCATCAGATGCTCTTTGGTATCAATCAGGGAGCAATCTTTGATGATATCAGGATAGAACACGCCAAGGTTATTAGAGATCTTGACCTTGACGGTTATGCTGTCGGCGGTCTTGCTGTAGGTGAGAGCCACGAGGAGATGTACCATGTGCTTGAAACTGTGGTTCCTTTCCTTCCTGATGATAAGCCTACTTACCTGATGGGCGTTGGAACACCTGCTAACATTTTAGAGGCGGTAGAAAGAGGCGTAGATTTCTTTGACTGCGTATATCCAAGCAGAAATGGCCGTCACGGACACCTTTATACAAACAGAGGTCACATCAATATCATGAATGCAAGGTATGAGATGGATGATTCTCCGATTGAGGAAGGCTGCCAGTGTCCGGCTTGCAAAAGATATTCAAAGGCTTACATCAGACACCTTCTTAAAGCAGGTGAGATGCTTGGCATGAGACTCTGCGTACTGCATAATCTGTATTTCTACAATCACATGATGGAAGAGATAAGAGATGCCCTGGATGCCGGTAAGTTCGCAGAATACAAGAGACGCAAACTTGAAGGAATGCAGGAGTTTGACGGCAATTCGGTAAAAGATGCTTACAATATTGCTAAAAACTGGAGAAAGGGTTAAAAAGCTTGAACTTGGCTACTCTTTTTAGTATTATTGATGGGTGTATATTATTTTTTTAAGGTATGGAGGAAGTTATGGGTTTACTTTTAACAAGTGAAGCAACAGCTAATACACAGAGTATCATTTCAATGGTTCTGGTTTATGCCGCAGTAATCGCAGTTTTCTATTTCCTGTTCATGCGTCCGCAGAACAAGGAAAAGAAGCAGAGAGCACAGATCCTTTCATCTCTGGCTATTGGGGACAGCGTTAGAACAACAGGCGGATTCATCGGAACAGTCATCGACATCAATGATGACATGGTAATCGTTGAGTTCGGTAACAACAAGAACTGTCGTATCCCTATGGTCAAGGAAGCGATTGTTGAGGTTGAAAAGCCTGAAGACGCGGTTGTTTCAGCAAATGATACTTCTGATTCGAAAAAGAAGTAATATTTTTCATGTCTTTTAAAGCCTGGTTGGGAGTGTCCCAATCGGGCTTAATTTCTAATTGGAGGAGGAGAGTATGAAGCTTAACATCACATGCATTCCGGGTGACGGAATCGGTCCTGAGATCGTTGCTCAGGCAAAAAAGGTACTTGATAAGGTGGCAGAAGTTTACGGCCACGAGATGGAGTATAAAGATGTTTTGATGGGGGGATGTTCTATTGACGCTTACGGCGTTCCTCTTACCCAGGAGACCATCGATGCTGCAAAGAGTGCAGATGCGGTTCTTATGGGATCTATCGGAGGTAATACCTCAACATCACCATGGTATAAACTTGAACCCTCAAAGAGACCTGAGGCAGGGCTTCTTAGTATCAGAAAGGCACTTAATCTCTTTGCCAATCTTCGTCCTGCGTACCTCTATCCTCAGCTCTCAGAAGCTTGCCCTCTCAAGGAGGAAGCAGCTGCAAAGGGCTTTGATATGCTCATCATGAGAGAGCTTACCGGCGGTCTTTACTTCGGTGAGAGATTCACCAAGGAAGTTGACGGAGAGATGGTAGCTACAGATACCCTTGTTTACAAGGAGAGCGAGATAAGACGTATCGCCATAAAGGCTTTCGAAGTTGCCCGCAAGAGAAGAAAGAGTGTTATCAGCGTAGATAAGGCCAACGTTCTTGATTCCTCAAGACTTTGGAGAAAGGTCGTAGAGGAGGTTGCAAAGGACTATCCTGATGTAACCTTAGAGCACATGCTGGTTGATAACTGTGCAATGCAGCTGGTAAGAGAGCCTTCTCAGTTCGACGTTGTTCTTACAGAGAACATGTTCGGCGATATCCTCTCAGATGAAGCCAGCATGATCACAGGCTCCATCGGAATGCTTCCAAGTGCTTCCCTTAACGACACAAGCTTTGGACTCTATGAGCCAAGCCACGGAAGTGCACCCGATATCGCAGGAAAAGACATTGCTAACCCCATCGCAACTATTCTTTCAGCTGCGATGATGCTCAGATATTCATTTAATCTTGATAAAGAAGCAGATTCTATTGAAAACGCAGTAAGAAAAGTACTTGAGGACGGCTTCAGAACCGTTGATCTTATGCAGACATCAAAAGGTGAAGGCTTTACTCAGGTCGGCTGCAAAGCGATGGGAGACGCCATAGTTGAACGAATCGTTAACCTATAAAACCGAAAAAAGAATATATAATCTGCTGCCTCATGAGCCTGAGGCCATGGCGACAACTCTTTTCATAATAGCAATGTCGTCATATTATCTGTGGCGAATGTTCGCAATAACGCCTCAGTACGATGAGCTTTATACCTACTATACGTTTATAAGCAGAGGAGTCATCTACTCGGCGATTCACTGGCCACTTCCCAACAACCACGTTGGATACTCTGTTTTGTCGGCATTTTTATATTATCTTGGGAATCCGTTTATCGCACTACGCGGAGTGTCTTTTATCTGTGCAATATCTAACCTGATATTGGTCTACAGGATTTGTAAAAGATATTATTCCCATGGCCTTGCATTCGGAGCACTCCTGTTGTACTCAGCCATGCAGGTGGTTGTTGAGTACAGCGTTCAGGGAAGAGGATATACCCTGGCAACAACATGCTTTTTGCTATCGGTCTATATAGCAGGATATATTTGCAGCGTCGAGGACACCAAGCCCGGTTATTACGCATGCATTGCTTTTGCTTTTGTCATGGGACTCTACACGGTGCCCAGCAGTGTTTACTGGGTTATTCCGGTGAGTGTTGCGATCTCGGTATATCTTTTGGTAAATGCCTACAAGAGCAGACAGCTTCATGACAGCCTTAAGGATAACGTCTATTACAGAAAGTTTGTGAAGTTCTTTGTATATGGCCTGATAGCCGCATTTATTACTGCTGCTTTATATGCACTGATATGGCTTGCAATTGGTTCAAACCTTTTGGTTAAGACAGAAGGGTCAGAGTATTTCGGACTTAGCCATGCAACAGTCCTTGTAAGGGCTCCTGTAAGCTCACTCCTTAAGGGCATGGAATATATGCTCAACCAGCCCTATATCCAGAGCCTTTCAGCAGAGGATTTCAGGGCAGAGTGCGTAGGCTGGGTACTTCGCCTATACAACTACATGATACCAGGCTTTATGTACATCATTCCTGTTATTGTACTTGCCAGTATCATAGTTGCGGGATATGAGTGCATCAGACACTTTGCATACAGCAGAACCATCATAAACCTCATGATAATATCCAATATTATCGTGACCATGCTGATGCTGATCCTTCAGAAGAAGCTCCCTTATCTAAGGGTCTTTAGCTACGGAGCATTTATTCTGACCATATGCTTTTGTGCATGCTTTGAGCGACTTATCAACGTATTCATCAGAATTTACAACAATAAACTTAGAAAAAAGGCCGGCGCAGCAACAGAGAACATTGCTCACAAGGAGAGTGAGACTACTCTTAAGGGCGAAAACTGGTACAACGGTAAGGGCATATATCTGCCTCTTATGTTCTGCATAGTTCTCTTTGTGTTTAGAGTAACGAGCTATGATTACAGCTGCCAGCTGGGAACAAGAGAAAATAGCGTCTTCAATACGCTCTACATTGCAGATGTCACAAGACGCCACAATATAGCAGTTTTGGACTGCGATCAGCAGTACCTTCTTAAGTTCGGCTGGGGCATTGATTGTCAAAAGACTGATGTAGATGGCGCAGATTGTGTTATTATAGATAAAAATCTTTTAGAGCCCGGTTACAGCGGACCTGATTTCTGGAAATTCTATCAGACCTATGAGACTATCGACTGGGACTACATAGATACAATGCGTAATATTTACGAGAATGAGAACTTTATTCTATATATCAAGTAGGAGGAGAAAGGATTATGGCAATGAATAGCGACAGAGTTATGAAAGGACTTCAGCAGGCACCACACAGAAGTCTGTTCAATGCACTTGGTTTTACAGAGGAGGAGAGAAACAAACCCCTTATCGGTATTGTGAGCTCCTACAATGAGATTGTTCCCGGACATATGAATCTGGATAAGATCACAGAGGCTGTTAAGCTTGCTGTTGCAGAGGCAGGCGGAATGCCTGTAGTAGTTCCTGCTATTGCAGTTTGTGACGGTATCGCCATGGGACACATCGGAATGAAGTACTCACTGGTTACAAGAGACCTCATTGCAGACAGCACAGAGTGTCTTGCCAAGGCACATGCTTTTGACGGAATGGTTTGCATCCCTAACTGTGACAAGAACGTTCCCGGACTTCTTATGGCAGCTGCCAGAGTTAATATTCCTACAGTATTTGTATCAGGCGGACCTATGATGGCCGGAAGATTTGAAGGACACAAGACTTCACTTTCATCAATGTTTGAGGCTGTTGGTTCTGTATCAGCCGGCAAGATGACAGATGAGCAGCTCTGCGAGCTCGAAGAGAAGGCTTGTCCTACATGTGGATCATGCTCAGGTATGTACACAGCCAACTCCATGAACTGCCTGACAGAGGCAATCGGAATGGGACTTCCCGGAAACGGAACCATCCCTGCTGTATATTCAGCTCGTATCAGACTTGCCAAGAAGGCAGGATACGCAGTAATGAATCTTGTTGAGAAGAATATCCGTCCAAGAGATATCATGACAAAAGAGGCTTTCATGAACGCCATGGCAATGGATATGGCTCTTGGATGCTCAACCAACACAATGCTTCATCTTCCTGCAATTGCTCATGAGGCAGGAGTTGACATCAACATGGAGATCGCAAACGAAGTATCTGCCAAGACTCCAAACCTCTGCCATCTGGCACCTGCAGGCCCTACCTACATGGAAGACTTAAACGAAGCCGGCGGAGTACTTGCCGTTATGTCAGAGCTTGTTAAGAAGAACCTGATAAATACTGATCTTATCACAGCAACAGGTAAGACAATTAAAGAGAACCTTGAGGGCGTATACAACAAGAACCCTGAGGTTATAAGACCTATCGAGAATCCTTACATGCAGTCAGGCGGAATCGCTGTCCTTAAGGGTAACATCGCTCCCGATACAGGTATCGTTAAGAAGAGCGCTGTTGTTCCCGAGATGATGGTTCATGAAGGACCTGCAAGAGTATTTGATTGTGAGGAGGATGCTATCGAGGCAATCCTAAGTGGCAAGATCGTTGCAGGAGACGTTGTTGTTATCAGATACGAAGGACCTAAGGGTGGCCCGGGAATGAGAGAGATGCTCAATCCTACATCAGCTATCGCAGGCCGTGGCCTTGGCTCAAGCGTTGCTCTTATCACAGACGGAAGATTCTCAGGCGCAAGCCGTGGTGCTTCCATCGGACACGTTTCACCTGAGGCAGCTGTTGGCGGACCTATCGCACTCATCGAAGAGGGCGACATCATTTCCATCGACATCCCTAACAACGCTCTTAATGTAAAGGTATCAGATGAAGAGCTTGCAAAGAGAAGAGAGAAATGGCAGCCAAGAGAGCCTAAGGTTACAACAGGATATCTTGCAAGATACAGAGAGCTTGTAACCAGCGGAAACAGAGGAGCTGTTTTAGAAATTCCAAGAGCCTGAATAATTTCGGGCGAATAATATAGAAGCCAAAGGAGTATTGAAATGCAACTTACAGGATCACAGATTGTTCTTGAGTGTCTTAAGGAACAGGGGGTAGACACAATCTTTGGATACCCGGGAGGAACAATCCTTAACATTTACGACGAACTCTACAAGCAGAGTGATAACTTCCTTCACATCTTGACCAGCCATGAGCAGGGCGCAGCTCACGCAGCTGACGGCTATGCAAGATCTACAGGCAAGGTTGGTGTGTGCTTTGCAACCAGTGGACCGGGATCAACGAACCTGGTAACCGGAATTGCAACAGCCTATATGGATTCTGTTCCAATGGTGGCTATTACCTGCAACGTAAATCTCCCTCTTTTGGGAAAAGACACTTTCCAGGAGGTAGATATCGCCGGAATCACAATGCCTATCACCAAGCACGGCTATATCGTCAAGGATGTTAAGAACCTTGCTGACACCATCAGAAAGGCCTTTAAGATTGCAAGAAGTGGTCGTCCCGGACCTGTAATTGTTGATATTACCAAGGATGTTACAGCTAAGACCTGTGACTTCAGACCTGTTACAATTTCTGAAGAAGAGCCTGTCAAGAAGTACCACACCGATGACATCAATCAGGCGGTTAAGATGATAAAGGCTTCAAAGCGTCCCTTCATCTATGTAGGCGGCGGAGCTATCATCTCCGATGCATCAAAAGAACTTGCTGAATTTGCAAAAAAGGTTGATGCACCGGTATGCGATACCCTTATGGGAAAAGGCGCTTTTGACGGAACAGATAAGCTCTATACAGGTATGATCGGTATGCACGGAACAAAGGCTTCAAACCTTGGAGTCAGTGAATGTGACCTTCTTATCACACTGGGAGCAAGATTCTCAGACCGTGTTACAGGAAATGCCAAGACCTTTGCTTCTAAAGCCAAGATTCTGCAGATCGATGTGGATGCTGCCGAGATCAACAAGAATGTAAGAGTTGATTTCGCTATCGTAGGAGACCTTAAGAGGGTTCTTACAGCAATTAACGAGAAACTTGAGCAGCTTGATCACAGCGAGTGGCTGGGGAAGATAGCAGATTACAAGAAGAAATTCCCTCTTGGCTATGATACAGACAAGCTCACCTGCCCATATATCATCGAAGAGATTGATAAGTTAACAAAGGGCGATGCAATTATTACAACTGATGTTGGACAGCACCAGATGTGGGCTGCTCAGTATTACAAATACAGAAAACCAAGGACCTTCCTTACATCAGGCGGTCTTGGAACCATGGGCTACGGTCTTGGCGCATGTATCGGTGCCAAGGTTGGTAATCCCGATAAAGTCTGCATCAACATCGCAGGCGATGGATGCTTTAGAATGAACATGAATGAGATGGCTACTGCTTCAAGATACAACCTTCCAATCATCGAGGTTGTTATCAACAACCATGTTCTTGGAATGGTAAGACAGTGGCAGACTCTTTTCTATCAGCAGCATTACTCACAGACCATATTCGAGGATAAGGTTGATTACTGTAAGGTTGCTGAGGGACTTGGCTGCGAAGCTATCAGGATCACCAAGAAGAGCGAAGTTGCTCCTGCTCTTAAGAAAGCTCTTAAGATGGGTAAACCCGTTCTTCTCGATTGCATCATAGAAGAGGACGACAAAGTATTCCCTATGGTGCCTCCGGGAGCTTCAATCAGTGAAGTCTTTGATGAGAAGGATCTTAAAAACAAGAAGTGATCTAAACTGAGGAGATTATGAAAAAGGTATTTAAGAGAGCCTTTATAGGAGTGACAGCAATTATCGTGCTCCTTGCAGCGCTGTATTTTGCGCTTGGGCTGTATTACATGGGAGGTTTCCCATGCTTTACCTGGATAAATGGTATTTACTGTACCGGAAAATCAGTAAGTGAGGTCAATGCAGAGCTCCTTGAGAGCTCACCTTACGATGGGATTGCCATCATGGATAAATCAGGTGCCAGACTCTTTGTGAGTGCAGGGGACACTGATCTTACCATGGACTACAGAGGCGCGCTCACAGAGGTATTTGAGAACATGGATCCTCTTAAATGGGGAATTTATGTGTTTAAGAACCTTACCTGTGAGTATGAGCCTGATGTAGCACTTAGTAAAGATAAGGTGGCAGAGCTGGTTTCCGACTGGGAGATATTTATCGACCCCTCTGACCTTAAGTGCTCAATTGAGAAGACAGCCGATGGCTATGTCCTTGAGAATGCTTTTATTTCTCTGCCTGAGAAAGAAAAAATCGTTGATAAGGTTTATGAGTCAATGCTTAAAAGGCAGAGCGTTCTGGACCTTGCTGAGTGCGAGGACTGTTATAAAGAGCTTGATGTAAGAAGTTCTGACAAAGACAAGGTGGAGGTCTTTACTAAGCTTGATGGCCTTCAGAACTGCAATATAACCTATGACCTTGAAGGCGTTAAGGTGTCTCTTGATAAGGGTAAGGCCAGCGGCTTTATCTTAACACAGAGAGACTATGATGCAGCTCTCGAGGAAAAGACAAGTAAGAATAATCCCGGTCTTGGCCATTTCATTATTGCAGGTGAGGAAAAAGAGCTTCCGGAAAAGGAAGATATAAAGATTGTTGAAGGAATCGTTACTGATGCCGAATACAATCCGATCGTGTCCGAGAGTAAGATTTATGACTTCCTTAAGAACATTGCAGACTCCCACGACACATCCTGGATGATGGATGAGTACAGAAAGGGCGTCAGCAACACGATCATTGTAAATTCAAGCTCTAAGGGTGATGGTTCAATCTTTGATATAAAATCTGAGTTTGAATATCTCAGAGACCAGATGATGGCCGGGACACTTGGTATGCCACAGGAAAAGAGCCTTGCGCTCTCCGAGAATGCAGTTGTCTACGATGCAAATGAGAAGCTCGGCAAGACCTATATCGAAGTCGATATGGGTAAGCAGATGCTGTACTACTACGTGGACGGCGAGCTCAATATGGACATGCCTGTTGTAACCGGTAATGTAAATAGGTCACGTGGTACACCTACAGGTATTTATCCTGTTTATAACAAGAGATATCACACTTACCTTAGGGGCGTTGACTACGTTTCCTATGTAAATTATTGGCTCGGAGTTAATAAGGGTGTCGGCATCCACGACGCAAACTGGCGCAGCAAGTTCGGGGAAGAAATCTATAAATCCGACGGATCCCACGGCTGCATAAACTGTCCTTATGATTCTGTAGAAGTCCTCTGGGATGTTGTAGATATAGGAACTCCGGTAATATTGTACTATTGATGAACTTTGATCCGGCAGCAAACGCTGCCGGATTATTTATGTAAAATTTACGGATGGTAGTAATAAAAACTTCGGGAAAAAGTGGATGAAGGTGCGCTTATAGTGATATATTAGTAGTATGAGAAGAATGCTTTTTCCTTTATTAATTTTATGCTTTTTAGCGGCAGGATTTAGTATTCCTGTCTATGCTGATAGTGAGACTGCAGAGACCGTAAAGATTGGTTATTATGAGAATGAGGTCTTCGAAGAAGGCGCTTCTCCCGATGCGGTTAAGACCGGCTATGCGTATGAGTATTACAGAAAGCTCTCGGAATATACCGGTTGGAACTATGAGTATGTCTATGGCAGCTTTGGAGATCTGTATGATATGCTGCTGTCCGGTGACATAGATCTTCTTGCCGGTCTTGCAAAGCGAGATGACAGGCTTAGTATTATTGGGTATCCTTCAGCTCCTATGGGGAACGAGGTTTATACCCTTGTCAAACATGATGATGACGAATCAGTCACATTCTCTCCAAATTCTGTTTCAGGGAAGAAAATCGGTGTACTTCAAAGTGCCATCGTTGATATCCTTGAAAACTACCTTAATGAAAACTCAATTAATGCAGAGATAGTTACTTTTGATGATTATGGATCACTTTTTACAGCCTTTGATACCAAGGCTGTTGATGTTATGGCTGCTGAGGGTGATGGAGCCTATGGCCGTGAACATGCGGAGGTTATATGTACCTTTGGCACATCGGACTATTATCTGTGTGTAACGAAGAGTCGTCCGGATATTCTTTCGGAACTGGAAGAAGCCCAGAATATGCTTGCCATGGAAGAACCCAATTATGTGGCAAATCTGCAGAGCAAATATTATTCTTCAAGCGTTTCAAGTCACACATTTTCTACTGCTGAGAGACAGTGGCTATCTGAAAACAAGACTCTGGAAATAGGCTATTTAAATGACTATCTGCCCTATAGTGCCACAGATAAAGACGGAAATGTAAACGGCTTTATAAAAGACATAATCCCAAAGATGCTTGAAGACCTTGATATCAGGGATATTGAAGTGTCCTACGTTGGGTATGAGAGCTATGATGAGATGGTTGCTGCTCTTCGTGATGAAGAAATTGATGCAGGATTCCCTGTGGGCGGAGGTCTTTATTACTCAGAAGTAAACGGCATTTATCAATCGACTTCAGTTGTGTACTCGACCATGGAGCTGGTATACAAGGATGAATTCCATGAAGAGAGTCTTTCTAAAATCGCTGTAAATGAAAACAATCGAATGCAGTATTACTATGTCCGCACTTACTATCCGGATTCTGAGATCATACTTTACCATGGGTTTGATGCATGCCTGCAGGCAGTGCTTAAGGGAGAAGCCGGCGTTACAACGCTTAACGGTCTTCGTGCGAACGAGATACTTCGAAACAGTAAGTACAAAGGACTATCATCCAGAACCTTAAGCCATTTGGATGACAGGTGCTTTGGTGTGAAAATCGGAAATGAAGGCCTTTTAAAGCTCCTTAATCACGGCGTTAAAGTAATAGGCACGGATTATCCCAGCGATATAGCAAACAAATATTCAAATCAGCTTTACACATATACACTTGCAGACAGATTAAGAGACAATATGTGGATATTCCTTACGATGCTTCTTATCATCGCTCTTTTGGTAATCGCACTTATTGTAAGGACTCTTATGCATGCACAGCAGGCTAATCGCATGAAGACTGACTTTGTCTCCAATATGTCCCATGAGATCAGAACGCCTATCACTGCAATTCTTGGCATGAACGAAATGATACAGATGGAGTCGAATGATGGTAATGTGCTTCACTATGCTGAGAATATAGAAAAAGCCGGGGAGAGCCTCCTTGGCATAATCAATGAAATTCTTGATTTTTCCAAGATAGAAGCAGGGCGGATGGAACTGCACAAGCAGAAATATTCGCTGCTTGAGTTTTTCAGCAGCCTTCACATGATAGTTTTAAATCGCGCTGAGGAAAAGAATCTAAACCTTATCATGGATATTGATGAAAGGCTTGTTTCCGAAGCTATCGGCGATGTACAGAAACTTCGCCAGATATGTGCAAATCTACTTACCAATGCTGTTAAGTATACCAAAGAGGGTGAAGTGAAGTTTTCTGCAAAAGTCCTTGAGCAGACCGAGAAGTCTTTTACCATGGAAGTTTCAGTCACAGATACCGGCATTGGAATTAAAGAAGAGGAGATGGACAAGCTCTTTTCCGCATTTGACAGGCT
>JAEEGH010018010.1_pt1 | contig 14973 bp, 11 predicted proteins | sample 9134181 | NCBI WGS metagenome assembly JAEEGH01 (sample SAMN16246544, study PRJNA631951) | gut metagenome | biome: gut microbiome; feature: rumen; material: DP-attached | host: Bos | place: Iran: Karaj | collected 2018-10 | reverse complement strand
TGATTTGCAGCACTAAGGTAAGTGAAAAATCTGACATGGCCAAATCCTGAGCAACAAAAAGTTGCTCAGGTACTTATAAAGAAAGTTAAACTAAAGTGCTGCGGAATTTAGGTGCAATACGAAAAAAGACGCTGAGACGCTTGAGACGCTTGAGGCGCTTGAGGCAAAAATAATAAATCCGTGTTAATCCGTGTAATCCGTGCCAAAATAAATAAATCCGTGCAATTCGTGCCTTAAGAAAAGCTGCGCCACCGCTTGTCCACACGGCGTTTTTACAAAATTTAACGGGAAGTTTGGGGCGTAAAATTAGGCTACCTCCCGAATTTTTTGTACCTTTGCATCATCAATCAAACAGGCGCGGGAGGCGCGTGAGACACCTGTAGGCAAACCCCACCTTTGCCCTCGGCAATCACCCCCTTTTACCGTAAGTAAACTACGTTGCATGACGATGGAAAAGAAAGAAAAGTACGAGGCATTCCTGCCGCAGCTGCAGGCACTTATTGACGGCGAACACGACGAAACGGCGGTGCTGGCCAACGCGTCGGCAGCACTGGCCACCGAGTTCGGCTGGTTCTGGACGGGCTTCTATGTGGTACGTGGCGACGAACTGCTCGTAGGCCCCTTCCAAGGCACCGTGGCCTGCTACCATATCGGCTTCGGACGCGGCGTCTGCGGCACGGCCTGGAAACAGCGCTGCACGCAAGTGGTGCCCGACGTGGAAGCCTTCCCCGGACACATCGCCTGCTCGTCGCTGTCGCGCTCAGAGATCGTCGTACCGCTGTTCAGTCCGCAGGGTGACATCAAGGCCGTGCTCGACATCGACAGCACCGAACTGGGCACCTTCGACGACACCGACCGCGAGTACTTGGAACAGGCAGCGGCCCTCATTGCCCGCCAGATTTATTAAACAAACTAACAAACCAGACACCTGAAATGAGTACGAGTTTCTCACAACTCATATCCGCACGGCTCAACATTTCGGAGAAGAATGTAGCCGGCACGCTGGCCCTCCTGGACGAGGGTTGCACCATCCCCTTCATCGCCCGCTACCGCAAGGAGCGCACGGGAGGGCTGGACGAAGTACAGATAGCTGCCATCAGCGACGCCTACGAGCGGCTGAAAGAGGTACAGAAACGTAAGGAAACCATCGTAAAAACCATCACCGACCTCGGTAAAATGACGCCCGAACTGCAGAAACGCATCGACGCGACGTGGGACGCCACCGAACTGGAGGACATCTATCTGCCCTATCGTCCCAAGCGCCGCACACGTGCCCAGGTAGCCCGTGAGCAAGGTCTGGAACCGCTGGCCGAGACACTGCTGCTGCAACGCGAACGCGACCCGGAACACGCCGCCCTCTCGTTCATCACCGACGAGGTGCCCGACGCGGAAGCCGCCATCAAGGGCGCCCAGGACATCATAGCCGAGATGGTGAGCGAGGACGAGCGCAGCCGACAGCAGGTGCGCGGAGCCTTCCGTCGCCAGGCCGTCATCACGTCGAAGGTGGTGAAAGCCAAGGCCGACACCGACGAGGCCGCCAAGTACAGCGACTACTTCGACTGGCAGGAACCCCTGAAACGCTGCTCCAGCCACCGGCTGCTGGCCATGCTACGGGGCGAGTCTGAGGGCATCCTGAGGCTCAGTATTTCGCCCGACAACGACGAATGTATCGAGCGCCTGCAGCGCAACTACGTCTACGGTCACACACCCTGCGGACGGCTGGTTGCTGAGGCTGTGGAGGACGGCTACCGACGCCTGCTGAAGCCAAGCATTGAGACCGAATTTGTCAACCTGAGCAAGGAGCAGGCCGACGAAGAAGCCATCCGCGTGTTTGCCGAGAATCTGCGTCAGCTGCTGCTTTCGGCGCCGTTGGGCCAGAAGCGGGTCATGGGTATCGACCCGGGTTTCCGGACGGGCTGCAAGGTGGTGTGTCTCGACGCCCAGGGCAACCTGCTCCACCATGAAGCCATCTTCCCACACCCGCCCGTGAACCACCGTATGCAGGCCACCGTCCACCTGCAGCAGATGATTTCGCAGTACCGCATCGAAGCCATCGCCATCGGAAACGGTACGGCGAGCCGCGAGACTAGGGCGTTTATTGAAGAGACTCTCCCCCAACCCCTCCCTATAGGGAGGGGAGCAGATACACCTTCCACCAGCAAGTCTGATTACTCCCCTCCCTCACAGGGAGGGGCTGGGGGTGGGTCTGTCAGTGTCTTCGTCGTCTCTGAAGACGGCGCTTCCGTCTATTCTGCCTCCAAGACCGCCCGCGAAGAATTTCCCGACGAGGATGTCACCGTCCGCGGCGCCGTATCGATAGGCCGCCGACTGATGGACCCGCTGGCCGAATTAGTAAAAATTGACCCCAAGAGCATCGGCGTGGGACAGTATCAGCACGACGTGGACCAGACGAAGCTGAAGCACGCGCTCGACCAGACGGTGGAAAGCTGCGTCAACCTGGTGGGCGTCAACCTGAACACGGCCTCGCAGCATCTGTTGCAGTACGTCAGCGGACTCGGCCCTGCGCTGGCCAAGAACATCGTCGACTACCGCAGCCAGAACGGCCCGTTCACCCAGCGGGCGCAGCTGAAGAAGGTGCCACGGCTCGGCCCGGCAGCCTTTGAGCAGTGTGCGGGCTTCCTGCGTATTCCAGGGGCCAAGAATCCGCTCGACAACTCGGCCGTCCACCCCGAGAGTTACAAGATTGTGGAACAGATGGCCAGCGACCAGCATTGCACGGTGGCCGACCTCATCAGCAACAAAGCGAAACGTGACGCCATCGACCTGAAACGCTACGTGACCGCCGAGACGGGACTGCCCACGCTGACCGACATTGTGAAGGAGCTGGAGAAGCCCGGACGCGACCCCCGTGAGCAGATTGAGGAGTTCGAGTTTGCCAAGGGCATCGAGACGGTCGACGACTTGGAGGAGGGGATGGAGCTGCCCGGCATCGTGACCAACATCACCAACTTCGGAGCCTTCGTCGACATCGGCGTGCATCAGGACGGACTGGTACACATCTCGCAGCTGGCCGATAAATACGTGAAAGACCCCAACGCTGTGGTGAAACTTCACCAGCACGTCAGGGTCCGTGTGATTCAGATTGACCGTCGCCGAGGCCGTATCTCGCTCTCGATGAAGGGTTTATCGTCCTAAGAACTTCGTTTCGATGTAGCGGTTGAACGCTTCCTTGTAGCTGTCGCCGATGGGCAGGTAGGTGTCGGCATCGAGGATGACGCGGTTCTTGTTCACCTCCTTGATTTTGTCGAGGTTGACGATGTAGGAGCGGTGTATGCGCATGAAGTTCTGCGGCAGCCGTTCCTCCAGGGCTTTCATGGCCAGCAGGGTGACGATGGGCTTGGGCTGGCTTTCGAGATGCAGCTTCAGGTACTCCGACATGCCTTCTACGTAGCGGATGTCCTGAATGGCAACCTTCACCACCCGGTAGTCCGTCTTCACGAAGATGTCGTCACCCGTCTCAACCGCCTCAAGCGTCTTACCTTTTATTTCCAATCTCTCTTTCAGCCGGTTGGCCGCCCGCATGAAGTCCTGTAGCCCGAACGGCTTGAGCAGGTAGTCAACGGCATCGACCTTGAAGCCCTCGATGGCGTACTCGGAGTAGGCCGTAGTGAAGACCACGAGCGGCGGCACGGTGAGCGACTTGACGAAGTCCATGCCGCTGAGGTCGGGCATGTTGATGTCGCAGAAGATGGCGTCCACCGGCTCACGGTTCAGCAGGTCCATAGCCTCGAGGGCGCTCTGACACTGGCCAGTCAGCTGTAGGAAGGGCACCTTGCCTATGTATGCGACGAGTTGCTGGAGAGCCAGCGGTTCGTCATCGATGGCGAGAACTTTTATCATTTTTACGCTGTTTTTATCTACTTTTCTAACGGCAAAACCAACTTTATATTGTATGTTTCCGACTGTTCGTCGATGTCTAACGTATAATTTTTCCCATAAATCAGTTCTAATCGTTGCTTGATGTTCTGCAGTCCCACGCCGCCCTGCTTGTCTTCCTCGCGGGGTGCCTTGCTGTTGCGGCAGATGAAGACGAGCTTGCCGCCCTCGGTACTGATGTCGATGTCGATGAACGAGGCCTGCCGGTAGCTGATGCCGTGCTTGAAAGCGTTCTCGACGAAGGTGATGAACATCAGCGGCGGCACCTCCGACTGGCTCTTCGTGACCGAAGGCTCCAGGTTGTACGTCACCTTCACCTTGTCCTCGCTGTAGCGCATGCGCATCAGTCGGATGTAGTCCTCCAGGAAGGCCATTTCACGGCCGAGGGGGACGATGGGCTTGCTGCCCTCGTAGAGTACGAAACGCAGTATCTTCGACAGTTCGACGATGGTTTCCTTGGCACGCTCGGGGTCAATGTCGACCAGCGCATGGATGTTGTTGAGCGTGTTCATTAGGAAGTGGGGGTTTATCTGATACTTCAGGTACTCCAGCTGCTGCTGCAGGTTCTGGTTCTCCAGCTTATCCAACTGCTGCTGGTCGTGCCGCTGCTTGAAGTAGAGCTTCACGCCGAGGTTCATGCCGAGCATGAGCACCAGGATGATGACGGTCACGATGTCGCGATGGTTGGGAATCATCGGCTTCGGGGCTTTCATGTCCTCGGGCATGCCTTCGCGGAATTCCGGCGGCGGTCCCATCGGCCCTCGTTCCTCACCGAATTCCGGCGGGCGGTGGTGCTCGAACTGTTCGAAGCGGGGGCCGTGGCGGTGCCGTTCTTTCGGGCGGCTCTGACATTGGTAGAAGATGAAGCCCGCCAGGAGGACACCCACGATGGAGAAGTAGAGTGCCTTCTTCTGACGATACACCAGGAGCGGGGCCAGCAGGTAGTTGTGGATGAGGAACAGACCGAAGAACAGACCGTACTCGCGCCACACCATGAAGACACCGTTCCAGTCGAACGTCGCGTCTGGCTGGCCAGCCATGCGGAAGTAGAAGTTCATCACCGGCTCTATGAAGAGTATTCCCCATAGCACCAGGTAGATGAGTGTTTCAAAACGATGTTTTTTAACCATGCTATTTAGCGGTAAACGAAGTGACATTGGTAGTGCCGACAGCCGACGAGCCGAGATAGAGACCGTGCCACGAGGTGGTGGCGTCGGTAGGCTCCGTGGTCGACGACTTGATGGTGTACTTGCTCTTGGAAACCATGCCCGTAGCCGTCATGAGCGACAGGCTGCTGGAGCAGTTGGCGGCGAAGCTGTAGGTCACGAGATTCTGTCCCGACTCGTCGGCCAGCGTGTAGTACGTACCTTTCTTATAACTGATGCTGTTGGTGAGGAAGGCGTAACCCTGCTTGGCTCCGCTGATGGTGCTCGACGAAGAGCCGCCTCCCTGGGCGGCACCGGCGCTGATGCCGATACCCGTGCCCGTAATCTGAATGTAGGAGTTGTTATCGCAGTCAAGGCCCTCTTCGGGTGCCCCTTTGGTGGTGTAGGCGAAGACGACGCCGTTGCCGATGGTGATGGCTCCTGCAGTGCTGGCGTTCGAATCGACGGCATCGTTGCCGTTGGAGTAGCAGACGGTGACCCCGCCGTTGAAGCTGATCTTGCCGGTCGAGTTCATGCAGTCGTCGTAGCATTGGAAATAGTGACGCCCGCCCTGAATGTCAATCGAGGTCTTCGACTCCAAGCCCTCGCCACCGCTCTTGGTTGTGCTGACAGTCGTTTCGCCGCCGTAGATGGTGACAGCGCAGATGGACTTGATAGCCTTGGCCGACGAGGAACTGTAGGTCGAGCCGGTCTGCGTGACGGTCAGCGTCGGTCCACTGCCGTCGGCCTTGCCCTGCGTGTAGGAACCAGTGACATTGGTCCACTTCGAACCGCCGCCCATGCCGCCGCCACCTCCGGGCCAGCCGCCGCCGGGACCTCCCCAGCCGCCCCAGCCGCCACCGCCGCCGCCGGTCGATGACTGTGTGCCGTCGCCGCAACGGATGGCCTTGCTGGCATTGCCGCTCATGCTGATATTGATGGTGCCTGCGTTGAGGGCTATGTTGAGCGCCTTGATACCCTTGGCACCCTTGACGTCGCTCGAGATGGTAGTGGGAGCAGCGCTGTTGGTGATGGTCAGTTCGCCGCCGTTGGTCTCGACGTCGTTGGCCTTGATACCGCGCCCCGAGGTGCCTTTGATAGTCATGGTGACCGAGCCGCCGTTCTGTACGAACTTACCGGCACTGATACCCGCCACGTAGGACGGATCGCTGCTGTCGGAGGTATCGACGCTGCCCGTCGCATTGATGGTCAGCACGGCCTTGTCTACCACCAATGTGCTGTCGGCTTTCAGACACTTGGCGCCTGCTGCCGTGGTAGTCAGGTTGAGCGTGCCGCCCATGAGGTAGATGTTGCCTGAGTCCTCGTCCTCATGGTTGGTCGTCTCGCCGGTATTGGTTGTGCCGTCCACATCGCACTGGATGCCGTCGTCACCCACACCGCTGACGTTGAGCACGCCGCTCTCCATGAGGAAGTACTCGTCGCACGAGATGCCGTCCTTGACTGCCTGCAGCACGTTGACCGTACAGTTCTTCAGCTGCATGTACTCCGCACTCTTGATGGCGTGCTCCAGCTTTCCGTAGACGTTGAGCGTACCCTTGCCCTTCAGCTCCAGGTGTCCTTTGCAGTACAGGGCAGCTTTCTGCGAACCCGAGGCGGCATCGGTCAGTGTGTTCTCCGTGCCGCTCTTGACGCTCAGCTCTACACGCTTGCCGTCCATGATGCAGAGGGCTGCGCCGCTGTAGACGGGCGTCTGGTTGGTCAGCGTCAGGCCGTTCAGTTCGACGGTGGCCTTGTACGAACCAGTCATGTAGAACTCGCCGTCGGAGGAAGAGCCGCTCAGGGTGTAGGTAATCTCGCCGACGCTATCGTCCACCTCGCTGCTCTGGTCGACGCTGACGTGGGCTCCGCTGACGGTGGCTGTCACGTAGGGGGCAATGTTGCCGCTGATGGCGACAGAGGCCGATGTGCCGTCGTAGCTGACGGTGACCGTGTTGTCGCTGACGGCAGACTCATCGACATAGATGCGGCTGATGTCGCTGACAGCAAACGACTTACTGCCGATGTTCAGCGTCCGTCCGTTGTCCGTATAGGTCATCTTCCCGGTGAATGCAGCCGGATACTGGATGGTGACACTGCCCGTCACCACATTCAGTGTCTGTGCCTGAGTGAGGAGTGAAGCTGTTGCAAAGACAGCCAATAGAAGTTCGTGTTTCATTTTACATGAGTCTTGACGATGGTGTTTCCTTTCTTGAAGATATAGAGTCCCTTTTTCACTGTTTTTACTGGACGGCCTTGCAGGTCGTAATATGTTGCCGGTGTCTGAGAGGAGGGGTCGGAGGTCAGCGCTGAGATGTCGGCGGTGATTTCAGTGTCGGCAGTATCGAAGTCCTGCTTGCCTCCGCTGTAGGTGATGGTGCCGTCGGCCTTGATGGCCTTGCCTGTGTAGCCGCTGATGCTGAGTGTTCCGGCTTTCTGGTAGAAGTTGCCCGTATTCTCGTCTTCATGGTCGGCGGTGATGCCTGTGTTGGCGGCGTCCTCGTCAAGTTCCACCTGTATGCCGTCGTCGCCGGCAGCCGTGATGTTGATGGTGCCGCTCTCCATGAAGAAGTACTCCTTGCAGTGGATGGCATCCTTGACGGCAGCCGTGACGTTGATGGTGCAGTTCTTCACCTCCATATATTCCTTGCTGTAGATGGCGTGCTTCGAATTGCCCACGACGTTGAGTGTGCCCTTGCCCTTGAATTTGGTGTGTCCCTTGCAGTGGAAGCTGCCGTTGTATTTCTCGTTGGCCCCGTCGGTCAGCGTCGAGGCGGTTCCTTTCTGTACACTCACGGATATGCGCTTTCCGTCCTGAATGTTGATGGCAGGGCCGTTGGGGTTGGTCAGCGTCAGTCCGCTCAGTTCGAGCGAAGCCTTGAACGAGCCTTCCAAATAGAATTCGCCGTCGTCCGACTTGCCCGAGAGCGTATAGATAATCTCGCCGTCCTCGTTGTCTGCCGTCGCATCAACACCCGCAAAGTTCTCGGCCTGCTTGATGACGACGTGCGACGAAGTGCCGCTGCTGACGGTGACGTATTGACTGATGTTGCTGGCCACGTTGACGGTGGCGGTGCTGCCGTTGTAGACCACCTCTACGGTGTTGTCAGCGACGGCGACGTCAGTGCTGGTAGTGGTGCTCGACGGGTTTTCGGAGAAGTACATGCAATTGACGTCGCTCATTGCGATGGTGGTTCCCTCCGTGCCGTTGACGGCTGTGAGGTTGTTGTCGGCATAGCTGATAGTCAGCCCTATGGCTGGCAGCGAGAGTGCTGTGCCGTCAGTCTTTTCTATCGTCAGGTACTGATAGTCGGCTGCTTGTGCCGTCAGGAAGCCTGCGAGAAGGATTGCTGTTAATGCTTGTTTCATCTTGGGGAAGTTTAAATTTTTCATGTTGCAAATATAAGGAGAAATAATAAATGGGGCAAATTCGTTCAACGAATGCCCCAAATATTTCAGTGAATCATGGCGGGAATTAGAGACCAAGTGCCTTCTTGGCCTTGTCGGCAGTAGCGTCAATAGCCTCGTTGGCTTTCTCCTTGGCAGCGTCCTTCACCTCGTTAGCCTTGTCCTCGGCAGCCTGCTTGGCAGCGTCAACAGCACCATCCACAGCATTCTGGGCAGCATCTACAGCGCCGTCTACGGCATCCTGAGCAGCGTCTACGGCATCCTCACCGGCAGCCTTTACACCGTCAACAGCCTGCAACAGTCCGCTGACAATGGTCTCGGCAGGAGCAGAAGTCAGTGTGCTGACAGCAGCCTGCACGGCAGCGTTCTCACCAGCCACAGCCTTGATCTTGTCGGCATTCTCTTTCAGGAAGTCCTGAACCTTGGCCACATACTCCTTGGCGGCATCGGGATTAGCCTTCAGAATCTCGGCAATCTTAGCCTGTACGGCCTCAAGAGCCTGCTGCAGCTTGCCGGCATCGTTAGCCTCAATCTGCTCTGTCAGCTGAGCGGTAGCCTCGCCGATGGCAGCTTCTACATCAATAGCCTCGTCAGAAGCCACTACTTCGTCAGCAGGAGCCTGCTGAGCCTTGTTTCCACACGATGTGAAACCGATGGCGCAAGCGCACATCACCATGAACATCAATTTCTTCATAATTGCTTTCTCCTTTTAATTGTTAATAATGTGATAAATCTCGATTCTCTAATTGATTTACGTCGGCAAAATTAGTCTTTTTTCAAATAAGTTGTGCGTTTCTTTTGTGCTTTTTAACTATTTTCTTACTTTTGCACCCTAATTTTAAGAAATAGGTATTAGAAATGATGACATCAGTAGAGTTTAAACCGCAGTTGATTGCGACGCTCAAGAACTACAGTAAGAAACAATTCACAACCGACCTGCTGGCAGGTATCATTGTCGGCATCGTTGCCTTGCCGTTGGCCATTGCCTTCGGTATTGCTTCTGGCGTGACACCCGAGAAGGGCATCATCACCGCCATCGTGGCTGGTCTACTCGTCTCCGTCCTCGGAGGTTCCAAAGTGCAGATTGGTGGCCCCACGGGCGCGTTCATTATTATTATTTATGGCATCATCCAGCAGTATGGCTTCGAGGGTCTGACAATCGCCACGCTTATGGCGGGTGTCTTCCTCATCATGTTCGGCGTGCTTCACCTGGGTACGATTATCAAGTACATCCCTTATCCCATCGTCGTGGGCTTCACCTCGGGTATTGCCCTCACCATCTTCACTACGCAGATCAAGGATCTCTTGGGACTGACGATGGAGAGCGTACCTTCCGACTTCGTGGAGAAGTGGATTGCCTACTTCGGTTCTTTCCCCACCATCGATGTATGGAGTGCTTCCGTCGGTATCGGTTCCGTAGCCCTCATCGCCCTGTGGCCTAAGCTCACGCAATGGTCAATTTTCAATTCTCAATTATCATTTGTTAGGAAGCTGCCTGGCAGTCTCATCGCCATCATTGTGATGACTGTTGCTGCCCTGCTGCTCAAGCAATATGCTGGCATCACCTCTATCGAGACTATCGGCGACCGCTTCAGTATCTCGAACGCGCTGCCTGAGGCTCAGATGCCCGAACTGTCATGGGAGGTCATCAAGGGACTTGTGACGCCCGCTATCACCATTGCCGTCCTTGGAGCTATCGAGTCGCTGCTTTCGGCTACGGTGGCCGACGGTGTCATCGGTGCCCGCCACTCGTCCAACACCGAGTTGATAGCCCAAGGCGTTGCCAACCTTGCCTCGCCGCTGTTTGGCGGTATACCCGCAACGGGAGCCATCGCCCGCACCATGACCAACATCAACAACGGAGGCCGTACTCCTGTGGCCGGTATCGTCCATGCTGCCGTCCTGTTGATCATCTTCCTCTTCCTCATGCCGCTGGCACAGTATATACCGATGGCCTGCCTCGCAGGCGTACTCGTCATCGTCAGCTATGGTATGAGTGGCTGGCGCTCGTTCCTTTCCATCATGAACAATCCCAAGAGCGACGTTATTGTGCTCTGGGTCACCTTCCTGCTCACCGTCATCTTCGACCTTACTGTTGCCATCGAGGTGGGACTCATCTGCGCCTGCCTGCTCTTCATGCGCCGCATGGCTGAGACCACCGACGTCAAGGTTATCAGTGACGAAATCAATCCTGCTGAGGAGGAGAGCGACTTCCAGTTAGGCAACCTCGAGCACCTCACCATCCCCGAGGGCGTGGAAGTCTACGAAATCAACGGCCCCTACTTCTTCGGGGCAGGCAACAAGTTTGAGGAAATCATGGGAGCCCTGGGTCACGGACGTCCTAAGGTGCGCATCATCCGTATGCGTAAGGTACCCTTCGTCGATTCCACTGGCATCCACAACCTGACCAACCTCTGCCTCATGTCACAGAAGGAAGGCATTCAGGTCGTGCTCTCCGGCGTCGGTCCAACCGTCGAACAGACGCTTCACAAAGCTGGCTTCGATACGATGCTCGGCAGCGACAACATCTGCAGTCACATCAATCTTGCACTCGACCGAGCCCGGCAGCTGTTGTAAGGAACTCCTCGGCCCTGCACAAGTCTTCGGGCGTGTCGATGCCGACGGTCTCTACGTCGGTCTCGCCTACCCGGATGCGATAGCCGTTCTGTAGCCAGCGCAGTTGCTCAAGACTCTCGGCCAGTTCCAGAGGACTCTGGGGCAGCTTCGTGATTTCCGAGAGTACGCTGCGTCGGTAGGCGTAGATACCCAGGTGCTTCAGGAAGGGGTAGCGCCCGAACCATTGATGCAGTTCAACCCCACGAATAAAAGGAATGATGCTGCGGCTGAAGTAGAGGGCGAAGCCATTGATGTCGAAAACAATCTTGGGCGAGTTGGGATTCTCGACGGCTTCCATCGACTCGAAACGTTTGCCGAGCGTGCCTATCTGCGTCTCAGGATTGTCGAACAGCTGGCAGAGCGTCTCAATCTGTGAGCGCTGAATGAACGGCTCGTCGCCCTGAATGTTGATAATTACGTCGGCATCGATACCGATTTTCGTGGCAGCTTCCTCAATGCGGTCGGTGCCGCTCTTGTGGTCGCTGCGTGTCATGACGGCCTTTCCGCCGAACGACTCTACGGTATGGAGAATACGTTCGTCGTCGGTGGCTACGTAAGCCTCGCCGAGCACGCTCACGGCTTGTTCATAGACTCTCTGGATAACGGTTTTGCCGCCTAACATTGCCAATGGTTTGCCGGGGAAGCGGGTGGAGGCATAGCGGGCGGGGATGATAGCTGTAAATTTCATGTTGTCTTTGTTATTTCGTTGCAAAGTTATGAAATATTCGGGAATTATCCTTAAAAAACGTTCATATTCTTTGCCTGTTGGCGTTTTTTTCCTAAATTTGTGCGATTAAAATTAAAATGACTACGTTTTGAGACATAATATTATCTTATCAGCACTACTTTTCTGCCTGCCGCTGAGTGTGGCTGCGCAGAAAATTACCCTTGGCTCGACCACCACGAAGGACGGTGGCGAGTATCAGGGTGAAATGGTGGCCGGAAAGCCCCACGGAAAGGGTAAGGCCACGTACAAGAACGGCAACGTCTACGAAGGTGAGTACGACAAAGGCAAGCGTCAGGGTTATGGCACCTATACCTTCTCCGACGGCGAACGCTACGAAGGCGAATGGTTTCAGGACCAGCAGCACGGCAAGGGCGTGTATTACTTTGCCACAAACAATCGCTACGACGGTCTTTGGTTCCGTGACTACCAGCAGGGGCACGGTGTGATGTACTACTTCAACGGCGACAAGTACGACGGCGAGTGGAAGCTCGACAAGCGTGAGGGCAAGGGTACCTATACCTTTGCCAGCGGTGCCTACTATAAGGGCGACTGGAAGGACGACAAGAAGCAAGGCAACGGTTTTTACGATTGGGGTGATGGCTCCACCTACGACGGCAGCTGGGTGAACAACCAGCGTCAGGGAAAGGGCGTCTATAAGTATGCCGACGGCGACTCCTACGTAGGCCAGTGGCAGAAGGACGTTCAGCACGGCAAGGGCATCTACCGCTTCCAGAACGGCGACGTCTACGAGGGCGACTACGTGGAGGGCAAGCGTTCGGGTACGGGCATCTTTACGTATGCCAACGGTGACAAGTACACGGGCCAGTTCTACCAGGGAGCCAAACAGGGCACCGGCACGTTGGTCTGGAGCAACGGCAATGTTTATGTAGGCCAGTGGAAGGCCGACAAGCCCAACGGTCGCGGCAAGTTGACGATGAAGAACGGCGACGTCTATGAAGGTCAGTTTATGAATGGTCAGATAGAGGGTGAGGGCATAGCCCGCTTTGCCGACGGTATGAAGTTCAAGGGTACTTTCAAGAATGGCAAGCGCAACGGCAAGGCCATCGAGGAAGACAAGGACGGCAAGCGCTTTGAAGGCAGCTACGTGGACGACCTGCGCGATGGCAAGTTCGTCGAGAAAGACCGCAACGGCAACATCATTGCCGAGGGTACCTATACCCGCGGGCATCGGCAGGAAGTGAAGAACTGATTTGAGATTTGAGAATTGAGATTTGAGAATTGAGAATTGTTTAACTAAATAGCATAAAAGAATATGGTAATCGACACAATTGACAACCTGAGCAAGTATGTGGGACTGAACCCGTTGTTTGCTGATGTTGTTGTATTTTTGAAGGCAAACGACCTGAGTAAGATGGAGGAAGGCAAGCATCCCATTCAAGGGGCCGACCTCTTTGTGAACGTTACGACAGCCAAGGGACGTGCCAAGGAGGCTGCCGTGCTGGAGACGCACATCGACATGATTGACATCCAGATACCGCTTGACACGGAGGAAACCTTCGGCTACACGCCGCTTTGCGACCTGCCCGACTATGAGTACAATGCCGAGAAAGACATTACCAAGTACGGCGACACGATGGCTCAGACCTATTTCACGGTCAAGCCCGGCCAGATGGTCATCTTCTTCCCGCAGGACGGGCACGCTCCTTGCATCTCTGACAAACCCGCAATCAAAAAGGCAATATTTAAAGTAAAGGTATAAATACTATGGTAACAAAGAAAACAGAAACAACGGAAAAGAAGCCTGCCGCAAAGAGGGCTAAGAGTGGCACCAGAACCAAAGCCGCCAATCCAAAACCTCAAGCTCCGCAGCATATCGGGCTGGTGGAGCACGACTCATGGCTGGAACCCTTCGAGGGCGCCATCCGTGGCCGTCACGACCATGCACTGTGGAAAATAGGACAACTCACCCAGAACGGCAAGAGGACGCTCTCCGACTTTGCCACAGGCCACCTCTACTACGGTCTGCACAAGCTGGCCAAGGGCTGGGTGTTCCGCGAGTGGGCACCCAACGCCACCGAGATTTACCTCATCGGCGACTTCAACAACTGGCAGGAGACTGACAAGTACAAGTGCAAGCGCATTGAGGGCACAGGCAACTGGGAGCTCAAACTCTCGGAGAAAGCCCTGAAGCACGGCCAGCTCTACAAGATGAAGGTCAAGTGGAATGGGGGAGAGGGTGAGCGCATACCCGCCTGGTGCCGCCGTGTGGTGCAGGACGACCAGACGAAGATTTTCTCCGCTCAGGTATGGAATCCCGAGAAGCCCTACGTGTGGAAGAAAAAGAAGTTCAAGCCCAACACCGCTCCGCTGCTCATCTACGAGTGCCACGTCGGCATGGCACAAGATGCCGAGAAGGTAGGCTCGTACAAGGAGTTCACAGAGAACATCCTGCCGCGTGTGAAAAAGGACGGCTACAATGCCATTCAGGTGATGGCCATCCAGGAGCATCCCTACTATGGTTCCTTCGGCTACCATGTATCCAGTTTCTTTGCCCCCAGCAGCCGCTTCGGCACCCCTGAGGACCTGAAGGAGATGATTGACACAGCCCACAAAATGGGCATCGCCGTTATCATGGATATCGTACACTCACATGCCGTGAAGAACGAGGTCGAGGGACTGGGCAACCTCTGCGGCGACCCCAACCAGTTCTTCTGTCAGGGCGACCGCCACGAGCACCCGGCCTGGGACTCGCTCTGCTTCGACTACGGCAACGACGGCGTGAAGCATTTCCTGCTCTCCAACTGTAAGTACTGGCTCGAGGAGTTCCACTTCGACGGTTTCCGCTTCGACGGCGTCACCTCCATGCTCTACTATTCTCACGGACTGGGCGAGGCCTTCGGCGGCTACGGCGACTACTTCAACGGTCACGAGGACGACGAGGCAATCTGCTACCTGACGCTCGCCAACAAGCTCATCCATGAGGTCAACCCCAACGCCATCACCATTGCCGAGGAGGTGTCCGGCATGCCCGGACTGGCTGCCAAGTTCGAGGACGGCGGCTACGGCTTCGACTACCGCATGGCCATGAACATTCCCGACTACTGGATCAAAACTATAAAAGAGGTACGCGACGAGGACATCAACGTGACCAGCATCTTCTGGGAGGTGCGCAACCGCCGTCCCGACGAGAAGACCATCTCCTACTGCGAGAGCCACGACCAG
>JAEEGH010018000.1_pt1 | contig 14978 bp, 11 predicted proteins | sample 9134181 | NCBI WGS metagenome assembly JAEEGH01 (sample SAMN16246544, study PRJNA631951) | gut metagenome | biome: gut microbiome; feature: rumen; material: DP-attached | host: Bos | place: Iran: Karaj | collected 2018-10 | reverse complement strand
CGCAGCTATTGGAACGGCATCAACGCCGACTATGCGCCGCATATCATAGGGTCTTATCCTTACACTCCCATCAGTGGCTATGTCTCGAGCAATCAGCGGGCGCTGATGCTGTTGTCCGGCGTTCCCGGCCAAAATTCTTTGGATGGGATTGACAGTGTGGCCATCGTGGAGGGTCCCGTTGTCGCGTTGCCGCTGAACCAGCACAGGTTGTCGTTCTACTTTATGCAGGAAAGCGCCAGCAGGGGAACGCTGAGTGTGGGCTACATGCAGTACGGCGACTTTGTGAGTGTGGCCGACATGCAGCCGCAGGTGGCGGGAAGCACCGACACGGTGAGCCTTGCAGCCTTCCCCGCCGATGTACACCGTTTTGCCTTGCGGTGGACGCAGGGCGTCGCGTCGTGGTACGGCGTCGTTGTAGACAACATACGACTGCTGGCTTTCGACACGCTGCCCACCGTCCAGATTGGCACGCCTGTGGTTCACGGAGGCGACAGCGTCCACTTCCGTGCCTGGCTGGCCGATGGTCTTGACGACAGCCTCACCTACACGTGGAGTTCCTCTATGGCCGCTGCCGGGCAGGCTACCCTGACGGCAACGGGAGACTCGGCCTGCATCGTGTACACCGCGCTGGGTACCGACACCGTCAGCGTCATTGCCACCAACGCCTATGGGGTTGACACAGCACAGTTGCTCTACACCTACCCGGGGGCGCCCGATGGCGTCATCAGCGGCCCCTCATCAGTGCTGACCGACGATACCAACACCTATGCCACCTATCTGCTCGCCGGCTCGACTACGGGCATCAGCTACAGCTGGCAGTCGACCATGGCCGCCGCGGGTCACGCCACGATGACGGTCTCCGGCGACACCCTGCGGATGGTCTACCTCGCAGGGGGTACCGACACATTGACTCTCATCACCACCAACGCCTTTGGTGTCGACACCACCAGGCGCATCATCACCGTCACCAACTGCCACATCACCACCTTCCCATGGACGGAGGGCTTCGAGAACGGTATGAACTCCTGCTGGTACCTGTCTACCATTCCTGGCAGCACAACGACGAATTGGAGTATCAGAGGCGAATACTGGTATGCCCATAGCGGCAGCCACTATATGTACTCGCCGTTTGCAACGGCGGATGGCGACAATAGCTCTATTGACGCATGGTTCATATTGCCGCCCGTAGAAGTGCCTGCCAGCAGCAGCCTGTCGCTGAACTTCTACGCCAATTTCCAGGGCAACAGCACAACCCATTCATATCCGCGCCTGACCGTTCTCGTCTCCACCTTGGGGAACGCCACGAACTATTTCACCGACACCATCTACTCCGAGCAGACCAACACCCTCGACCGCGAATACCTGTTCGGCAGCGCGTCGCTGGCCGCCTACGCCGGTCAAACGGTGTGGATTGCCTTCGTGCATGGGAACCGCAACGTGTCACTCGGCATCGATGACATCAGCATCGACTATTCCGCTGTGCCTGTGGCCGCCATCAGCGGCCCCACCGAGCAGCTATCGAGCGAGGAGGGCATCTTCACCGCCCACCTGCTGAACGGCGACACGACAGGCATCACCTACATCTGGCACTCCACCATGGCCGATGCCGGCTTGGCCACCCTCACCGCCACCGACTCGACAGCGGCTATCGAGTACCACGCCGGTGGCACCGACCATGTGAGCGTCGTCATTGCCAATGCCGCAGGCAGCGACAGCGTGGCTATGACCTGCAGCGTCACCGACTGCGAGCCCATCACCCAGCTCCCCTACACCGTGCGCCTCAACAGCAACAACAACATCACCTGCTGGCAGAAGGACGGCGGCTGGTATATCGGCGACTATTTCAGCAGCGGCATCACCTGCATGCAGTGCTTGAACTGGGATTTTGACCCCGTCGACAACTGGCTCGTCATGCGCGAGATAGCTATCCCCGACGACTACACGCAGAGCTACACGCTGCGGTGGCACATGCAGTGCAACCACTCCAAGTATCAGGTGATGGTGTCGACCCAGGGCCGCAGCAGCCACAGCCTCTTCGACACCCTCTACTACGAGCAGAACGACAGCACTCACTGGACCTCGCGCACCCTGTCGCTCGACGCCTACCGCGGGCAGAACATCTACATTGCCTTCCGCAACCTCGGCTGGTACAACAGCCCTGCCCACTACTCCGACATGGGCGTCTTCCGCATCGACACCATACAGGTCTTGGTCTCTTCCGACCCCCAAACCTACCGCACCCTCACCCTCGACGTGAACGACCCCACGATGGGCACTGTCAGTGGCGCGGGAGTGTATCCTGATAGCAACGTCGTGACTATTGAGGCTGTTCCCTTCGAGGGCTACCACTTTGTGGCGTGGAACGACGGCGATACCCATACCGTGCGTACTATCACGCTGGTGAGCGATACCGCTTTCACCGCCTACTTCGCGGCCGACACCCTGCCGACACCGCCGCCCGACACCCTCTGGCGCACGGTTGCGGTGACGGCCAATGTGGATGGAGTCTGTGAGACTTACGGCAGCGGCACCTATGTCGACAGCAGCAGGGTCGAGATGGGCTACACGATGGTGGATACCGTCAACGAGGGCGGCCGCTGGCAGTTCCTGGGCTGGAGCGATGGAGAAAACGACAACCCGCGCACTATCCTCGTCACCTCCGACACTATCATCGTGGCTCTCTTCGAGTGGATGGCCGACAGCGTCGGAATCAATGAGTTGAGAGATAATAGTTATGAGATAAGGGTTTATCCCAACCCGGCGCATGGTGCCGTGACTGTCAGCGTTGGCGCTCCCGCCACCCTCACCGTCCTCGACCTCACTGGCCGCGTCGTCGTCGCCCCACTCTCTCTCAGCTCCTCAGCCACCCTGCCCCTCACCGACTTGCCTTCCGGCACCTACTTCCTCCGAGTCACCACCGAAGAGGGAACGGCTGTCAAGAGGCTGATAGTTAAATAAACTGCAAGAAAAATGACTGTCCTGGCAACATACAAGGCTCACGTAACCCCGAAGTACGATACCTTTCTGCCCTTCCGCGTGGCAGTTGCGTGCATCGTCGCGGTGGATTTTATAGGTGGAGCGGTGCTGACGACCTATCTCAACTGGAGGGTGGAGGTGCTGCTGCTCTATCTTCCTGCGCTGTGCTTCGTTGCCGCTGCGGTTGTGTGTATCGACACGTACATGAAATGGCATTGCACGGAGGAGACCGTGTCGGTGCAGCACGAGATGCTTGTCGTCGAGCGTCGCAAATGCCTCTTCGGCCGCCGGAAGGAGATTCCGCTGTCGGCCATCAAAAAAGTTGAGACCTACGACGACGACAGCGGCCAGCGCTCGGCGACGCTGCGTGTGGTCTATTCCAACACCTCCTACCGCTTCGGCCTCTGCCTCTCCGACGCCGACCGCCAGGCCCTGGGAAGAAAGATTATGGAACTAGCCGGGCGGTATGTGTGATTTCGTCCGGTGGCTGCTGCCGTCAGGGTAATAAAAGGAGAAGAGTCTGTATGGAAAACGCTATGAAACAGATATTGATGGTTGTCGCAGTGGTGCTTGCTGTGTCGTGTGCCCATCATGGCGGCGGCGTGCAGGCCGATGTGGCGCCGGAAGACTGCGTGGCGGACACCCTTTGGGCTGACGACAGCTCGTGGTGCGACATACAACAGCCTTTCGTCGAGAACGGCCGGCAGGTGCTCTATCGTCACATCACGTTCTACGATGGCGACACGCAGGTGATGGACTACGTCTACATCCCCCGAGGCAGTGCCGAGCATGCCCGACGAGTGAAGGAGCTCTTCGGCGATACCGGACGGGAACCCCTCTATTTCGACGACCTCTATGCCAGTCACGGATCGCTATACACGCATGTGGACCTCGGCGACCTGCCGCGCGACTGGTTCGTGGTGATGCACTACAAGGGGACGCCCGTCCTCACGGCCGACTACCCTTATTATCTGCACATTACCGACAGCTCGCTGGTGCATCACGACATGGAGGACTGGGTGGAGCAGTTGCGCGGCGTGGAGAAACAGGCCGATGGCAGTTATGTCCTCAGCCTCATACGCTTCGCCTATGGGGAGGACCGTATCGTTGCCTATCGCGACACCCTGCCGCCCCTCGACAGGGAGCATCTGGTCTACTACAGCGGCTGGCGGCTAACCACGCGTGAGCATCTACCTGATTTTGACCTGATTGATATCGATGGGGAGTTCGAGTTGGTCGACCCCCTGGCCTCCGATTACCGAATTTGACAATTTTCCGTTTTTCATGGAAAATAGCATGTTATGCAACGTGCTGATAATTAACGTTTGATAGCTACCAAGTCTTACTCCCCTCTTACTCCTCTCTTACTCCTCCCTTACCCCTCCCTTTTCCGGGTAAGAGTTCAATAGGAGAGGGGAGAGGGGAGTTATGAGTTAAGAGTTATGAGTTATAGTGGGTGGGTTAATTGGTTGGGTAGTAGGCCAGTTGCAGGGGTTCCTTGCGGTCGATGACTTCGGCGGGCATGTTCAGTTTCTTCGCTTTGGGGCGGAAGCCGAAACCCATTCCGCCGCCGACATGAGCCGAGGTGGCGGTGCGGCGCGTCTGCTCCAGGAGTCCGGCAGGGATGTCGACGGTGCCGGAGAGATCGTTGATGCCACCCACGCCGGCGTTGAGGGAGATGAAGAAGCTATTGCCCACATAGTAGCGCAGACCCACCTCGATGCCTCCGCTGAATCCGTAGCGGTTCATACTATGGTCCTGTCCGCCATAGGCGAAGGTGTTGTGCAGGATGGCCAGGCCGAGGGTGGCGCCGAATTGCAGCTCCAGCTGCTCGGTGAGCATGGTCGTATGGTGGATGGCCAGCGAGAGATTGTGGAGGACGGTGCGTTCGTCGAGGGCGAGGTTGGAGGTGAAGAGGTTTGTGTTCTCGTAGCGCAGGCCGTAGTAGGCATGCTCTCCATGCTGCAACCCGAGGTTGAAGGCCGAGGTGAGGCCCGTGTAACCCTCGGTGTTGTCCTGCAATGCCGAGAGGGCAGGGTAGTTGATGTAATGGGTGACGTTGAATCCTACCTCGCTCTCGAGGTGCCACTTGCGCTCCTGCGCGTGGAGCATCGTTGCGGTCGCCAGCACGGCGACAATCATTGCAATCCGTTTCATATACATTAATTTGTTTTTTTTCTCTACTTATATGACGCACAACCGGACGAAATCTTACATGCGGAGGAAGAATTTTTTTGCCATTCTATAAAATGTTCGTATCTTTGCATTTTCAAAACGTATCAACGTATCAACGTATCAACCTGCAATATGGACAAATACAATCAGCGCGGGGTTTCCGCCACCAAGGAGGATGTGCACAATGCCATCAAGAATATAGACAAGGGGCTCTACCCCAAGGCTTTCTGCAAGATTATCCCCGACCTGCTGGGCGGCGACCCGCAGTATTGCAACATCATGCATGCCGACGGCGCGGGCACCAAATCGAGCCTCGCCTACATGTATTGGAAAGAGACCGGCGACCTCAGCGTGTGGAAGGGCATCGCCATCGACGCCATAGTCATGAATACCGACGACCTGCTGTGCGTGGGTGCGTTGGACCATATCCTGCTGAGCTCCACCATCGGCCGCAATAAGCAACTGGTGCCCGGCGAGGTTATCTCGGCCGTCATCAACGGCACCGAGGAGTTCTGCCAGACCATGCGCGACATGGGCATCGACATCGTCCTTACCGGCGGCGAGACGGCCGACGTGGGCGACCTGGTGCGCACCATCATCGTGGACAGCACCGTGACGGCCCGCATGCGCCGAGCCGACGTCATCGACAATGCCAACATCAAGGCCGGCAACGTCATCGTGGCCCTCGCCAGCTACGGCCAGGCCACCTACGAGACGGCCTACAACGGCGGCATGGGCAGCAACGGCCTCACCTCGGCCCGCCACGATGTCTTCTCGCACATCTACGCCGAGAAGTACCCCATGTGCTACGACCACAACCTGCCCCAGGAGGTCGTCTTCTGCGGCTCCAAGCTGCTGACCGACCCCACCGAGGTTCCGGGAGTGGATGCCGGCCACATGGTGCTCTCGCCGACAAGAACTTACGCTCCGATTATCCGCCGCGTCCTCGACGAATACCGCCCCAAGATCGACGGTATGATTCACTGCTCCGGCGGCGCACAGACCAAGGTGCTGCACTTCATCGGCGGCCGTGGGCTGCATGTGGTGAAGGACAACCTCTTCCCCGTGCCGCCGCTCTTCAAGATGATACACGAGGAGAGCCGCACCGACTGGCAGGAGATGTACAAGGTCTTCAACATGGGTCACCGCATGGAACTCTACACCGACGAGGCTACGGCCCGCGGCATCATCGACATTGCCAAGAGTTTCAATGTCGACGCCCGCATCATCGGCCGTGTCGAAGAAGCCTCGAAGGCCCAGGTAACGGTAGTCTCTGAAAACGGAAAATACGAATACTATGGCTGAGGCAACCTTTGTCGACAGTTTCAACAACCGCAAGCAGTTGCGGTTGCAGAGCGGTGAGGCCGACCGCCTCTCGTCGCGCAGCTACAACCTGGCCCTCACGAGTCTCCTGGCCTACGGCCTGCTGCTCAACGCCGTGATGGTCTACTACTTCGCCGAGCCGCTGATGAACATGCTCGCGGGCGTCAACCCTTGGATGTTGCTTTTGGGCTACATTGTCCCCACGCTGATAGGCGTCCTGCTTGCCGCCAAGTCCACGAACCCCTTCGTCAGTTTCATTGGTTATAACCTTGTGGTGTTGCCCATCGGCGTGATGCTGACGCTCATCGTGCCAGGATTCTCCGTTGCCGTTGTCACCAAGGCCATGGCCCTCACCGGCATGGTCACCGCCACCATGATGTTCCTGGCCCTGATTCGTCCGCAGATCTTCCTCGGGCTGGGGCGTACACTCGCCATCACGCTCATTGTCGGCATTCTGGCTGAGGTGGTGGCCACGTGGCTGCTGGGTTACCGTGGCGCCCTGTTCGACTGGCTCTTCGTCATCCTCTTCTCCGGCTACATCGGCTACGACGTCGCCAAATCGCAGGCCTATCCCAAGACCCTCGACAACGCTGTCGACTCCGCCCTCGACATCTACCTCGACATCATCAACCTCTTCATCCGTCTCCTCAGCATCCTCGGTCGCAGGGAATGAACGCATCGTGGTTGTTGAAGTTCCTGTTGTTTAGCGTACTACTGACGGTGTTCTTCGTTGGTTGCAGTGCGGCGAGGCCGTCCGCTGAAGGGCAGACTATGCCGCGTCGCATGGTGGATTATTTGGAGAGGATGGGTCTGATGGACGAAGTGGTGTCGTTCTCCTACGGCGAGGAACGGCGATGGAAGCATCCGTTGTATGCCATGGAACTTGGGAGGCCGGATGTTTGTTGGACTGTCGAGATGAAGGACGGTGCCATCCTCTGTTTCTTCCCCATGGGAGAATGGGTCTACACGGTGGCCAGGCATGACGAAGAGGCTCTGAGTGACCTGGACGAGAGGTACCTCGCCGACATCCCCAACCTGAAAACAGTTATGGCTACGATGAGGAACATGGTAGGGAAGGACGTGCGTATTGTAGGTGTGGCGAAGGAGGGGAAAGTATGGGTTGTGTCGGCATATAAAACGCATGGAGTCATCTATATGGGTCCTCCCACGCGATACTATTTCGACGGAGGGGATTTCCTTTACGGCACAATTAGTGCTTAAATTTGAAATTTTTTTTTCGAGATGACACAATAAAAAAAACAAGGCCTCGTTTTAAGGGGGTCATTTGCGACAATAGCTCAGTTGGTAGAGCGGCGGCTTCCCAAGCCGCAGGTCGCGGGTTCGAGCCCCGTTTGTCGCTCATAGTCAAAGGAGTGTTGCGATAGCTACACTCCCTTTTTTGTTTTTGAGCCTCTCAGAAAACCATTCATACCCCGTTATGAGTTAACCGCTTGACATGCCAGACAAGCTTGGTGGTTGCCTTTAACTCGGGGGGAGCTTCTATGCTTTTTCGGGAACCTGTTTTGACGAAAAGATGAAAATAATTTCGTTATGTGGGATTTTATTCGTATCTTTGCAAATTAACTATAATGTGATTTGTATTTTTATATATTAATTATAAAGCAATTATGACAAATATAGACAAGAAAAGCAAGTTTAAACAAGAACTTTTGGCTTATACCCTGCTCATTGTGGGCAGTGCGTTGTTTGCTGTGGGCGATGTGATGTTCGTCAATCCTTACTTGATGGCTCCCGGCGGCACCTACGGTCTTTCCAACGTTTTCAGCAGCCTGTGGGGCGGCCGTATCGCTCTCTATGCCATCTGCATGGATGTTCCGTTGCTGATTATTGGTACCTGGATTTTGGGTCCCAAGTTTGGTGTGAAAACCATTATCTCGACATTTCTTATTTTTGGATTCACCTATCTGCTTGAATTAGTGTGGGGCTATGTGCCTGTGATTCATGACGGCGCTGTGCTTACCACCGCTCCTGAGAATGTGGATGGCTATGTGGCTTTGAAGGAACATAGCATCTGGTTCAAGCCCGATTATATCCTCAACACAGTGGTGTCGGGTCTCATCTACGGCGTGGCCATCGGCATGATATTCCGCAGCGGTGCCACCAGTGGCGGTTCGGACATTGTTTCCATGATTCTCCACAAGTACACCAAAATCAGCCTTGGCACCCTCGTTATGATTGTCGACGGCATTATCACGGTCAGCACTTTCATCGCCTTTGGCGACATCCGTTTGCCCATCTACTCCATCATCATTATCTTCATCGAAGGCAAGGTTATCGACCTGGTGGTCGACGGCATGAAGAGCTACAAGACTATGTTCATTGTCACCGAAGAAATGGAAGCTGTGCGCGACTACATCCTCAACGACCTCAAGCGCGGCGGCACCTGCATCTCTGGCACCGGCCTCTACCAGGGCAACGAGCGCAAGATGATTTATGTGACCCTCGACCGCACCGACATGGTGAAACTCAAAGGCAGACTCCACCTTATCGATCCCAAGGCCTTCGTCAACATTATGGACAGCTCCGAGATTCTCGGTATGGGTTTTAAAGCGCTGCCGAAAGAATAAGGGTTAACGTAGAAAGTTTTAAAGAATGAGAGTCCTACAGCTCTGCAACAAGCCTCCCTATCCGCCGGTCGACGGCGGCACGATGGCTATGAACAGCATCACCCGTGGATTGCTGTCGCGGAGTTGTGAAGTGAAAGTGTTGACGGTGAAAACCGACAAACATCCTGTGCGCGAGGAACGTATACCCCAAGAATATCGTTCCCGAACTGCCATGGAGGCTGTCTATGTCGATCTCTCTGTGAAGCCGCTGCCGGCATTCTTTGCCATGCTGTGCGGTGAGTCATATCATGTGAAACGCTATGAGAGCGAGGAGTTTGCCGCCAAGTTGCGTGAAATTCTTGAGAAGGAGCAGTTCGACGTGGTGCATGTGGAGAGTATCTTCCTGACACCTTATGTGCCGTTGATTCGCAAGTATTCGGATGCCAAGGTGATGCTGAGAGCTCACAACGTGGAACACCTTATATGGAAAAGGGTGGCGCAGAGTTGCCTCAACCCATTGAAAAAATGGTATTTGAAGCATCTTTCGTTGACGCTCCGTGCCTATGAGTTGGAGCATGTCAACGACTATGATGGCATTGTCTGTATCACGAAGAACGACGCCGACTATTTCCGTCAGAGCGGTTGCCGCAAGCCTGTGTCGGTTATACCTTTCGGCGTGGAACCCGAGGATGTGCCGCATGTGGAGGTCGAGCCCGACTCCCTGTTCCATATCGGTGCCATGGACTGGCTTCCCAACCAGGAGAGCATCCGCTGGCTGTTGGAGGAGGTTTGGCCGGTGGTACACCGAGAAGTGCCGCAAGCCAAGCTTTATCTTGCCGGACGGAAGATGCCCGAACGCTGGATGAAAGCCCGGATAGAAGGGGTCTCGGTGGTGGGTGAAGTGCCCGACGCCATGTATTTCATCGGTAGCAAAAAAATCAATGTGGTCCCCCTGCTTAGCGGCAGTGGCATCAGGGTGAAAATCATTGAAGCCATGTCGGTGGGCAAGACCGTTATTACCACTACGGTGGGCGCCCAAGGTATCGATTATACCGACGGAGTGAACCTGCTCATTGCCAATACTCCGGAAGAGTTTGCAATGCAAATCAAGCGTTGCCTGGAGGACGACGATTTCTGCCGCCAAGTGGGTGAGGCTGCCGAACGGCTCATCACCGAACAGTACGATGAGGGCATGCTTGCCGACAAATTGTTGAATTTCTACAACGAAAGGATAGAGTATGAAAAAGATTAGCATAAAGATGATGGTGATAGCCGTTGCCATGTTGCTGCCTGCCATGGTGTCGGCCCAACTCACCATACCCGGTACGAATGTCACTTACCGCCTTGACAATGAGAGTTGGCGCTATCTTCGCACTTTCGAGTTGCCCGAGGGTGGTGACATTTACCTCTATTGCTACACAGGCCATGTGGTGGTCGATACGGAGGCCGACACCGTGCTTCCTTTCCTGCGTATTTATGTCAACCGCAATTACGACGGTGACCTCTATGACCTGGTCTACGAACGCTATGAGAAACAACCCTACCAGTCGCTCAAGGAATTTACCAAAGGCGACGGCCTTCCCTCGAAGGGTGGTATAGGCTATATTGGGGCCTACACCAATCCCTCCGACCAAAAAGACTACCGTTTCTATATGACCTATTTTGTCGACAGGGGTACGATGGTGGAATTCCGTCTTGAGACCACCAACGACACCTTCGATGAAATGGATTTTGAATTTAAGGATATTTTGAGCTCAATAAAATAGTTTGACTATGAAAAAGCTGATATTGATATTGTCATGTTGCGTGCTGGCAACCGCGTCGATGGCCCAGAACGACTTGTTGGACTCGCTCAGCGACTACCATGCCCGCTTCACCAAACTCAACAAGGCCTATGCCAAGTCGCCCGACAACGTTGAGGCTCTCTACAATCTGGCACAGTTCTACTTCGACAATTCGCATCCGATGAGGAACTTGCCGATGGCCATGAAGTATATCCAGCGTGCCGAAGCTTGCCACATCAAGCTTATCGAGGATAACCACACCGGCGAGTTGGCTCGTTTGGTGCGCAATGACATTACCCTCACTACCATACGTCAAACCAAACAGGCTATCATCGACGCTGCCTACAACACCATCGAGGTACGCACCGACATGACGGGTGTGGAACTTGATACCTATCTTGACGCCTTTGGCATTGACATGGAACTTGTGCGTCTGCTGCGTCAGCGCCGCATTAACCAAGTCTACGACGACTGCCTGAAGAAAGGCACCGCCGAATCGTACTACCATTTTATGGAGGTTTACCCTGGTACCAAGGAGTCAGAACAGATGGAAGAACGTCTGTCGCGCTTGGCTCCTGGTTTGTTTGAAGGTGTCTCCACCGAAGAGCAGGCCAATGCCGTGGCTGCTCGTTTCCCGGAGAGTCCTTCGGTACAGCGTGCCGCTGAGAAGCAGAAGAGCCGCATGGCCTATGCCATGGCCAGCAAACGCAACGATGTGCCTTCGTTCATGAGTTTCTTGGAACGCTATCCCACAAGTGACGAGAGCCAGCAGGCTCGTGACAGGCTCGACAATTTGCTTGAGGTGACTTACGCCAAGTGTAAAACCGCCATGGATTATGCAACCTTTGCCAGCACCTACTCGGATATTCCTTTGGCCGACAAAGCTCTGGGTGAAATGCGCAAGTTGCTGGCCAAGGAGCAGGATGTGGCTGCCGCACGTTACTACTTAGAGCATTTCAAACTTGATCCCGAATATAACGAGATTTACAACCGCTATTATTCTTGGCATGCTGCCGAGGGAAACGGTGACCCCATCAAACGTTTCGACAAGGAAAACCCCGATTTTCCCTATCACCGTTCGGTGGAGAATGATCTTGAGTCAGCCAAGATTATAGATCGAATCAACCTTATGGAGGATTTTCTCGAAGTGGAATACAACCGCTATGCCGGCTATGTGCGTCAGCTGATGGGGAAAAAGATAGCCATCGTTCCGTTGCAGCGCATGATTCAAGTGATGGTTTCCACCCGCAACTATCAAGCTGCCCTCGACCGTGTGCGCAAGTTCGATATCTGTTTTGAGAATGTCTCGGCCAATGAATACAAGGAGTTACAACGAGTTCTATCGGCACCTGCTACGGGTCGCAAACTCACTAAGGAATTCTCGGCTACCTATCATGTCAAGAATCCATGCCTCAATGAGGCCGACGGCCGACTCTATTTTACCCGTTCCGGTGCCAGCAACCGCATATGCTATGCCGTGAAGGAAGGTGGTCAGTGGCGTCCTGCTGGCGAAGTGCCGTTTGCATCTATCATCAACACCGAAGGCTTGACGCTCTTCGGGTTTTATGCCGGGGGTACCCGCATGCTTCTTGGATCCGACGGCAATATCATGATGGCCGAGAAAGACGGCGACTACTGGCGTATCACCGACATCCCACCCTATCCGGTCAATACCGACTATGTGGAGACCGATGCCTACATGTTGCCTGATGGCAGCGGACTGTTGCTGGCCTCCGACCGTCCCAACGGCTATAATCTGCAGACCTCAGGCGCCTACTTCCATGGCGACACCGCTTTGGCAACGGATATATATTATATACCTTATATTAATAGCGGTTGGGGAACACCCATCAATTTGGGCAGCAATATCAACACCCCCTACTCGGAGCGTAGTCCCATCTTGAGCCGCAATTTGAAGACCCTTTATTTCGTTACCGATGGTCGTGGTGGTCTGGGTTATGGCGATGTCTATGTCTCCACGCGCACCAATGTCCAGGATTGGACTTCTTGGTCGACACCCCAAAATATCGGCAAAGAGGTCAACTCGGGTTACTCCGAAACCGACCTGAGTTTCTCCCCCGACGAGAAGCGCATCATGATGGCTGTCAATTCCAATCTTGGCACTTTCTCGTGTTATAGCTTCTCAACCACCCACGATGCCTCCAATTCCTATGAACCCTATACGCTCGACATTCTCGGCATGGAGTCGGCGTTGCTTCGCGTTCGTGTTGCCGATTTGTCTCAGCAGTCTGTAGTACAGATGGTTGACTGCTCTGGTGTGAGCAACACCCTCACCATCAACGTCCACAAAGACAAGAGCTATGCCATCATGGGCGACGCCGGCCTTTATTTTGTGCCCGCGGTGGTTATCGATCCCCATGCAAAGAACAAGCAGCGCCTAAAAGGGTACACTTTCCCGGTGCTGGTGTCTATGGACAAGCCTGTGCCCTTGTTCGCTGTCGGCTTCAATCCAGCAGGCACCGACTTGCTCCCAGTCGCACAGATGCAGCTTGAGCAATTGGCCCAGTTTATCGGACACAATCCCAATGGTATTGTTGAATTTTGCATCGATGTGGCCGGCAGCGACGATAAACTCTGCTATAATCTCTCCCTCGAGCGCGGACGGCTGATTCGTGACTTCATGAACGAACAAGGTATTGACAATTCCCGGATAATCATCTCTGCCTATGGCAACATCAATGTGAAAAAACACGGCAACTCGGGTGTGTCGGTGCGCTTTAGGGAACAACAATAGTAACTAAAAGAAACAAAGCATTATGGAACAACACCGTATTCTAATGGTTGACGGCCATGCGGTACACTACCGTGACGAGGGCCGCAGCAACGGGAAAGCACTGGTACTGCTTCATGGTTTTCTCCAAAGCCTTGATGTCTGGAGCTCCTATGTGCTTTCATATATGCATGATTTGCGGGTGATTACCATCGACCTCCCTGGCCATGGCCATTCTGAATCGTTCTGCGAGGTTCACTCGATGGATTTCATGGCGCGTATCATTAAACGCGTCCTTGAGGAAGCAGGTGTCGACCAATGTGTTATGGTGGGTCATTCCATGGGTGGCTATGTGGCATTGGCTTTCGCCGAGAAATATCCCTATAGCCTTCGCGGCCTGGGACTTGTCAATTCCCATGCCCTCTCCGACAGTGAAGAACATAGAGCCAACCGTCAGGCTGTCTGTGACCAGGTGCAGGAAAACCGTGCTTCCTATATCGTCAATTTTGTCCCCACGCTTTTTTACGAAAACAACCGTGCCGCCCTCTCGCAGGATATCAAGGATCTTCAGGATCAGTGTCTTGAGACCAAGACGGAGGCCATCATTGCTGCTCAGAAAGGCATGATGACACGTCCCTCTCGCATCTCTGTGCTGCAACAACTCGAGGTGCCTGTACTCTTCATCTACGGCAAGAACGACAATCGTATACCGCTCGAGATTGCCATCTCGCAGGCCATGATTCCCCGTCATTCCGAAATCCTTCTCCTTGACCATGTGGGACACATGTCGTTCATGGAGGAACGCGAGTATGTCAAACCGCGCATCAAGAATTTTGTCGAGACCTGTTATTATTGATTTTTTGTTAAATTTGAAAAATAATTTTTTTATATAAAAAAAAGGGTGTATATTTGCTCCATTGAAACAAATTTATTGTTTAACACAAAGTATTAAATATCATGAAAGTAAACGAAATTATGGCCAACCTGGAGGCCAAACATCCCGGTGAAAACGAATACTTGCAGGCTGTCCGCGAGGTCCTCGAGACCATTGAGGAAGAATACAACAAACACCCCGAGTTCGAGGCTAACAAGATTGTTGAGCGTATTGTCGAGCCCGACCGTATCTTCACCTTCCGCGTGACCTGGGTCAACGATAAGGGTGAGGTTTGCACCAACCTCGGCTATCGCGTCCAGTTCAACGCCGCCCTCGGCGCCTACAAGGGTGGTCTCCGTTTCCACAAGGCTGTCAACGTCTCCATGCTGAAATTCCTCGGCTTCGAGCAGATCTTCAAGAACAGCCTCACCATGCTGCCCCTCGGCGGTGGTAAGGGTGGTTCCGACTTCGACCCCGTTGGAAAGAGCGACGCTGAAATCATGCGTTTCTGCCAGGCCTTCATGTATGAGTTGTGGCGCAACATCGGT
>JAEEGH010017994.1_pt1 | contig 14981 bp, 14 predicted proteins | sample 9134181 | NCBI WGS metagenome assembly JAEEGH01 (sample SAMN16246544, study PRJNA631951) | gut metagenome | biome: gut microbiome; feature: rumen; material: DP-attached | host: Bos | place: Iran: Karaj | collected 2018-10 | reverse complement strand
TTCTTCTATAAGAGAACGATTGTATTGTGAAAAGGTAACTAACGAACTTCATATGTGTGGTGTTTTGATTTACACAGCGTCAGGAGATTCAGAAGGTTCTTTAGGTGGCTTAGTTAGACAGGGATTACCAGGAAGAATTGAAGATACTATTGTTTCTTCCTTAAAAAATGCGCTGTGGTGCACTTCTGATCCAATTTGCATTCAATCACCTGGGCAAGGAACAGATTCATGTAATCTTGCTGCTTGTCATAATTGTGCTTTGTTGCCTGAAACATGTTGCGAAACAGGAAATAAGCATTTGGACAGGGGTGTCGTTATTGGTACGTTAGAAAATCAGGATATAGGATTCTTTAGCTCTATTCGAGATTTATGATAGTGGATTGGTCTATAAGAATAAGTTGTGGCTTTAAGCACTTTCTATAGAAATAAATATTGTTTGGATTCCAAAAAAGTTCAAATACTTAGTTTTTGTTATCAGTTCGTAGCTAATTCCTTAGTTAATGCTTTAAACTTAGTTACAGTTACGTTCATTTCTTTTGCTGCTTGCTGAATAGTCAGAAGACCTTTTTTGACAAGTTCAGCTAAAGTTAATACTTTGCCTTTTTCGATACCTTTTTCGATACCTTTTTCTATACCCCTATTTTCTATCCTATCTAATACTTCACACATTGTTACAGGTTTTCCTTTCTTTTCAATTAACTTAGCATCAGGTGTGAATCTTTCATCACCAGTAAGAATGCGCAACAAACGTGATACCTCTGTTACGTGCTTTATAACATGATTAGGAGGAACATACTAATTATTAGTAATTAGCAAGGAGTAATGAGTAATTATTGGTTTTTCATCGTTTTTGTTATAGAAGTTAGAAGCTTTAATAATTCTTCATTGTCGTTTTTTATACTGTCGAATTCAAAATCATTTATATAATCACTATCATAAAGAAGTTCTAACCAATATTCTGTTTCATTAGCTTCCTTAAAAGCGATATACATTTTTGCAGTAAAATCTTTTTTAGATTGTGCGCACTGGGCTTCTTTAACATTGGCTCCTATACTAGTTCCACTCTTAAGTAGCTGTTTTGCTATAATGTATTCTTTTTTATTTTTACAAAGATAATTATATAATTTAATAATTCTTAGAGCAAAAGCTTTACTTTTCTCCATTATTATATTTTCTTTGATATTATAATTACTCATTTCTCATTACTAATTGCTAATTTGCTATATCTTTCTGCCCCCATCAAGTGTACTCCTTATGCTTAAGCTACGCTGTGGGACACTTCGTTTTTGAACACTTCTTACTCTTACAACTCTTCTAACCCTTACAACAACTATCACAGGCAGCGTTAGCTGCAGTCTCACAAGTTGCGTAAGCAACTGGCCCACAGAGGCTTTAGCTTCGTCTCACTATCTGAGCACTAATCACTACGCTGGCTTCGCCAGCAAAGACCTACCAACCACTAAATTCTCATTTCTAACCTTCTAACTTCCACTGTCCTTTGGTCCAAATGGCATAATCAACAGGTTCAGAATCTTTGTGCTGATACTTGATTATGCCTCTGCCAATCAGATAGGTTCCGCAGCTACAAACTTTCTTGCCTTTTCCTGCAATATAAGGCTCAGCATCTGAAGCATCTTTCAGTTCATTTATTGGCTTTAAGCCGCATTTACATTTTGGCAGAGGTTCCTGCCCAATAAATAATTGCCTTTCCAGCCAGGCTATTCCGTGGACAACAAACAAAAATAAAGCCGGTCCTATTATAATGCCGGCATATCCCCAGTTTTCCCCATAACGGGAAAAGAACATATCGCCCAGATAGCCTGCGAATATAAGCAGACAAAGAGCAACTGTTTCCATTTTAATAGAGCCATTTTTATTATTCATTATTATTCTTTCGTTGTTGTTGCCTAATTTAAAAGAATTATCATCATTTTCTTCACATATAGAAGAATTTTCAATTTTCAGCTTTTAGCAATCGCTTATCACTCACCACTCACCACATCAAGCTTTGCTTGGCTATTTATTTAAAGATTCAAGGTGTTGTTTTATAGCATCATGCATAGGTTTGAAAAAGGGTTCTGTACTTAATTCGGGTTCAATTCTCTTCCAAACAGAGTTAATCGGATAAACTACACTGCCTGTTTTTTCGTCTATTAGAGCTTTTTCTGTTCCGTATTGGTCTTCAATCAACTGCCATTCAAAACCAAATTCTGTTTTTAACATTTCACCGAAGAGACAACCAAAAGCATTTGCCATCACTTCATTTTCATTTTTTGAATCAGATTCGCCATCGTTAAAAATACCAAAAAGAACTCCCATAGCTTCTGAAGTTTCTTTTTTATCTGCTTTTGCTTCAGCCCAGAGTTTAAAAACTTTATCAAGACCTTCATAGGTAACAGGTCCTGAATCTTTTTTCATGAAAGCGGCATATATTTCTCTACCTTTGTTGGCGTTCAATGCTATTAAAGATAAATCTTTACGACTCAAGCCTAAAATTTTTGGAGACATATTCATAGCTTTACTCTCTTTTTTTCTTTAAAAATTTAGTTTTACGTGCTAAAACATCTAAGTAATTAGTATAAACCACATAATGTTTTATACAATATTATGGATTGCTACAACACCTCTTTCAGAGCTTCGCAATGCCAAAACGGAAGTTTCTTACTTTAATAAGTTGCAAAACTTCGCTTGAATCTTGTATATAACATATTTAATGTAGTTTAGTATATATGTAAAAAAAGTTTTTCCAATTATTCAAGGAGTTAAGTAATAAAAAATGGCAGATTCTAAAATTATTTTGATCGTAAACTGCGGTAGTTCTTCTCTTAAATATGCTGTTATGAGAATGCCAGAACGCGAACAGCTCGGCAAAGGTCTTGTTGAAAGAATAGGTCTTGAAATGGGCCATCTCGAACAAAAAGCTAACGGCAAGGTTTACGAAGTAAGCCAGAAGATTGAAAACCACAAAGTAGCTATGGAATTGGTAATGAAAGCCATGACCGACCCAGAAAAGGGTATTATAAAAGATACAAAAGAAATAGCTGCAATAGGCCATAGAGTTCTCCATGGTGGTCAGTATTATTATGATTCAATCGTTATCAACGGCGATGTTAAGAAAGCCATCAGAGACTGCTTCGATTTAGGTCCTCTTCACAATCCAGCTAACCTTATGGGTATCGAAGCTTGTGAAGCCGCTATGCCAGGACTTCCAAATGTAGCTGTTTTCGATACTGCTTTCGGTATGGCAATGCCAGAAAAAGCTTATCTCTATGCTATTCCTCACGAATATTATGAAAAATACTCTATCCGCCGCTACGGTTTCCACGGAACCAGCCATAAATTCGTATCTAATGAAGCTATCAAGTTTGCTAACCTCGACCCCAAGAATGCAAAAGTTATCGTTTGTCATTTAGGGAATGGTGCAAGCGTATCTGCATCAATCGGCGGAAAGTGCGTTGACACCTCTATGGGTCTTACTCCTCTCGAAGGTTTGATTATGGGCACTAGAAGCGGTGACGTAGACCCAGCAGTTCTTCAGTTCATCATGAACAAAGAAAAACTCACACCAGATCAGATGCTCAATATTCTTAACAAGAAGTCTGGTGTTCTTGGTATGAGCGGTGGAGTTTCCAGCGACTTCAGAGATATCAACAAAGCAAAAGAAGAAGGCAATCACCTTGCTGAAGTAGCTCTTGATGCTTTCATTTACAGAGTTGTTAAGTATGTTGGTGCTTATGTTGCAGCAATGAACGGCGTTGATGCAATTTGTTTCTGCGCTGGTGTTGGTGAAAACGATATTCAGGCAAGAAAGATTATTTGTGAACATCTCAGCTACTTAGGTATTAAGATTGACGATAAAGCCAACAATGTTCGCGGTGAAAGAAGAATCATTTCTGCAACCGATTCTAAGGTGAAGGTAATATTACTTCCAACCAATGAAGAATTGCAGATTGCTATAGATACCTACGAATTGACTAATAAGTAAGACCCCTTCAGTCTTTTGCTACGCAAAATCCAGCTCCCCCACCATTCGTGGGGGAGCATCATCGAGAGAATCCACAACAGCTTCGCTTTTGGGGAAGATCTTAAAGAAGCGCCACTAATAGCTTCATCGCATTGGGGTAGTATCTTCAGGAAGAAACTTAAATTGGAGGCTTTAGAAGAATTACCACCAAACACTAATCACAGACCACCAACCACTAGGCTGAAGGCCTACTTCTTCTTAAAATTGCTGCCAAATACAGTGACACAGAACTCATCCTGAGCCTTATCAAGGTCTAAGTCTGCGAATTCTTCAGGATAGAAATTCTTTGCTAACCATAAAAGACCCAATGGCGAATATGCGTTGAATGTCCAGATTGTTATCCAGGCATCTTTGTCATCATAGGGAATCGGATAAACTCTTCCATTTTTGACAGCTCTCAAATGTTCTATCCAATCAGGGCAATTGCCTGTGTTAGAGTAATCATCAATAATAACATCGGGGTCGAATTTAAAAACAAGTTCAGCGCAGGCAGCAGAATCCTGAGGGTCTTTATCGCCTTCCATAACAATACCGCCGGCATGTTTAATCAAATCAATGCAGAATTTGCTTCTAGAACCGCGAACGGTTATTTCCCCGCCGTTCGAATTGATGAGTGTAACTTTAATACGCTTGTCAGCAGGTATTTTGGCTAGACGTTCATTTACAGAAGCTAGATTCTTTTCCCAAAGTTTGATGTAGGTTTCTGCGCGTTCGGGAACTCCGGCTTCATCGCAGGCTCTTTTTACCATATCAAGCCAGTTTTTGACAGAACCTGAACCGCCCATTATTTCAAGAACCTTGATCCCCTTAGACCTTAGAAATTTGGCGTTTTCCTGTGAAGAGGCGATATTGGCAGAAGAAATAACCAGGTCTGGATTAAGGCTCAAAAGGGTTTCCATGTTTACCGCACCAGTAAAGCCTATATCTGTTGCAGATGCAAGATTAGGGGAATAATGCTGGTAGAAGGGGCTTAGATTGCCATTTTTTATATGAAGCTTCTGAGTCGGCATTCCGACAATTTTATTGCTTAAGCCCATAATGTATATCAGACCAAAGCTTTGGGGAAAAGTGACAACGACTCTTTCAGCTGCTTCTGCGCTTACTGCTAGAAGCAAAGCTAGTATTATAATCACATTTCTTATTATTTTCATATGCTATTCCTTCTTTCAACGCAAAGCTTCGCTTTGCTCCCCCTTCAGTCGAGCTATCGCTCGCCAGCTTCCCCGCAAAGCGGGGCAGCGTCTTCATTAAGAAACCTCAAGGGGAGGCTTTAGAAGAATTACCCTCCATCACGACAACGCAAAGCTTCGCCTTGCTCCCCCCTTCTTCCGCAATGCTACGCATTGCAGCCCCCTCAGTCTTTGGCTACCGCCAAATCCAGCTCCCCCACCATTTGTACTGAACCCCAAAAATTGGACAATAAAAATAAAAAAATTAAGTTAAACAGGCTTGAGTTCTATATTCAATAGGGCTTAAGCCTTTTAATTTCATTTTTATACGATGATTATTATAGTAATATATATAATCTTTAATTTCATTAATTAATTGCGTAGCAGAATTAAATTTGTGTCCATAAAACATTTCTTTTTTAAGTATTCCGAAGAAATTTTCCATCACAGAATTATCAAGGCAGTTTCCTTTTCTTGACATACTTTGAATAATCCCTTTTTCTTGCAGTCTTTTCTGGTATTGTTTCATCTGATATTGCCAACCCTGATCAGAATGTAATATAGCTCCAGAGTTGTCAGGTATTATTCTGAAAGCGTTATCTATCATTCTCATTGTCTGGGCGAAATTTGCATGCAGTGCAACATCATAAGCTATAATCTCGCCATTGAATAAGTCCAGAATAGGAGATAAATATACTTTATCATCGTTAACCTTGAATTCAGTAACATCTGTCACTAGTTTTTTAAGAGGTTCACTAGATGAAAAATTTCTTTTTATAATATTGTCTGCTATCTTACCTATTTCTCCCTTATAAGAATGATATTTGCCACTTTTGATTTTACATATTAATCCACATTCCTTCATCAGTCTGGAAACTAGCTTATGATTTCTGAATATGCCTCTTTTATTGAGTTCAGCGGTAATTCTTCTGTAACCATACAAGCTTTTATTTTTTGTGAATATTTTGTTAATAATGTTTTTTAATTCAGCATATTTATCTGAACAACCAAACAGTTTTAATCGATAATAGAATGTACTTCGTGGCATACAAGCTAACTTTAGCAGATCATCGAGTTTGTATTTATGCCTTAGTTCATTGATGACGACTACTTTTTCCCATTCTCTCGGGCTATTCTTTTCTGAACTAAGGCATTTAATTTTTTTAAGTATTCGTTCTCCATTCGAAGATACTGTAATTCAGCAAGCAGTTTATCGTTTTCGGACAGTTCCTTATCAGTTTTTGAACTTATTTTTCTGCTGTTTTGGGTCTTACCTGATTCAGATTTCTTTTTAACCATAAGTCCTCCTGGGCCATGTCTGTTGAATATTAAATCCCACTCTCTTACGCTGGAACTACTTCTTATGCCAAAAATAGCTGAAGCTTTCCTGTATGAGATATTGTTCTTATGAAGGTAATTTATTACCTTGAGTTTAAATTCATAACTATATGAATTTATACCAGGTTTTAAATATTTTATACCATGATTATTATAAAGATTTATCCATTCTCGGAGCATTGGCCTACTGATACCTGTAACACGAGATACCTCATGCTGCGACATATGCTCTTGAACAACCATCATTACCATTTTTAATTTAATTTCAAATGTATATTTATACAAAAAGCACCTCCAAATTTCTGTCCAAAATTTGGGGTGCACTTCACATTCGTGGGGGAGCTTTGCTTGGCGTTATTAATTTTCCAAATACCAATCTATCAAATCATAAATCCAGGTATCTATATTCGAGAATTGAAAGCCTGTTGATTCTGCTTTTGTTGTGTCATAGGCTAGCTTTTCAGAATATCCATTATATGGAGCAAAATCTCCATTTGGGTCTAATACAGCTTTCTTCCCTGTTTTTGTCTCAATATATTTGATGATATCACGAGTTGAAATCATTCCCTTGGAACTTCCATTTATACCTCCGTTAACCTTTTGATTAACGAGGTGAGCGATAAAGTTTCCCGCTTCTTTTTCATTGATAAAAGCTATTGGACAATCAAGGTCATCTACATAGATTGGTTTTTCTTCTAAAATGTGATCTACGTAAAATTTCAGTCTTCCTGTATAATCATGAGGTCCCATTACGACTGGATATCTCACAAATATGCACTGGGAAATATCTAAATATTCCAAAGCTGCTCTTTCTGCCTGGCGCTTACATTCATCATAATCATTAATGCTGAAATTCATCCAGACAAGCTTATGATTACATGGATTAAAACTTTCTTCCTTTATTATTCCTTGAGTTTCGTAGTATATAGAACCAGAAGACATTTGGATATATTTTTTGCAACGAACATTTTCTAGCAGATTCTTAACATCATTTGAGCAAAACGCAATTTTATCAATAATTACATCAAACTCTCTGTCAGATAATGCTTTTTTTACACTTTCATAATCTGTACGATCCATTATTATTTGCTTGGTTGAATCTTGAAAAGGATGCTTGGTTTTTCCTCTTGTTGCAATTGTGACATCATGTCCATCAGCAATTAATTTTTCAACCATTGGAATTCCAAAAAATCCTGTACCGCCCACTACTAGAACATTCATCTTTTTTCCTCTACTAATTATTATTATTTTGTAATTACTAATATTAACACAAATTTCAGTCCTGGGGATTCTTGGGGAAAATATTGTTTAATATATTTGCTGCTCTGTACATTAAGTTAATCTTGTCGTTTAATTCAAGCCTACCTGGAACAGACAGCAAAAAGTAATTCTGTTGTCCTTCATATTTGTCATTTCTTACAAAGAACTTAATAAAAACTTTTCTTACATTCTCATTAAAAAATTCTCTTATTGATTCTTCTGATTTTCCTTGTAATAGAAACTTTGTTGAAAATCCAGTTTCTTCAAATTCTATGTCTTCCATTCCAAATACTTTTCCTATTGAATCTGTAATGGTATTTTTCTCTCTAAGGTAAAACTGGGGTAAATCCATGTTTTTATTAGTAAACAGACAAAAAGTTTCGCTCTGACGATGTTGCCCTGAGCCCTGGAGGTTTTCAAATATATAGAAATCATAGCCGTCGCGATTCCCTTTGATTTCGTCTATCTTTTGTCCATAAGCTCTTTGTATTAGTTGGAATGAATAAACAAAGCTAGGAATATCTTCTGCATCTTTAAAATAATCAAATCCATTCTTTTTACAATAGGCTTCTATTTCTTTACGTCTTTTTATTTCTTTTTTAAAAGTGAAATATAAAGGAACAAAAAGAGCTAGAAGCATTGAAAAGAAAACAATAAAAAAAGGTATTATATCATTTTCAAAATCAAAACCATTCATTGTTTTTCTTTTTTTTAGTCAGTAATCGTAATAGCTCCTATCACTATCGAGACTGTGCTAAAACTCGTAATTTGATGAAAAATCAGTATTTGTATGTTTGTTGCCTACCCATTGTCATAAACGTATAGCTTTCAGGGCTAAAGCCCATACGCTATACTTTTTATGACAAATGTGTAGACTTTTCTTATCTCTCAATTCTTTTAAAAGCGGACAGTTGCTTGCTCAACCTTATTCTCCTCCGCGGTCTCTGTTAATTTGTACCTTCGAATAGACTTTGAGGGAACGAGCCTTGTGCGGAGAATAGAGGTCTCGCGTCTACTGTCCGCTCACTCTCAACCTACCACCAATCACCAACCACTCACCACGCTAAGCTCTGCTTGGCTCTACGCTCTGTGCTCTCAATTCTCAGTTCCCTAATTGCTTCAATGATTCTAGGCAAATTAGCAGGTTCGTTCTGCTCAGTACTCACAAAATCTGGCTTTTGATCGGGGCTATCTGTTTCGAAAAGTAATCTGTCGTTAGGAACAATATCAAGAAGCTCTTTAAGCTTTTTAGGGTTGCTTAAAGCACTAGCAGACAAAGATATTTTACCTCCAAGCTTCAAGAACTCTTTTGCCATTTGAGCAGAACCACTCCAGGAATGTAAAATAAAGTCTGGCTTTTCAGGAGCTTCTTTAATTAATTCATAAGCTTTTTGCCAATGCCCTACAAGATGAATAATAATAGGCTTATTCATTTCTAAGGCAATGCTTAGCTGTTTTTTAAATAAGTGAATCTGTTTTTCTAAATTGGGAAAACGCTTATCTAAACCGCATTCTCCTATGGCATATATTTCTAATGATGAAGCTTTCAGTTTCTTAATCTCTTTTTCTATCAACTCTTCATCTTCAGCGTATTTCGGATAAATACCCCAGCATATTTTTATTTCAGAAAATTTTTGAAGTTCGTCTAGTTTTTGTGGAAAACCGCATATTCCAGGAACAACAAACTGAGTAATTCCGGCTTTTTTTGCTCTGTCGACAATATTGGAAATACTGTCGTTTATCAGGTCTAAGTGCACATGATTATCTATCATGATTTGTGCACTCTTCTTATAAACAAGAATGAAGATGGGGTTTCACTGAATTTTCTAAACCCACATCTGATAAGCAACCTCTGTGAAGCTGTATTCTCTGTTAGAGTCAATGCGTTTATTTTTTTTACTTCAGGGTATTGTTCTGCTAAATTGCATAAACTCATTACTGCTTTTGTCATATAACCCTTATGTTCGAAATCTTTGCCTAGAGAATAGCCAATTTCAATTTTCCCTGTATCATTTGTTGGTTTGCCTTTAAAGGATAAGAAACCTATTATTTTATTGTCTGTTTCTCTGATTAGAAACCAGTAGGTATACCATATCCAGTTGGGTATATTTTCTGACATTCCGAGAATAAACTGTGACTGAATGCTGTCTTTTAAGATTCCTTCTAATGGTTCTGCGCAATAGGTGCAGTTTAGTTTTTCTTCGAGTTCAGAAATATTGTTTAGCCAGAGAGAGAGCTCTTCAGAGCTTAGAGGATATAGATATAAACCGTCTTCAATGTTGATTTTCATGATTAATCAGAATTTAACAAAAGTTTAAGGCAAACGCAAATAGTTTTCCTTTTTCATTGAAAGAATATATGTCTCTTGCTCTTGAATTGTAAATGAAGTAATATATAATGAAATATTCCTTTTTGTTTGAGGGTTTCTATGTCTAAAAAAGGTCTTTGGTTTACGACCTTGTTCTATATATCTTTCTTGTTCTTATCTAATGCTTCCTATGCTTCAAAAACGACTGATCTTATGTCTGACGCTTTGAAGCAGCGCTCTAAAGGCAATATATCAGGTGCAATAAAAGGTTTTAAGCAAGCTGTTGATTCTGCTCCAACTATATTGCAAAGGAATCTGGCTCTTTTTATGTTGGGCGACTGTCAGATGGAAATAAGCAGATATTCTGAAGCTGTAACCACTTTTTCAGAACTTTCCAAAAGAGCTACTACTCCTGATGAAAGAGCAGAAGCTTTGTATAAACTAATGGAAGCTTATTCTAATCTTGGTAAGACCGAAGAATTAGATAATGCTTATTCCGAATTAAAAAAGAAATACCCCAAAAGTGCTTATCGTGAAATAGGCGATGCTTTTATGAAGGCTGAAAATATTATGGGTTCTGAATATAACGGACCTATAGATATTGAAGAACCGAAGATTACATATGAAAAGCCTGTTGAACCCAGCAAGAAAAAGCCTGAAAAACCAGAAACAAAAGTAGCTAAAACAGAGAATAAACCTGCAAAACCAGCAGAAAAACCTGCAAAAACCGAGAATAAACCGGCTCAAACTCTTGCTTCAAAACCGGCAACTCCTAAGAATACTCAAACCAAGACCACTACAGGTGGTAAGAAACTTGATGCAAAGACTACTGCTATTCTGGAAGATATTTTACGCCCTGAACCTATTTCTGATTCAGAAAGAGATGAGTTGGTAAGTAAAATACTATCTTATCAGGATAAACTTAAAGATGGTGAAAAGGGACCAGGAAAAGACAAAGTTCTGTTTGATCTAGCCGAAGCTACTTCTAAATTTGGAGAATTGCTGGAAGCTTGCAAGACTTACGATAAGATTTTGAGCTTATATCCTGCATCACCTCTGGTTGAAGATGCTTATTATCAGGCAATCAGATTAAGAGCAATTCTTGGTGTTCATCAAGCTGTTGTTGAATGGTCGAGAGCTTTTAACATTACTTTCCCAGAATCTAAATATAAACAGAATATTGCTGCATTAGTCAGCTATTCACAAGCAGGTGGTAAAGTTCAGCTTGCTGGTAAATCTTCTGGTAAAGCAGCAAATAATAAAAAAGCATCAGAAAAGCCTTCTAAGGCATCTGCTGGAACAGAAGCTGCTGATACTGCTTTAAAGGCTTCTTCCCTTTATAAGAATGCAACTCAGAAAATGAATGATGGAAAATATTCATCTGCATTAGATGATTTAAAAGTGCTTTCATCTAAATTCTCAGATTCTCCACAGTTATGGTGGGATACAACTCTAGTTTATGTTCAGTTGGAAGAATTTAAGCAGGCCGATAAAAGCATTCGTAAGCTTCTACAGTTAGACCCGAATAATTCAGATGCAAATTCGTTATTAGGCTATATTCAGTATAGACTGGAAAACTATGATGAGGCTGCTAGTGCATATGAGCAAGCCGGTGAAAGTGAAGGAGAGGGGGTTACTTTTTTTGACGCAAAAACTGCATCAGAACGTATGAAAAAGACTGCTTCTCATTAGTGTTTCATATTGTTTGTCAAAAGTAAAAGGAGAATAGTATGATTGAAAAAGCTGAATCCTTGATTAAAACCGCAGAATCAAAAAAGAATGCAAATGAATGGGGGCTCGCAAGAGCAGATTATTTGCAGGCTTATGAATTATTGAAAGAAGAAGATAAAAAAGATTCAAAAGTTCAGGAATGTTTAAAGAAAGTTGAACAAGAACTTGCTTTTGTTGATAATGAACTCGCTAAATTACAGTATCAGAAAGGCAAGACGGCTGTAGAGAACGGGATTTGGAAGCTGGCTATTGACTCCTTAGAAGAAGCAACTCGTTTAGCTAAAATTGAAGATGTGGCTTTCTTAGAAGAAATAAAAGTCTGGCTTGATAAAGCAAGAATAGGTGAACGTGATGCAGAAGTCAGAAATAACGCAGAACCCTTTATTTCTAGAGGTGATGATTTTAAGAGAAATGGCAATTATGGCGAAGCTGTTCTTGAATATCAGGCTGCTGCAAAAGTAGTTGAAAATCTGCCAGAAACCCACCCTTATTATATTCATATCAACAATCAATTGCTTGAATGTAGAAGAAGTATTGCCAGACCCTATTTAAAAAAGGCATACAGAGCTTTTCATTCCAAACACTTTATAAAGGCTTCTTCTCTATTAAAACGAGCTTTATTTATAATTGACAACAAAGATAGTATTTATCGTCAATTTATAACAAAAATCCTTGAAAATGTAGAATCAAATCTTTCAGAAAAGGAAATCAGCGATACTGAAGATTTTGAATCTCAGGAATTATGGGAAAAAACAGTTAAGGATTATGAAGAAGCTTTGAATCTTTATTCTTCTTTTACTGTTACAGACCCATTTGCACCAGCTTATACCGGTGTAAATATTTACGAAGACAAATTTGCAGAATCTAGAAGACGTTTGGGCAGACTTTATAAAATGAGAGCTGATAGACTAAAGAACAATGGTAAAGTTGAAAAAGCTATTCATAATTATAAAGAAGCAATAAAACTTCTTCCTAAAACCGACAAGCTTTTTTATGAAGCTTTTAGTGAAATGAAAAAACTAAGAGTGCAGGTAACTAATCCTGAAAGTAAAAAATAATGAGTTCTAACAATACAGAAGATATTTTTAATTCCAATGAGTTGATTAAACTGGCAAAGAAACCAGCTATTCTTGTTCCTTTATGGGAATTCTTTCTAGCAATTATTTTTGCTATAGTTTTTTCTTTGTTCTATTTTTATGGTTTCTTTAATACCGTTGAAAATGCATCTATAGATTATCGTTTTAAACAGCGCGGTAAATTACCAAGTAGCAAAGATATTGTACTTGTGAGTATTACTGATGAATGTATCGAAAAAATAGGTACTTGGCCTTGGCCTAGAGAAACTCATGGAAAGCTTTTAAATATTCTTAAAAAGGCAGGGGCTAAGTTGGCTGCTTTCGATATTATGTTTACTGAAGAATCCTTAGCTGGCCATGAAGATGACGTTAAGTTTGCTCAAGCCATCGCTAATTTTGGAAAAGTTGTTCTTCCGCAAATCGTAACTAAGAAAACTATATTAGACCCTGAAACTTTTGAAAGAAAAGAAGTAATATCTCCTGATAGACCTTACCAGACATTGTTGGAAGCTAAGCCTTATGAAGGATTTATAGATCTTGAATACCAACAGCTTAATCCTGATGGGGTTATAAGAAAACTTTTGTTAACAAAGCCAGCCGGAGACTATTATAGTTATATTTTTGGTTTGTCGGCCGCAGGAGCTTATTTAGGAGTAAATCCTGAAGAAGTTCGCGGAGGAATGAAAATTGCTGACAGAGTGTTACCTTATTACACCTGCTATGAACCAGAAGCTGGTCGTATGGTCAGCTCTTATCTTATTAACTACGCTGGTGCCTATTCTCATTTCGATGAAATAAGCTATTCTGACGTAATTAATGAAAAATTTCCTAAGAATTATTTCAGTAACAGATTGGTTTTAATCGGAACAAAAGCCAAAGGTATTTCTGAAGACGTTAAATTCTGCCCCTATGGTGCTCTTTCTGGGGTTGAAATACACGCTAATCTACTGCATAATATCTTGAACAGAAGATTTTTACAGCGTTCTTCCGTTACAAATACTATTTTGCTTATATTTGTATTTGCATTGAGCTGTGCTTATCTTCTTTGGAAAAACAGAAGCTTTTCTGGTAACTTCATTTGTTTAAGTGCGGCTTTGGCTTGGGCTGCTCTTGCTTTGATTCTTTTCAATATTGATGTAATTCTGGAAGTCACCCCAATTCTGTTTATGATACCTATTCAGTGGGCTGTAACAAGACTTATACAGCAGTTTGTAAGCTTAACAGAAAAGAATTACGAATTAGGCAAAAGAGTTAGAGAATTAGCCATAATAAATGAAGTAACCAAAACTGTCAGCTTTATGGGTGATTTGGGTAAAACTCTCGATGCCATCTTAAGCCGTGGGGTTCAGGCTTTATACGCAGAACGCGGCTCTTTATTCATGCTTGACGACAGATATGAAGAACTTGTTGAACAATCGGTTGTTTATGGTATTGAAGGAAAAGCTGTATTTAGCGAAAATCTGATTGAATCTTTTAAAAGCGGCAAGGGTATCGCTGGTGAAGTATTTAACAGTGGTAAAGCCAAACTTATTACTAATATTAGAAAAGAAAAGGCTTTTAAAGAAAAAGAAGGCGAAGTAAATACCATAAAATCAATGATTTGTGTTCCTTTAACAATCAGAGAAACACCTATCGGAGTTATGAATATAGTTAATAAGCAATCTGGTCGTTTTAACAATGATGATTTGCAGATTGCTTTAACAATGGCTAATCAGGCCGCAGTTGTTATAGAAAAGGCTCGTCTGTATAATCTGGCTACCGTTGATGGCTTAACTGGACTCGTTGTCAGACGTCATTTCCAGTCTAAAATGGAAGAAGAATTCAGGCGTGCTAGACGTTATAATAAGCCTTTATCTTACTTGATGACAGATATTGACCACTTTAAAAAATTCAATGATACATATGGTCACCAGACTGGTGACGCTGTTTTAAGGGAAGTTGCCAAAATTGTTAGAAAATCAGTAAGAGACACAGATATTGCTGCCCGTTACGGCGGGGAAGAATTCTGCGTTATTTTGCCTGAAACAGAACCAGAAGGAGCTGTTCAGTTTTCCGAACGCTTACGACAGAGTGTT
>JAEEGH010017993.1_pt1 | contig 14982 bp, 18 predicted proteins | sample 9134181 | NCBI WGS metagenome assembly JAEEGH01 (sample SAMN16246544, study PRJNA631951) | gut metagenome | biome: gut microbiome; feature: rumen; material: DP-attached | host: Bos | place: Iran: Karaj | collected 2018-10 | reverse complement strand
AAGACGGGAGCTTTACGCTACAATACAAGTCGGCTACAGCCGTAGGTAAGGCAGAGATTGTGACAGACCGCGAAGAAAAGATTGCAGCATTGAGAGCCATTTGCCAGCGTTTTCTCCCTCACCACATGGACGCTTTCGACAATGCCATCGCCCGTAGCCTTGAACGTACAGCGGTGGTCAAGATTACCCTGACAGGATCTCCCGTTGGCAAGCGCAAACAGTATGACAAAGAGGGAGAAGAAATGACGAACGAGCGAGAGCAGAGCCAAACTCGTTTGAGCTATGCCGAGTGAGGAGGAATTCGACGATAGTCAAATCAAATGGAGACGAATGGAATAAACAAAACAGATCGAATATGAAAGAGATAAACTATAAAGAAATGAAGTTCAATCCGTTCAACCTGAAAAGATTTGTTCTTTATGCACTGGCGGCAATCATGTTTGTAGGTTGCCAGACGAAGAATGTGACGGAAACTGAGCGGTTTGACGCAAGCGTCAGGAAGGAACTGCCCTTCGCCGTTGATTCCCTGCGCTGGTTCGACGGTGTGGACATGGCGACGTATCAGTTCGCCTGTCGAGACTATGTAGCGATGCCGCCCGACGCATTCATCGGGCCGGACGGCGCATTGAACGTCTATAACAATTTCCTCTTTGAAAAGCCGACATGTCAGACGGAAGACGTGGTATGGCGCAATGTCGTGGTGTCGAAGAAGAACAGGCGCATCATCTGCATCGACCGCTACCTGAGGGACGGTCGGACGAAGGGCTTTGTCTATGTGCTGCAAGCTGAAACGAAAAAGTTCCCGACGCAGGGGCTGTACCATTGGGACGTGAGCGACTCGCACAATATCGAGATGTCTGGAGAGATTCTTGAGCATCTGCGTAAACTGACGCTGAGAAGGATGAAGGACGGTGGCCGCTATACGGCACCTGCCTCGCAAAACGACTACTGGGCGTTGATATTCCATGCCGACTCGCTCATGGACGACGGGCTGTATGCGGAGGCAAAGCAAATGTATGATCTGGCGTTCACGGAGGACCGCTATATCCTACCAAGCCATCTTTCTACGGTAGCGAAGAAGATGATGGGCATACACAACGATGACGCAGCGCTCGACTATCTCAGCCATCGCGTCAGGATGGAACAGGACTTCTACGAGGAGCCGACGTCCTCTACATTCCTGCAACTACGAGACACATTCGAACTGCGTCAGCACAAGTGGGACTACGACCTCACCCAGAAGCAATACTTAGAGTGGATATTCGAGCGCGACCAGTACGACCGTATGCTGTGGTTCCTGGCCTCCAGCAAGCGCACGGAATCCCCTGCTCGCGTAGAAAAGTTGGCGCAACGGGCAATGGATACGGACAGCACTAACCTCCAGTTGGTAAGCCGCATCTTGTCGGAAACGGGCTACCCCCGGAAGTCGAAGGTGGGTGGCTTTGCGACGCAGACCGTCTGGATGATTATCCAGCACAGCGACTTGGGGCGCATCAAGCAGTTCCTGCCACAGTTGGAGGAAGCCGTCCGCCGAGGCGATTTAGCCCCTGCCTATCTGGCCGCTACTAAAGACCGCATCGACATCCGCGAGGGCCGTCCGCAGAAATACGGCACGCAGTTCAACTGTCCCTTGCTGGACTCCTTGCGCGTCAACGAGTGGCGACAGGAGGTTGGACTTTCACCTATAGAGATAAAGAAATAATTATTCACAAAAACAGTATGATTATGAAGAAAACTATTATATGCCTTATGGCAATGATGGGCTTAATGACTGTTTCAGCCCAACAGAAATTGCCGTGTGGCCATCAATGACGAGGGCAACCTCACCATCGCCATTGAGAACAAACAGGAACACAAGCATGAGGACAAGCACCATCACTATCTGCGCCGTGAGTTCAGCTATTCTAACTACGAGCAGAACTACGTGCTGCCAGACGATGTGGTGAAAGACCAGATTTCTGCTAAGGTCGAGGACGGCATCCTGACCATCACCATGCCGAAGACCGCACCGAAGGAGAAAGTCACCAAGGCTATCGAGGTATCATAAGGCTTACAATTTCTGATTAGCCACATGGAGGGAGCAGCATCTGAACGAAGGTGTTGCTCCTTTTAGTATATAATCGGCTATGTGACTAATGATTTTCGTGATTATACGGCTTCGGACAATCCTACCATTGGAGTTTAGATATTCATATGAAGTTATATCTGCCATTGTTAGGAAGCATTGAAAATTACTATAGATGAACTGTATGTTATCTAAAAAAAGCTATCATTAGAAAAGCATATTAGGGATTTTCCTATCGAGTTATAGGAAAAATCCGTTTCATAAATGTGACATTATTACTAATTTTGCAGCAGAATTGGTGTCGAAAGGCACTATTTTGAGCATCATTGGCGTAAAAAACAACTGAAAAAGCTCTACTTCCTTGGCTTTATGGGTATTTTTTACTAATTTTGCCGAGGAATTTGCCCGTAAAAGGGTGTGTTCTATAACATTGAGGGTTAAAATAGGAGCGTTATGCTTGTCTGATCGTTGTAAAGCCTGAGAAACTTAACAATAATAGCACAGACGACGGCGTAATTAGCTTCCACGTTTAGCGTGGACTGCTATTACTGTGTCATGTGCTATTGGGATTTCTCAGGCCCCATCAACGAAAGACGCGGAATCAGTTCACGCTTCTTTTGTGCCCCTAACAAAAGATACAGACTAAAAACAAATGGCATATGAGAAAACTACTTATGGGACTTCTATTATTGACAAGCTTGTCAATGCTGGTGGTTGGGTGCAAAAGTGAGTCAACTAAGAAAATCCCTGAACAATTATTTGATGAATGTGCTTCAGGTGTAGTACTTATTTATTGCGAGTCTTATCACTCTATAACTCTACCAACTGGACAAACAATGTATATGACGGGACTTGAAGAAAATGGCGATGCGGTGAATGTCACTACAGACGAGGAACTAATCAAAAGGAACTGTAATCGCATGTTCGGTACGGGATTCTTCATCGACAGCAAGGGTGACATCATGACGAACAGGCATGTCGTGAATGTCGCAATGGATGAGTTTGAGGCCCAAGAAAAGATTGTTGCATCATTACGTCGAGAACGCCAAACATACATTGATTCTATGGAAATGGCAAGACGAGCGTATGCTGAGTTGGAGGAGAAGAAAAAGGAATGCTATAGTCAGGATTTCTTTGGGAATGTTTACGTATCAAACCAAGAACTGCTTCAGAAGATAAATATTGTGATGGCCAATGTAGAAGAGAGGTTTAATGGGTGGAGGTATCTATGTGACTTCATCTCTGCCAATGCGAACCCACGAGCCATCAAGGTAAAGACCTATTCAAAACTTGGTATAGCCTATAATAACACTCATGTTGAGGACTTTGATGACTTTTTGAAAGGTAATCCTTGCACCGTTCGTAAAATATCAAGACGCGAGGATGCAGACTTGGCAATCATACAACTAAAGAAGAAGCAGACTCCAGAGCATGCACATGTGTTTGATGTCTCTGGAAAGGTTATGAAGGAAAAAGAGTCCAAGTCACCAAGCGATTACATCAACCAGATATTATTTGGCGAAACTCCCATGGAGGAAACTGATGCTGACGATCTTAAAATGGATCAGCAACTCTATATGATAGGTTATAATCACGGTATTGCCATAGCCCAAACCAGAGAAGGCATCAAGGCACAGATGACAAGTGGTAAGATAACTCAGTTACCCGATGGTATAAGGTTGCTATATAGCATCCCGACTATGCAAGGGTCGTCGGGTAGTCCAGTTTTTGACGAGGATGGAACCCTTAGAGGGGTCAACTTTGCCAAGGCTACTCTGAATGACGATTTCAACTTTGGCATACCAATGAACCTGATTAAGGATTTTCTTAAAGAGTAACGATATGGAAGAGAAGAAACTATGTCCCTATTGCGGAGAAGAGATTCTGGCAGTTGCTAAGAAATGTAAGCATTGCGGTGAGTGGTTGGACAAACCAAAGGAGGCCACTAAACCGATGGAACCTCGTCATGTGGGAGAACAAAAGAGTGGCACGAAGAAATGGAAGGTTGCTATTCCAGTAATAATTCTTATGCTTATCATAGGTGGTTATCTTGTTATGTCCAATCACCAGAGTAAGGCTGACAAAGAAGTATTGGCAGAGAAAGCCGATCCCGTAATAAACTTTGCAGAGCCTGAAGAAGATGAGGATGAAACCGTAACATCCCCAAAGGAAAGTGTTATAGCCGAAACAACAGAGCATAAACCTGCCGACATATCAAGGATGAATTCCGATGACGCTTCTGCCGAGAACTATAGCTTCGAAGAGTTGTTAAGTTTGGGGGAGAGATATGAAAAGGGCGTTGATGTTGAAGAGAACTTAGAGAAAGCCTTCTATTATTATGAGAAAGCCGCTCTGTCTGGTGACCCTGCCGCGTTAAACAAGTTGGGGAACATGTACGCCCAAGGGAAAGGCTGTACAAAGAATGCTTCTAAAGCTGCAAGCTATTATCTTGCTGCTGCTGAAAAGGGGAACAAATATGCACAGCATAACATTGCATTCTGTTACTGGGATGGCGTAGGAATAGAGAAAAATAGGGAAGCCGCAGTAATGTGGATGCGACGCTCTGCAGCACAAGGGTACGAGAAAGCTAAAAAGGCATTAAAAACGATGGGAGTAGAATAATTATGGAAGAAACTAAGCGATGCCCATATTGTGGCGAAGAAATACTCGCAGTTGCTAAGAAATGTAAGCACTGTGGGGAGTGGCTGGAACCCCAAAAGCCAGAAAGAGAGAAGAGACCATGTCCTATATGTGGCGAGATGGTGGACGAAAATTTGGCAGTATGTCCGTATTGTAATGAGCCAACTCATTTCGATGATTCACATGATAATACTAATGAAATTGGACATACGAACAATAAAACTAATGTAGAACGAGATAAAACAGAACCAACTCCATCAGTTGACACAATCACCACGCGAAATAACTTTTTGCATAAATTTGGAGGAGTTGCCCTTTATTTCCTAATTGGATGTGTAGCTTTTGGCTGTCTTTACGGAATCAAACAATGTAGGAAACAGAGAAGACAGGACACATTTCAAAGTATAAAAAACCCGTTGGCTGAAAAGTTCAAAAAAAGCAGAGATGAAGCTTATGCTAAACTAACAAAATCCCCTTGGTACGGCAAAAACGCTATCTCTGAAACAGATATTGAAGATGGTTGGATTGCTAAGGTTGACGCTGTTGTCGATAGTAAAAAGATATATACAAATGACAACAAATATAAAGAGGAAGGTACGATGACTATTGAGTTCACATGCTCTCATTCTGATTTAATATGGAAGGCAGAAGGCGTAATACAATTCCGTGAAAATGGTGAATTTTGGATCTACTCAGATACAGATTTCAATGAAACCACAAAAAATTTCTACGGAACCATTATTGACACAAAAGTAAAACTCAACAGCACCACTATTGATGATGAGAATATTGCAATGAATTTGAGACTAAGGCTTAATGATATCATTAAAGAAGCCAATAATTCAAATGAAAACACTCATTATATGATTAAAACCCTGACAGACAATATTCTTCAACTGGACGAAATGGAAAAGGAGAGTTTGAAATCTACGGGTACTATTTTAACTTATAAAAGAGATTAATCAAATGGAAAGAACTAAGCGATGCCCATATTGTGGTGAAGAAATTCTGGCTGTTGCAAAAAAATGCAAGCATTGCGGAGAATGGCTTGAAACGGAAATCTGTAATGAGTCAACTCGCACTATGCAATCCTCGGCAAATGTGCAAAACATAAAAAAGGACGTAAAAATGCCCAATGAGCAAGATAATTCCTCTGAAGGCTTCTTGAATTGTAAGTGTTGTAAGAAAACATTAAGTTTGGAAGCCACGATATGCCCCCACTGTGGTGAAACTGATCCTTTTCGATTCGAGGAAATAAGAGGAATAGAAAAGAGTTCTCATATCGGATGTTGGGGATTTATTGTGCTGTGCGTCATAGTAGAATTGTTATTTAACCTATTTGGCGTTCATGAAGGGATATTGATATGGCTCAATGAAGTAAAATTGCCACAATTAATTGTATTAGCAATTGTCAGTGCTGTTGTTATTGGATACTTCAAATACATCATGAAGCTCGGAATAGACAAAATATCTGTTGAAATGGCAAAGATCTTCATTGAAAGCAATAACAAGGGCGCTATGACTCTCTGGTGGTTACGAGTTAGAGAAATTGTAGGTGACTGGTGGTTCCGTATATTGTGGTCATAATAGAACTGCTAATGTTAATGGTATATATCTTATTAAACTAAAAGAATACAAGGTTTATTGAATATGAAGAAATTATTATCGATTTTGTTTGCTGTGTCATTGTTCTCGGTTCCATGTATGGCACAGTTTGGTTCTCTTGGAAAAATCTTAAAAGGTGCAAAAACCGCAATAGACGCAAAGAAGGCGACAAAAAAGGCTCAGGACGAAGCAGGAAATCGAAAGGTGAAGGATATTTACAACGACCCAGAATACCAAAAAGCAAGGGAGGAAGCTGAGCAGCAGTATCAACGGTTATATGAGGAAAAGCTAAAAAAATACGAAGCAATGGCTGATGATTCGGCTGCTTACGAACAGTATATGAAAGAATTGACTGGAGGTAAATCCATAGAAGAATATAAACGTAGTCTCGGAATAGACCCAGACAGCAAGGAATATCAAGATGCTTATGCAAAAGCCCAACAGATGTCAGGTCTAAATGATGACCCTGTTTTCAAGAAAATAATGGCAGAGCAACGACAGCCAACGATGCAAGAGGCAACTTATCTCAACGAAAAGTATGGAACAACCTTTGAATACCAAGGCATGGAGACTCTTAATGACTCAGTTGGCGTATTTGCCCGCCTTGCCAATGGTATGAAACCAATGGGTATTACCAAATATGAGGCAATTACTGACGAGAAGCCTGTGCCCGATTTCGGACAGGATGCTATAAAACAGTATGTGCAGAACTATATAGCGTTTTTAAAAAAGCCTCTTGCAGACAGGGAGATTGTTGATAGTGTACAGAATTACATGATATACAATAATAGGCACGCTGACGAACAGTTTAAGGGGACGGCAAGGTTCACACTTTACTCTAACCTTGAAACAAACATGCAGGAATTAAAAGTCAATGAGTTCCTTTCTCGTAAGATTTCAGATTTCACAGAACCGATTGACCCTAAGAATATTTTTGTATTCAAGGTACATAAGGGAATTGGATGCCGATACATGGAGTATATGTATTCAAAGATCAACTATAAGCAGAGTGAATTGATGGATTATATCAGCAAGCGTCTGGTTAATGAAGGGTACATTGATGCAAATATCAATCAAAAACTCTCTGACGATGAACTATTCAAAGCAATAGACAAGATGGAATTCCAATTCAAGGTTGGGAAACTCTTGGAGATGCGTCAGAATAAAGACAAGTTCCTTTACACGAGCATTATTCCTGCTGCCAAGAACGTAAGGATGTCATCCAATACTCGTAAGATTGGTCATGTGACAGCCCTTGATATTACTATAGATGCAGAACCAGGAGAATATGCCTTCATAATTCGCAATCCAGAAGTTGAGCAGTATTTTAAGCAGATGAAAGAAGAGTCGGAGGACAAAGATCTTCAGAACTTTGACATTTCCGTTTTAACGGAAGGAGCATTTTTCTTCACCATCAAGTAACTGGCATTGCAATCTGAAATAATTGAGCGGTACGATCAAAATTGGTCGTACCGCAATTTATTAATATACTTCACTCTCCTTCTATTCTTTCAACAGTTCAGTCTTTATTATGATAGGCTTCCCACAGTGAGGGCAAATACCAGAAGAAGGAAGCAAGTCAACTTCATCACGAAAGAAATCACCGACATTACACCCTATAACATCTGCTATACGTTGTAGGGTATTGACTGTTGGGTTCCGACTAAGATTTTGGGAAAGGGTAACACGTGTGATTCCCATTTCAGCTGCAACTCGTTCTATCGTCCAGCCCTTTTCCTTTATTATTGACTTAACATCCATATGTATGATTTTAATATGTGCAGGCAAAATTAGATAAAACTTTTAATATTATTGCATATACACATACATTATTAAAATAATTTAAGATTATCGTCATACATTTACATTATTGTTAAGTATGATTAAAATCATTCAAAAACATTGCAAATTGTTTGGTGGTATGATTAAAATCAACTACCTTTGCGGTAGTATTAAACATTTACCACAATGAGGTATAGAACATTAACAACCCAAGAAATGGCGTATGCGCATGAGCAACTATCTTCGCGTTCGAAAGAAGAGAATACTGCATACTGGTATTTCCCTGAAAAGATGAAAGCCAAGGTGAAGAGGAACTATCCCATTGCTTTTGAAGGCTATGATACGGCCTATTATCCTGATTTTGTTCTGTTAGATGAGCAAATTATTATCGAGATAGACGGTGGCTACCACAACGGGCAAAAACAAATTGGCCGTGATGAGAGAAAAGACCAAGTGTTCGGTGATAACGATTTTGCAATTATCCGCATCAAGAATGAGGATACCAGTGTCAACGTTTCGTTTTGGGAAAGGCTCATAGAAGGCCTTTCAAAAATTGATCAGAATGGAAACAGGGCTACCATCCCCATTTACATAAAAGAACTGAAATCAATGCGTGACAGAGAAATTCAACTTTGGACTTCATTGGATTACATTCCAGAAATGAGTCTTGTCAATACGCACCGGCATAAGAGAATCAGGAACTTATATGAATATCTATCTTAAATTATAGTGAATATGGAAGAAAGAGTATTTCATTTTAATGATGCAGGACTAAGGTTCTATCAGGTAAAGAATATGGGACACTACCAGATTCTTGTTCAAGACAATACAGACAAGGATGCAAGCCCTTCAGTTCCGCAAAGGATTACAGCTGAGAATTTCAATGCGTTAACACCCGTTTGCAAAGGACATTCATGGTGTCTTGACAGATGTGTGGGGGTTATTAACATTGATAATCAAGAGAATATCCTTATTGATGACGAAAGGGACTACATTGAAGTCAGACCGCATTTCGAAAAGCTTACACCTGTTGAGGATGGTTATCCTGACGGACGCATGTGCGCTGGTAAGAGGAAAATCATTGTCGATGTCCTTGTGCCGCCGTCTCACCCCTTTGTAAAGTTAAACAACATGGTTGGCTGTGAAGATATTAAGCATCGGTTGGAAGAGTTCAAAAGTCTTGCTGAGTATAATAAGGCTTGTCTTCGTCAATCAAGGGAGTATCCTGTCATGCAGATTTTCCTCCATTCTGTCTTCTATGGAAACCCAGGTACGGGTAAGACCACAATCTGCCGCCTATATGGTGCGCTCTTGAAGGAAGCGGGACTGCTGAGCAAAGGCCATGTGGTGGTTGCAGACAGGAATATATTCTGTGGAGATTGTTTCGGCGACACAGAGGCAATGATTCCGGAACTCATTGAAATGAGCAAAGGTGGCATCTTGATGTTTGATGAAGCATACCTGTTGGAGGGAGTACATAGTGAAGACCCTAACAAGATGGTGTTGCCACTTCTGTTATCTGCACTTGCTGATGAAAAGAACAAGGATTTCGCAGTTGTCCTTTGCGGCTATAAAGACAAACTCGATAAGATGATAGAACAGAATCCCGGCCTATACTCCAGATTTGTGAATCGCTTCGAGTTCAAAGATTACACTCTCGATGAGCTTACCGAGATAGGAATCCGTTACCTAAAGTCCTTTGGACACACCTTTTCTTTAGACGGTTTGGTAGCTTTCCGCGAGGAACTATCAAAGGCAATGGCGAGCAGAACAAAGACATGGGCAAATGCACGTTCTGTAAAGAGTATGATAGAGAACTATTACGTAAAACGAGCTATGCGATATGGCAAAGGCGGAACATTGGATAGAGAGATAACAGCAGAAGATATATGCTCCATCCCTTATGAGCGACGCAATAAAATCGGATTTAACCTGTGATACTAATAAGTCGATTATAGTGTGCCTACAATGTGCCTACAACTTTGAAATATTTAGGAAACAAAAATCCCGTAAGTAATTAACTTACAGGACTTTAAATTTTGGGTGCCCGGACGGACTCGAACCGTCGACATTCAGAACCACAAGCAATCTATCAAATTCTCCGATAGTCCCTCTGTTTATCGATGTTTGCGACTTTATCGAAAATCGGGTTTGCGTCGATTTTGCGTCGATTTCGGCACCCGTTATTATTTTTAAGATTTTATTTCAAAGAACCCTCGTACTTCTTCTTGAGAATTTTCTCCAGTTCGCCTTTATCCGTTCTTTCTGACTCCAGCATAGTCAGAACACGATCCATCTGTTCTTGCTGCTTAGCGACAAGGTCGTGTGATTTGGAGATTTCATCCACCAATTTTTCAATGATGGCTTCCGTACTGCAGATACCATCAACAAGTTTCTCAATGGTTGAACGAGTTGAAGTTTTCTTGTCTTCCTGAGTAGGCTTCTGCTCCTCTTCCTTTTCTCTCGGCTCACACAGCATTTCACCGTTACCGGTTAGAAGCCACGTCTCGTCTAGATCGTTGTAGTAAGCCAGAATCTTGGCAACAGCCTTCTTCGAGAGGTCTCGTCCTTCTTTTCTGGACTTACCGATTGAACCTACTGACAAACCAAGCTGGACTGTAACGCGATTGTCATTCAGTCCCTTCTCCTTCATGTAAAGGTCAAACCTGTCTATTATTCTCATAGAATAGTAAAACTATGTTAAATTCAATGTTAAAATATTGCCTTTTACAAGAAATCACTTGCGGAATATAGAATTAAGTTCTATCTTTGCAGCCGTTTTCAAGAACCGCATCCGATAAGGATAACTTGTTTCGGGTGCAAATTTAAAAAAAAAGATTGGATTTCAAAAGAAAATGGGTGTTAAATTATTGAATCTTGCTACAAAAAATGAGGTTTTGCGTCGAATATGCCTCATTTTGCCTTGTGAAAGGCAGAAAACTGCGCCGATTCTTTGAAAAGCCAAAGCCTGTACCACAAACAGGCACAAAAAAGTTCAATACGAATATGGAAATTACGTTGAATCAATTAAGAAACATTATCTCTGCATCGGCAGATATTGGTGTTCAGAGATACATCAAGACCAGAGATCCTGAGGATGACAGGATTAAGCAGGAGGATGCCAAACGCTATTTGGAGAAAATGGGCTATCAGCCCATTATGTTGAAGAGATGGCGCAAGGACAATCTGCTGGTTCCTGTGAAGATGGGGGATTCCCGCAACTCAGCCGTCTGGTACTCTCTGACGGAAATCAAGGAACTTATTTTCTCTCTACAGACTCATGCCCTGATAATGAAGCAATGATGAAGGATCTGAAGGAAAAGGATGACATTCTCAGGGCAACTGACGGCGGCTTGAAGGTATTCCAGCACTATCTTGGCGACAAGGTTGTTGCTGGAGTAAAGTTCAAGAATCCGTTCTATACGGACACCATTGCCAGCTGCAACCTCTACTACGGCAAGACCTGCGGGAGATATTTTCTCGTGGACTTCGGTGATAGTGGAGAACGCGGTGACTGTTTCTGGTTCGTTGCCAAATGGGAGAACCTGGACTATCACAACGACTTTGAGGAAATCCTTCGGGTTATAGACAACGAGCTTTGCCTGAACATCTTCAAGGATGACAAGAAGCCAGTAACCCAGAAATCCGAGAAGCCAAAGTTCGTAGCAACAATTGTCCCTTCCAATTCCAATACGATTCTTCCCTTCAACATCAGAGTCAATGAGCATTTCTCGCCAACAGAGAAAGCTTACTGGCAACAGTATGGTATTGATGAAGCGACTCTGGAGCGGTATAACGTAAAGAGTGTCAACTATTTCAGATCACAGAAGAAGGATGGCACTCCCTACGAGATCCAAGCAGACGGAAGTCCCTTCTTCGGCTATTATTTCGGGGGTGGTGAGGGCGTGAAAATCTATCGCCCAGGCCATTTTCACCGTTTTGTCTATGCCGGAAAGCTGCCCCATCCGTATGTTTTCGGATTGGATCAGCTGTCACAGCATGGAGAGACGCTTTATTTCACTGGAGGCGAGAAAGATGTTCTCAGCCTCTCTTCTCATGGGTTTCATACGATTAGTTTAAATAGCGAGACTGCGAAGGTTCCACAAGGACTTCTGCAGTCTCTTTCCGGACGCTTTGAAAGGCTGGTCTTCCTATATGACACCGATGAAACGGGTCTGAAGGAAGCCAGCTCGCGAGTGGAGGAAACAAGGAATCTGGGCTACAAGAATGTGGCCCAGGTGAAATTACCGCTTGCAGGAACCAAGCAGGAGAAGGATATTTCCGACTTCTTCCGTCTCGGCCATCAGGCAAGCGAACTACAGGAACTGACAGAACAAGAATTTTACGATAATGTCAACAGGAAAACGTTTAGGAGGTAAAGAGGCAGCCGCTAAAGGCAGGTTCCTCAATCACCTGAATTTCGGATATGCCAAGCATATCAAAGTGAGAGAGAAACCCAGTGAGGACGCATTGGAGCAGATGCTGCGTACAAACATTTCCAAGGAAGTGATTGACCGCTATTGCAACGGCATAGAGTTCGACTGCATGAGCTGCATGGTTCACGCCATCTGCATGAAGAACCTGAACGGAGGACTGGAGATTTACAGTGACATCTACTGCCAGAGTCCTGTGACATTCGGCAAAAAAGGACTTACTTTCATCAAACGGAAGCCACAGAAGGATGCCGAAGACAGCCATCTTCTTCTTTTTGCCGACTATATTGACTTCCTTGCCTACGAGTCTCTTCACGGACAGATCTTCAAGGAAATACCCGACTGGAGTGATGTCTTGATACTCAATCAGGTGACGAACCTCAATGCCTGGCTGGAAGCAATCGGCAATGAGAACTATGACCATCTCTACCTGCTCCTACCCCTCTCAACTGCTGGGCGTACCCTGTCCAAGACCATTGAGGAATTGTATAAGTCATCAGTCAGGAACTGCTCGAATATTTATTCCTGTTTTCCACGTCTGACAGACTTCGCTAGACACAAGGACACGATGTTGAACGCTTCAAAAATCAAACTCTGATGGCACAGCAGGATAAGAAAGACAAGTTGGTTATCAACGTAAGGACGGTGCCAAACGGTTATACGCTTGATATCGAGAAGGGCGAAAAGAAGCAAGGATTCATGTATTTCAATCCTAAGAAGCTGCTTGACGGATTCATATATCATGTTGGCTTTGAGGAGTTGGGCGAAGTCAGCGAAGAATTCCGTGCAGAAGTGATGAAAGCCGCTATTGCATGGCAGGATAACGGGAAACTCGTCAAACTGAATCTGAAATACGAGGCTAAGATCAAAGAACTGAAAACAAGGATTGCCACCCTCGAAAAACAGCTTGGTAAGAAGAAAGCCAAGGAAGATGCTGATGACGAGCCCAAAAAGCATCGGGGCAAAGGTAAACCGAAGGAGAAAGTTGAAAAGCTGATAGCGTCGAATACGGTATTGTAGTATATTCGTATTACCGTATTGACAGATTCATGTATTAACAGCTTGTTGTATAGGAGTATTGCTATATGCATGTATGCGTGTACATATTAAATAATAGTATTGTTGTATCGAACGCTGCATATATAGTTGTATTGATATATTTACGTATTGACGTATAGTTGTATTGTGATATTGACGTATGGACTCAGTGAGCATTTATTATAAAAACATGGCTGATGCTATGACCTACGACGGAAATATGCTGTTCGGGCATGACCGTCGCAACTACATTCCACTGAAGATAGATTTATCAGCCAGAGGCCAGTGGTTGCCGAAAGATTCCAAGAATAGGGATTCACGGGACAAGAGGCTTTATGCACACGAAGTATGCGTGCCGGATGACTACATGATAGTGGATGCTGAGACATATACCCCCACATCTACCTATGAAGAGGCAAGAATAATCAGGATCAACAAACAGCAGATAGCAATTCCTATGAAATGGTTCTTCAAGATGAAGGACATGACCATCTATGAACAATGGGATTTCCTGCGAGCCTATCGGCAGGACTTGCCTTTCCATCTGAAATCGACTCCTTACCTTACAGATGCACTGAACAGGGCATATGAAATGGGTATAGAAACCCAGTTTATGACTTTGTTCTATGACATGGAACGAGACGATCCCAAAGAATTCGAACGCAGAAAACATCTTTTGGGGAACAAGAAGAAAGCCGTCAAGTTGGAAATGAAGGCCTGCCTTAGTGAAATCAACAAGTTGAGAGCTACTACTGATGGCAATTGGCCGGAATTGTTCGAAGAGCTATATGCAAATTACTCTTCAAGCAACTTATTCAGAGTGATGAACTTCATAGAATATTGTAAATTTGCTGCCAAAGCAAATGACAAATACCTCGTTGCACTAGAAGAAGTACAACGGATCCATTCAGTAGTATGGTATATTTCTATGATGACAGATGATTATATTGGTCTTGATGAGAAACTTCAGGAACTGGAGAAACAAAAGGAGTTCGATACTTCCCTGTATTCATTCGGATTTTTTTAGTTCCTCTACCCCAAAAGACAAATATCAGGCCGTAACCTCTTCATGATGTATCACCTGCAATATCGGGGCTTGAAGTGCTCTCTCTATGGCGACGAGGGTATCGATTGTAAAGTTATGGGTACCTCGCATCCACTTGCTGATTTCCGCTTCCTTCTTACCAAGGAGCAGAGCCAGGTCTTTCTGCTTCAATCCTTTGCTAGTCAGAATTTCGTGGATTCGATCCACAATCTGAAACGAAAGGTCAACAGACTCGCGAATCTCTGGGTTCACCTGCCTGCGGCGATTTTCCAAAATACTACTTCTTCTCATAGCGTGTAAAATTCAAATTACCTACAATCTCTTTGTCAACCAAAACAATTGAGCCATCGCTTATACGTGAAGTAATAAAGCGG
>JAEEGH010017992.1_pt1 | contig 14983 bp, 14 predicted proteins | sample 9134181 | NCBI WGS metagenome assembly JAEEGH01 (sample SAMN16246544, study PRJNA631951) | gut metagenome | biome: gut microbiome; feature: rumen; material: DP-attached | host: Bos | place: Iran: Karaj | collected 2018-10 | reverse complement strand
GCCTGCCGCTGGGAGTCCGTGAAGTAGGCGGGCACGGTGATGACCGCCTGGGTCACCTTCTCACCCAGATAAGACTCCGCGTCCTGCTTCAGCTTCTGCAGGATCATGGCGGAGATCTCCTGGGGCGTGTAGTCCTTGCCGTCGATGTGGACCTTGCGGTTGCTGCCCATGTCCCGCTTGATGGAAGCCACGGTGCGGGTGGGGTTGGTGATGGCCTGACGCTTGGCGATGGTGCCTACCAGGCGCTCGCCGTCCTTGAACGCCACCACGGAAGGCGTGGTGCGCGCGCCCTCGCTGTTGGGGATAACGACCGGTTCACCGCCCTCCAGGACGGAGACGCAGGAATTGGTTGTGCCTAAATCGATACCGATGATCTTACCCATAGTTTTCTTTTCCTCCTGATGAATGGTATAGTCTATGCTTTTTCAGCCTCGCCGTATCTTTAGGGTTCAGCTGTTTTTTCCTTTACTCGGACACCTTGACCATGCTGTGACGCAGGATCTTGTCGCCCATCCTGTACCCCTTTTGGAGTACCGCCAAAATCGTTTCGCTCTCTACCCCTTCGGCCGCTTCGGAAAGAACGGCGTTGTGGAGATTGGGATCAAACTTGCCCTCCGCCTCGATCTCCGAAAGGCCCAGTTTCTTGAGCTCGTCGGTGAACTTGCGGTAGACCAGCTTCACGCCCTCCACCCAGGCTTCGTCCGCCTTGTCGGCGTTGGCGATGATCCGATCGAAATCGTCCAGGGAGGGCAGCAGCTCCGCCACCGCGTCCCGCTTGCCGCTCTCGTAGCTCTCGGCCCGGACGCTGTTGTTCCGGCGGCGGAAGTTCTCAAAATCTGCCTGGTTCCGCTGCAGGAGGCGAATGGTGTCGTCCAGCTCCTGCTGCTTCTTGGCCAGCTCCTCCTGGGCCTTCTTCAGCTCCTCGTTCTCCACCGGCGTCTCTTCCGGCGCTCCCACGGGGACCTGTTCGACCTTCCCTTCGGTCTTCTTCTTGTTCTTCGCCATCAGTCTTCCTCCAATAAGTTCGTTAAGATACTGCCTAAGCTCTTGCTCATGTAGTCGAGCACAGAGACCACCTTGCCGTAGGGCATCCGGGTGGGCCCGATGACGCCCATGGTCCCCACCGGCATGGAGCCGATGCGATAGGTGGCGGTGACCAAACTGCAGTCGCTGAAGATGTCCTGGCCGAGCTCGCTCCCGATGCGGAAGCTGATCTCGAAGGGACCGGCATTCTTCAGCATCTGGTACATGGAATCCTTCTTCTCCACCGCCGCCAGCAGCTGCCGGGCCCGGTCGATGTCGGAATAGGCGGGGAAATCCAGCATGTTGTTGGCGCCGGAGAGGGCGATCCGATGGGCGTTGGCCCCGGGCGCGGTCTCCATGGTGTCCACGAGATCCGTCAGGAAGGTGCCCCGATCCTGCAGCTCGCCGCCCAGCTCCTTCATCATCCTGTCCCCCACCTCGATCATGCGGCAGTTATAGTACCGCTGGGAGATCAGGCGGGACAGGCGATCGAGCTCGTCAGCCCCCATCTCGGCAGGCACCCGGATGACGGAGTCCCGGGCGACGCCCGCGTCCGTGACCACCACCACCAGGGCGTAGCCCTCGGCGAGGGGCACCAGCTGCAGATGCCGCAGCCGGTTGGTGGTGCTTTCGGGCATCATGACCAGGGCGGTGTAGTGGGTGATCCGGGACAGGACGCTGGCGGTCTCCCGCATGACGGCGTCGAGGCCCTTCACCCTACTCTGACAGTAGGCCGACATGACCTTGATCTCGTCCTCGGTCAGGTTGGACCGCTGCATCATGTTGTTGACGTAGAGACGATACGCCTTGTCGGAGGGCACGCGACCGGCAGAGGTGTGCGGCTGCTCCAGATACCCCAGGTCCTCCAGATCCGCCATCTCGTTGCGGATAGTGGCTGAGGAGAGTTTAAAGGAGGGGTTCTGGCTCAGGACCTTGCTGCCCACGGGGGCACCGGAGAGGATGTACTCGTCCACGATGGCCCGCAGGATCCGCAGCTTCCTCGGATTCAGGTCCATACCGTTTCCTCCTTTCTTTAGCACTCCATTCCCATGAGTGCTAATCACTGTACAGAATGTACCACCATTATTACCCAATGTCAAGCAAATGACCGGCTCACAATGTGAAATGAAGGTGAATTCAGAAGCACAAAAAATCGCCCCGAGGGGCGAAAGACTTACATCCAAAAAATTACCGAAAGTAGCACAGGGCGGTGTTGAGATGGTCCATGCCCTGGTCGGTGAGGGCGTAGCGGGCGGGGTCGTCCGCCCACCAGCCGTTCGCCTGGACGTTGAGCCAGGCGTCCGGGAAAGCTTTTTCGAGGGAAAGGCCGAAGCGGTCCAGGAATGCCTGGCGGGGGATGCCCTTCACTTTCCTAAGTCCCAGCATGACCACCTCGAACATTTCTTCCTTCCGGTCGATGTGAAGCGTCTCGGCGGTGGGGAGCCTGCCCCGGCGGAGCTTGCGCAGGTACTCGGGGATGCTCTCGGTGTTGGACCAGCGTAGCCACTCCCCCTCCCCCGGGGCGGAGGAATGGGCCGCCACGCCGAAGCCCAGGTAGGGGGCGTCGTCCCAGTAAATAAGGTTGTGTTTGCAAGCAAAGCCGGGCTTGGCGAAGTTCGAAACCTCGTAGCGCTCATAGCCCCGCTGTTTGAGAAAGGCCATGCCCGCGTCCTCCATGTCCGCCACCGCGTCCTCGTCGGGCAGGACCGTCTCCCCCGCCTTCACCTGTTTATATAGGGGCGTGCCATCCTCCAGGATCAGGGCGTAGGCGGAGATATGCTCGGGCCCCAGGTCGCAGACCTTTTGGAGGGTGTCCAGATAGTCAGCTTGGGTCTGGCCGGGCAGGCCATGCATCAGATCCACGTTGATATTCTGGAAGCCCGCATCCCGGGCGGCGCGGTAGGCCGTCAAAAACTGTTCGTAGGTGTGGATGCGGCCCACGGCCTTCAGCAGCTCATCGTCGGCGGATTGCAGCCCCATGGACAGGCGGTTCACGCCGGCCGCGCGGAGCCTGACAAACTCGGCGTAAGCGGCCGTGCCGGGGTTGCACTCCACGGTGATCTCCCCGTCGGAGCGGACCTCGTAGGTGTTGCGTATCGTATTCAAGATGCGGACCAGATCGTCCGCCGGCAGGACCGTGGGGGTGCCGCCCCCAAAGAAAACGGAAGGGACCGGCCCCGCATAGGGCAGCCGATCCCGGCTTAGCTCGATCTCCCGGCACAGGGCGTCGGGATACTCCGCCGCGGTCATATCGCGGGGCACGGAGCAGAAATCGCAGTAGGCGCACTTCTTCACGCAATAGGGGATGTGGACGTAGACGCCGGTCATCCGTTGATCCTCAGCACGCTCATGAAGGCGTCGCTGGGCACGGACACGGTGCCCACCTGGCGCATGCGCTTCTTGCCCTCCTTCTGCTTCTCCAGCAGCTTCTTCTTCCGGGAGATGTCGCCGCCGTAGCACTTGGCCAAAACGTCCTTGCGGACCGCCTTCACCGTCTCCCGGGCGATGATCTTGCCGCCGATGGCCGCCTGGACGGGTATCTCGAACTGCTGGCGGGGGATCACGTCCTTCAGCTTCTCGCAGACCGCCCGGCCCTTGGGGTAGGCCCGATCCTTGTGGACGATGGTGGACAGGGCGTCGCACATATCGCCGTTGAGCAGGAAGTCGAGGCGCACGAGATCGCTCTTTTGGTAGTCCTTCAGCTCGTAGTCGAAGGAGGCGTAGCCCCGGCTCCGGGATTTGAGGGAATCGAAGAAGTCGTAGATGATCTCGTTGAGGGGCAGGGTGTAGAGGATCTTCACCCGGTCCTTCTCGATGTAGTCCATGTGCTCGAAGACGCCCCGGTTGTTCTGGCACAGCTCCATGATGGGCCCCACGAAGTCCGGCGGGGTCATGATGCTGGCCTTCACCATGGGCTCCTCCATATAGTCGATCTCGGAGGGGTCCGGGAGGCTGGCCGGGTTGTCGATGATGAGGGTCTCGCCGGTCATCATCTTCACCCGGTAGACCACGGAGGGGCTGGTGGTGACGAGGTCGAGATCAAACTCCCGCTCCAATCGCTCCGTGATGATCTCCATGTGCAGGAGGCCCAGGAAGCCGCAGCGGAAGCCGTACCCGAGAGCCGCGCTGGTCTCCTTCTCGAAGGACAGGGAGGCGTCGTTCAGCTTCAGCTTTTCGAGAGCCTCCATCAAATCCCCGTAGTGGGAGCCGTCAGCGGGATAGATGCCGCAGAAGACCATGGGGTTCACCTTCATATAGCCGGGCAGGGGTTCCTGGGCGGGGTGCTCCACATCCGTCAGGGTGTCGCCCACCTTGGTCTCCTCCACGCTCTTGATGGAGGCGGCCACGTACCCTACCTCTCCGGCGGTGAGCTCGTCCACCGTCTTCCACTGGGGGGTGAACACGCCCACCTCGGTCACGTCGAACTCGTGGCCCGTGGCCATGGACCGGATGCGCATGCCGGGGCGGATGGCCCCGTCGAAGACCCGCACGTAGGACAGGGCGCCCTTGTAGTTGTCGTAGAGGCAGTCGAAGATCAGCGCCTTGGTGGGGCCGTCCGGGTCGCCGCTGGGGGCGGGCACCCGCTCCACGATCTGGGCGAGCACGTCCTCCACGTTGAGGCCGGTCTTCGCCGACACCCGGGGCGCGTCCTCGGCGGGCAGGCCAATCACGTCCTCGATCTCGTGCATGACCCGCTCCGGCTCCGCAGAGGGCAGGTCGATCTTATTGATGACGGGCAGGACCTCGAGATCGTTGTCGATGGCCAGATACACGTTGGCCAGGGTCTGGGCTTCGATGCCCTGGGTGGCGTCCACCACCAGCACCGCCCCCTCGCAGGCCTTCAACGCCCGGGAGACCTCGTAGGTGAAGTCCACGTGGCCCGGGGTGTCGATGAGGTTGAACATGTACTGATCCCCGTCCTGGGCGGTATAGAACATGCGCACGGCGGAGGCCTTGATGGTGATGCCCCGCTCCCGCTCGATGTCCATGGAGTCCAGAAGCTGGGCCTCCATGTCCCGCTTGGCTACGGTGTCGGTGAGCTCCATCATCCGGTCCGCCAGGGTGGACTTGCCGTGATCGATATGGGCGATGATGCAGAAGTTGCGGATATGCGATTGATCCATGACGGTTTTCTCCCTAAAAGCTAAAAGGTATCATACCCTATCCTATCCAAAAAAGCAAGCAAAAGGGGCGTTCCCCTTGGGAGCGCCCCCAGTTATTTGCTTAGTCTTCGTAATCCTCGTCGTCCTCGTCCTTGTCGACCTCTACGATCTCGAAGAGCTTATGACGCTTTTTCTTGGGCTTGGGCGCTTCCTTCACGTCCTCGTCGTCCTCGCTCCAGTTGTCGTCGTCCTCGTATTCGTCCTCGTCGTCGCCCTCCAGCATGCGCTTGAACCAGCCCTTCTTCCGGGGCTTCTTGGGCTCCTCGTCCTCCTCGTCGTCATAGACGGGCTTGGCGGCGGGCTTGGGGGCCTTCTTGGGCTCCTTGCGGGCGGGGCGAACGGGCTCCTCCTCTTCCTCCTCGTCCTCGGGCTCGGCCACGGGACGGGCGGGGGCGCTGGGCGCGACCGTGACCTCATGCCGCTCCTCCAAGGCCCTCTGCTCGGAGACGGACTTCTCCACGTCCTTCTCCTCGTATTCGGGGGCGGCCTGACCGTTCAGCTCCTCCCGGTTGGCGTTGAGCATCTTGATGTAGTCGTTGAGATACCGCTGCACGTCGGCCAGCATATCGTCCGCATACTGGCGGGAGCCGTTGGTGATGGCGTTGGCGTTGTCGATGGCCTCCTGTTGGATCTGCTTGGCCCGCTCCGCCGCCTCACGGTACACGGATTCCTCCGAGACCAGGGCCTCGTACTCCTGGACGGACTGATTGTAGACCTTCTCCGCCGCCTCCTGGGCCTGCTGCATGAGATCCTCGGCGTCGGCCTTGGCCTTGTTGACGATCTCGTCCGCCTGCTCGTTGGCGTCGCCCAGGATGTTGCTCTCCTCGGCGATGATGCCGCTGGCCCGGCGGATGTCCTCCGGGATCGTGACCTTGAGATCGCCCAGCAGGTCGAACAATTCGCCGACCTCCACGATCTTCCTGTTCCCGCCGCTCAGCTTATACTTGGGGCTGTCGTTCAGCACCTGCTCGATACGGGAAATGATGCTGTAAATCTTCATCGTCTGTGCGCTGCTCATTTTCTTGCCAACCTTTCGCGAATAATATCTTCATTTATTGCGGGGACCAGCCCCTTGATGCTGCCGCCCCAGAGGCCGATCTCCTTCACGTTGCTGGAGCTCAGGAAGGAGTGGCCAGGAGAGGCCATAAAATACACGGTCCGGAGGGAGTTGTCCAGATGGCGGTTCACCGCGTCGATCTGGAACTCGTACTCGAAGTCCGACGTGGCCCTGAGACCTCTCACGATGTGGGTAGCCCCCACGGACCTGGCGTATTCCACCAGGAGCCCGTCGAAGGTGCCGCACCTAACGTTTTGGAGCTTCTCGGTGGCCAGCACGTTCTGGATCATCTCCATGCGCTCCTTGACCGTGAACGTGGGCCGCTTGTCCACGTTGTGAAGCACGGCCACGTACACGAGATCGAACAGCCCGGCCGCGCTGGTGAGCACGTCCAGATGCCCCACCGTGAACGGATCGAAACTCCCCGGATAGACGCCGACGGTCATTCCCGTTCCCTCCAAATCAAAGTCGTTACGCTGCAGGTCCCGTACCGCTTCACCCGCGACACCTGCCAGGGGCCCTCGCCCAGTTCGGGAGGCTGATCGCTGGCATGTTCCACGATCACGGTCCCGCCGGGGCTGAGGATGCCCTCCTGGAATATCCGCCGGACGGCGTCAGCCGCGTAGCCGGAGGCGTAGGGCGGGTCCAGGAACACGATGTCGATCCGCTTGCCCTGGGCCACCAGGGACGAGAGGATAGCGCCGTAATCGGCGTTCAGCACCTGCAGGCCCTCGGTGAGCCCCAGCTTCTCGCCGTTTCGACGGATCAGGGCGGCGCATGCGGGGGAAGCGTCCACGCAGATGGCCTCCGCCGCGCCTCGGGACAGGGCCTCCAGGCCCATATTCCCGGACCCGGAGAAAAGGTCGAGGATCGTCGCGCCGGGCACCTGAAACTGGATGCTGCCGAAGATGGCTTCCTTCACCCGATCCAGCGTGGGCCGGGTGTCCCTGCCCTGGGGGGCGTCGAAGCTCCTTCCCCTGGCGGAACCGGCTATGATCCGCAAGTCAACCCCTCCGATATCTTGATTTCGGGTGCGCCCGAAGACCACAACATATTGTGGATCAGAGGTATTCTAACACCATTCCCTGCTGTTGGCAAGTATTTTTAAATAAATTGTTAACAGTTTTTGTAAAAAATATTAAGAAGAAGGATGCCGTATCCTGATTTTTCCTGGTTCAGGGAGATAAGGAGCGTTTAGGGCGAGCGAATGTACCCCCTCAGGGACTCTTCTCGGCCTCGACGGCCTCGGGCAGGGCGCGCTCTGGATGTCCACTGGACATCCATTCACTACGCGCCCTTCGAGTCCCTATCGTAATAACTATAAAGGAAAAGAGATGCCGGATGGCATCTCTTTTCCTTTGGTACCCCCTCAGGGACTCGAACCCTGGACACCCTGATTAAGAGTCAGGTGCTCTAGCCAACTGAGCTAAGGAGGCATATACTGGAGCGGGAAACGGGGCTCGAACCCGCCACCTCAGCCTTGGCAAGGCTGCGCTCTACCAAATGAGCTATTCCCGCGGGCGCATGGGTTATTATAACAAAATTCTGCCGGTTGTCAATGGGTTCGAAAAAATATTTTTTTGACCCACGGACAAAGATGGCTTCTGCAGGCGGGACCGGCAAAAACTGGAGCAGGTAACGGGACTCGAACCCGTGATCTCAGCTTGGAAGGCTAATGTGTTACCGCTACACTATACCTGCCTGGTGCGGGCGAAGAGACTTGAACTCATACGCCTTGCGGCACTGGAACCTAAATCCAGCGCGTCTGCCAATTCCGCCACGCCCGCGCTGCAAAAAGCTGGTGACCCGTCGGAGATTCGAACTCCGGACCCTTTGATTAAAAGTCAAATGCTCTGCCAGCTGAGCTAACGGGTCAGGTTGGCTGGGGTGGCGGGATTTGAACCTGCGCATACAAGAGTCAAAGTCTTGTGCCTTAACCGCTTGGCGACACCCCACCGTTGTCCATCCGAAAAAAAATGGGGTGGGCGACGGGATTCGAACCCACGACCTTCAGAGCCACAATCTGACATTCTAACCAGGCTGAACTACGCCCACCATATATGCTTTTTTCGGATGAACCCCCACACGCATGCGCTCGCCGGTTTTCCTCCCGGCGAACGCTGCGTCCTTGGCGCGTCTGCAGGGATTCGAACCCTGGACCTACGGCTTAGAAGGCCGTTGCTCTATCCTGCTGAGCTACAGGCGCATTCAGGAGTTCCAGTCACACATTTTAACAAGGAATGGAGCTCCTGTCAACATATTTTTAGAAAAGATGCCGTCTTATTTGTTCCTGCCGCAGCAGTTCTTGTACTTCTTGCCGCTGCCGCAGGGGCAGGGATCGTTGCGGCCCACCTGGACGGTGTTCACGAAGATCTTGGAGGCCCGATAGGCCTTGGTGATCTCGTGGCGCTTCTCCGCGGACAGGACGCCGTCCCACTCCGGCAGGTTGAAGAGCCAGTCGGCCTTGGCTTCGTGCATGTTGAAGAAGAGCTTTTCAAAATCGAAGTTCAGGGTGACCTCGCTCTCCTCCGTCAGGGCGTCCAGATCCTTCTCCCCGTCGGCGAAGGAGGTGTTGGCCCCGTCCAGATACCCTACGAAGGCCACCGGGTCCATGCCCACCTGCTCGCTCAGGGCCTTCACCGTGCCGGAAAGGGGCTTGTCGTGGCTCAGAAGGACCTGCTTGTAGACCTCGGTCTCCTGGGAGAAATAGTTGCTCCAATACTGCTGATAGGCGGCGTCGCTCTCGAGGCTCTCCGCCCGTGCCTTCCATTCGCTGTACAGACTCATGTTTCGACTCCTTTTTCAAAAATCGGTTTATTGTAAAACAAATCTATCCTTTAGGCAAGCGTTTTTCTCCACCGTGGCGCCCAGATCCTGGTTCCACAGCAGGTAGGCCCCCTCCCCCGTGTCCTCGTAGTACCGCTTGCGAAAGCCTTCCTTCGTAAAATCGAAGCTGTAATAGAGGCTTTGGGCCACCTGGTTGGTCTCCCGGACCTCCAGCGTCATCCGTTCGGCGCCGTACCCCAGGGCCTTGACCATCATGCCGTAGAGCAGATACCGGCCCAGATGCTTTCCCCGGCTCTCCGGCGCGATGGCGATGTTGGTGATATGGGCCTCGTCGAAGAGCACCCACATGCCGCCGTAGCCCACGATCCGCCCCTCCTCCTCCGCCACCAGGTAGCGGGCCACGCTGTTGTGGAGCTCCCCCAGCAGGGAGAGCTTGGACCAGGGGGACCGGAAGCTCTGGACCTCGATCTCGTAGACCCGGGCGATGTCCCGCTTGGTCATGGGCCGGACCGTCATCATGCCTGTTGCTTCCTTTCCGCCTGGGAGGGCCTTAGGTACAGGGGGCTGGCCGCCCTCTCCCCCGTCCGCTTCGCGGCCATGCGGGCGATGCTGCCCGCCAGGGGCAAGGCCCCGTCGGCCCCGGGGAAGCCCGTGCCGGTCAGGATCACGTTCTCCGGCAGCCGCTCCAAAAAGGGACCGATCTCCATGGCGCAGGGGGGGATCAGCGCCGCGCCGCTGGAAGCGTAGAGGGCACCGTAGCCGTTGCCGTTCCGGGCGTCGATGACGGCGGCCACGGGCCTGTCGCCGCCCAGCAGCGGATAGGCGAGGGCCGCAAGGGCGTTCACGGACACGATGGGCAAATCCAAGGCCAGGGCCATGGCGTTGCCGTGGCAGACGCCGATGCGGACCCCTGTGAAGGAGCCGGGGCCCACGTCCACGGCGAGGGCGGTGAGGTCGGCCGGGGCGAGCCCCGCTTCCGCCAGCAGCTGGTCCACCGCGGGCATGACGGTCTCCTCGTGCCTGAGGGGGCTTTCGATCCGCTTCTCGAAGCAGCCGCCGTCCGTCAGCAGGGCCACCGAGGCCACCCGATCCGTGGTTTCCAGGGCAAGGATGTTCATAGCGCTTTCACCAGTCCTTCGTAGCTCGTTCCATGGGGCGTCAGGCGCACGGTCCTAGGATCGGCGCCGCTGCCCACGATCAATATATCCAGCCGTTCCCGGGGCAGGGCCAGGGGCACCCGATCCGCCCACTCCATGAGGATCAGGCCGCCCCGGTCCAGGTAATCTTCAAAGCCCATGGCGTACAGCTCGTCCTCGTCCGCCAGCCGATAGGCGTCGAAATGGAAGAGGGGCGGCGCCGTGGGGTACTCCTGGACGATGGTGAAGGTGGGGCTGCTCAGATGATCGAGGCCTAGGGCCTTGCCGGCGCCCCGGCAGAGGACGGTCTTCCCCGCCCCCAAATCGCCGTATAAGGCCACGAAGCCGCCGTCTTGCAGGGCCCGGGCGACGCGCTCCCCCAAGGCCTCCATCTCCCATTCGGTTTTCAGCGTCAGCTCCATCAGAACAGCTTGACCTCCAAAAGCTCCTTGGCGAAGTCCCCGAACCTATCCTCCGCGATGGCCCGGCGGATGTCCGCCATAAGCCGCACGGAGAAGCGGATGTTGTGCATGGTGATGAGGGTGCCGGACAATATCTCCTCCGCCTTGATGAGGTGGCGGATGTAGGCCCGGCTGAAGTTCCGGCAGGCGTAGCAGTCGCACCCCTCCTCGATGGGCGAAAAGTCCTCGGCGTAGGTCTGGTTCCGCAGCATGATCCGCCCCTTGCGGGTCAAAGCGAGGCCGTTGCGGGCCGCCCGGGTCTGGAGCACGCAGTCGAACATGTCCACGCCCCGGAGCACGCCCTCGATGAGGCAGTCGGGGCTGCCCACGCCCATGAGGTACCGGGGCTTGTTCTCCGGCATGTAGGGCCGAATGGCGTCCAGCATCTCGTACATCTTCTCCTTGGGCTCGCCCACGGACAGGCCCCCGATGCCGTAGCCGGGGAAGTCCATGGCCGCCAGGGTCTTGGCGCTCTCGATCCGCAGGTCCTCGTAGACGCAGCCCTGGACGATGCCGAAGAGGGCCTGGTCGGGCCGGGTGTGGACCTCCTTACAGCGCTCCGCCCAGCGGTGGGTCCGATCCATGGCCTTTACGGCGTAGCGGTAGTCCGCGGTGCCGGGGGCGCACTCGTCGAAGCACATGGCGATATCCGCCCCCAGGGCCTGCTCCACGGCCATGACGCTCTCCGGGGTGAACAGGTGCTTGCTGCCGTCGATATGGGACCTAAACAGCACGCCGTCCTCGTGGATATCCTTCTTCTTGGCCAGGGAGAAGACCTGGAAGCCGCCGCTGTCCGTCAGGATGGGCTTATGCCAGTTCATAAACTTGTGCAAGCCCCCCGCCTGCTCCACCAGCTTGTGGCCGGGTCTCAAATACAGATGGTAGGTGTTGGAGAGGAGGATGGACGCCCCCGTCTCCTCCACGTCCCGGGGCGTCATGGCCTTCACCGTGGCCTGGGTGCCCACGGGCATGTACACGGGGGTGTCGATATCCCCGTGGGGGGTGTGGAGGCGGCCCAGGCGGGCCCCGGTCTGCTTGTCCACATGCAGGACTTCAAACTTGAAATGTTCGTTCATATCGCTTTCCTATTCAAATAAGCAGGCGTCGCCGAAGCTGAAGAAGCGGTAGCGCTCCTCCACGGCATGGGCGTAGACCCGGAGGACCTCCTCCCGGCCCGCGAAGGCGGAGACCAGCATGAGGAGGGTGCTCTCCGGCAGGTGGAAGTTGGTGATGAGGGCGTCCACGGCCTTGTAGCGGTAGCCGGGGGTGATGTAGATACCGGTGTAGCCGCTGCCGGGATGAACGATGCCGTCCTCGGTGGCCACGCTCTCCAGCGTGCGGACGGAGGTGGTGCCCACGCAGACGATCCGGCCCCCCGCCGCCCGGGCATCGTTGATGGCCTTGGCGGCTTCCTCGGTGACCCGATAGAACTCCTGGTGCATCCGATGGTCCTCGATGTTCTCCTCGCTGACGGGCCGGAAGGTGCCCAGGCCCACGTGCAGGAGCACGTCCACGATCTTCACGCCCTTGGCCGCGATCTCGTCTAACAGCTCCGGGGTGAAATGGAGCCCGGCGGTGGGGGCGGCGGCGCTGCCCCGGGTCACGGCATAGACGGTCTGATACCGCTCCTTGTCCGCCAAACGCTCCGTGATGTAGGGCGGCAGAGGCATCTGCCCCGCACGGTCCAGCACCTCCTCGAAGATGCCGTCATAGAGGAGCTCCACCCGCTTGCCCCCGTCCATGGGGGCGTCCCCCAGGACCTTCACGGACAGCTCCGGCGTCACCTCATAGACCGTGCCCACCTTGGCCCTTTTGGCGGGCTTGCAGAGGCACTCCCAGGTATCCCCCTCCAACCGGCTCAGGAGCAGAAACTCCATGGTGCCGCCGGTCTCGGGCCGATGGCCGATCAAACGGGCGGGGATGACCCGGGTATTGTTCCGCACCAGCACGTCCCCGGGGTGCAGGTGTTGGAGCACGTCCGTGAACACCCCGTCGGTGATGGACCCGTCGCCCCGGTTGTAGATGAGGAGCCTGGACTGGCTCCGCACGGGGGCCGGGGTCTGGGCGATCAGCTCCTTGGGCAGGTCGTAGTAAAAGTCGCTCGTCTTCAAAACGCACCTCTGAAAACAGATTCTTCCCTATTATACATAGCCAACCCCTTCGGCGCAACAGCAAAAAGTGTTCATTTTCCACAGGCTTCCCTTTTTATTCCGTTGGTGGTATACTTTTATTTAGTATGAACGAATTCAACAAACAGCGTGCCATGATCGCGAACAAAGTGCAGGAGAGCATCACCTCGGTGCTGCCTATCCTCTGCATCGTGTGTTTGCTGTGCCTGTTCGTGACGCCCCTGCCCACGGGGCATATGCTATCCTTCCTGGTGGGGTCCCTGTTTGTGGTGGCGGGCATGGGTCTTTTTACCGTAGGCGCGGAGAGCTCCATGACCCCCATCGGCGGCAGGATCGGGTCCGCGTTGACCAAGTCCAAGAACCTTCCTTTGATCCTGGTCATCAGCTTCCTTCTGGGCGTGGCGGTCACCGTCTCGGAACCCGATTTGCAGGTCCTTGCTAACTCCGTCCCCCATATCGAGACGGTGGTACTGCTCATCGTGGTGGGCGTGGGCGTGGGGCTGTTCCTGGCCCTCGCCATGTTCCGCATCATCACCGGCGTCAAGCTCCGGTATCTGCTGCTGGGGCTCTACGGGCTGGTGTTCCTGCTCTGCTTCTTCGTGGATAAAAGCTTTCTGTCCGTGGCCTTCGACTCCGGCGGCGTGACCACCGGCCCCATGACCGTGCCCTTCATCCTGGCCATGGGCATCGGCGTCAGCCACATCCGCAGCGACAGCAACGCGGAGTCGGACAGCTTCGGGTTGGTGTCCCTGTGCTCCGTGGGGCCCATCCTGGCGGTGCTGGTCCTGAGCCTTTTCTACGGTCAGGGCGAAGGCACCGTGTCCACCGCCGCGGCCGTCCACGAGACCACCACGGAGCTGGGATATTCCTATCTGTTTGCTTTGCCAGATTACCTGAAGGAAACGGCTATCGCCCTGCTGCCCATCCTGGGCATCTTCCTGTTGTTCCAGGTATTTTCCTTCCGCATGAACGGGCGAAGCTTCTGGAAGATACTGATGGGCATCGGGTTCACGTATCTGGGCCTGGTGCTGTTTTTGACCGGGGTGAACGTGGGCTTTGCCTCGTTGGGCAGCGTTCTGGGCGCGGCTTTGACCCAGGGGCCCCTGCGGTTTGCCCTGGTGCCATTATCCATGTTGTTGGGCTGGTTCATCATCTCCGCAGAGCCCGCGGTGCAGGTGCTGCGCAAGCAGATCGAGCAGGTGAGCTCCGGGGCCATCTCGGGCCGGTCCATCCAGCTGGGCCTGTCCATGGCCATTGCCCTCGCCATGGGCATCTCCATGCTGCGGGTGCTGACGGGGCTGTCGCTCCTGTATTTCCTGATCCCCGGGTACGTGCTGAGCCTCCTTCTCTCCTTCTTCGTGCCGGATCTGTACACCGCCATCGCCTTTGACGCGGGCGGCGTGGCCTCCGGACCCATGACCGCCGCCTTCATGCTCCAATTTATGATCGGGGCAAGCAGCGCCCTGGGCGGCAACGTGCTCTCCGACGCCTTTGGGATCGTGGCCATGGTGGCCATGATGCCCCTCATCACCATCCAGTTGCTGGGCGTGCGGGCGGCCATTGCGGAGAAGCGCATGGCGAAGCAAAGCGAGGCATACGGCGAGGCGGACATCATCGAATTGTGGGAGGTGGCCCCATGAACTACGTGCTTTCCGTCATCAACCCCTACGGGGCCAACCTGATGAAGAGGATCTGCGAGGAGCTGGATCTGCCCATCGTTCTCTCCACCCCCTGCCGGGGCACGGCCACCCGGTCCATGCTGGACCTGCTGGGCATGGATTCCCGGGACAGGCGGCTGTTCATGACGATAGCGAGCCCCGAGCAGACGAAGAAGCTGATCGAGGAACAGCGCAGGCGGCTGTACATCGACGCCCCCGGCAACGGCGTGACCCTCGGCGTACCCATCAAGAGCGTAGGAGGCGCAAAGACATTGGCATTCTTATCCAACGGGCAGAACGTGAAGGGCGCGCCCACCCTCAACTACGACTACGAGCTGATCCTGGTCATCGCCAACCAGGGCGCCACGGATCAAGTCATGGACGCGGCCCGCTTGGCCGGGGCTCGCGGCGGCACGGTGGTCCACGGCCTTGGCACCGGCAGCAAGAACGCAGAGAAGTTCTACAAGGTCTCCATCGCCTCGGAGAAGGAGGTCATCCTCATCGTCTCCGCCACCGATCAAAAGGCCGCCATCATGAAGGCCATCGTTGAGAAGGCCGGCCCTGATACC
>JAEEGH010017988.1_pt1 | contig 14985 bp, 6 predicted proteins | sample 9134181 | NCBI WGS metagenome assembly JAEEGH01 (sample SAMN16246544, study PRJNA631951) | gut metagenome | biome: gut microbiome; feature: rumen; material: DP-attached | host: Bos | place: Iran: Karaj | collected 2018-10 | reverse complement strand
GCCTGTCCTGCCGCAGTGAAATTCTGCAAAGACCAAGGCATGACTGATGAAGTCATGGAAGAAAATATTACAAAAATCTATGATTTTGTAAGAGATGTTAATTATTGCCGTAAATGTCCTGGTATTAAGAAGTGCAAAAAGGATAACGCTTACTTAAATACTAAGGTCACTTATTCTTATGGCGTTGTTGATACGCAACTTATTCCATGCAAAGAAATCTTAAAGAGAGTCTCTTTTGAAAGACAATTCGTGGTCAGAGATTTTGCGGATGAATGGCTTGATACCATCATGTCTGATATCGATAAGTCACAAGCTAAAGCCGAAGCTTCTAAGGTTTATATGAGCTATCTTAAAAATGAAGAAACCAACTGGCTCTATTTAACTGGTGGCATCGGTTCAGGAAAATCTTTCTTTGCCGCGGCCTTATCAATTGATCTTGCAAAACGTGAAATCAAAGGTAAATCCCCAATTTGCTTTATTAACTCCTCTAAGAGAATTCTTGAATTAAGTGAATTAAGCAAACAAAAAAGCGATGATTTTAAAAAGAAACTTGAACTTTATAGTACTGTTCCAGTTTTAGTCATCGATGACTTTGGTCATGAATTCAAAAACGATTTCATTAGAGACGCAATCGTCAATGAAATTATTACAACTCGTTGTAATAAGAAGTTATTCACCATCATCACAAGTAACTTCTCATTAGACGAAATCGAAGTCCTTTATAGCACATCAAATGCTGGGGCAATTATGTCCAAACAAATCGTTAAAACCATTAGATCGATGTGTAAGAAAGAAATCAATCTAGGCGATTTAAAACTTTATTAATAACTACCTTAGTTTGTTTTTCTAAAGACTGAAGATCTTTATTATTATCAACCACAAAATCAAGATCTTGACGATGTTCTTCAAACATATTGTTAAGGTCATTAATGCGCTTCAAAAAAGCGCTTTTTTCTTGGTCGCGAATCTCTAATCTCTTGAGTTGGTTTGCCTCTGAAATATCAACACCAATAATGACGTCAAACATGTTCTCCATCTTGGCTTTGAAGAGTAAAGGAACCTCGGCCACAAGTAATGGAGAAGAAGACTTTTTGAACTCTGATTCAATCTCTTTTTTGACGAGTGGATGAACGATTTTTTCTAGTCTTTCCAAGTCTTGCTTTTTAACCTTCAAATGCTCTGTTAAGGTAGTGAGGAAATCTCCATCAACTTTGAGCTTAAAGCGTTTAATGATTAAATCTTGAATTTCTTTTCTTTCGTATAGTTTATGAACAATCTCATCGGAAGAGAGATTTAAATATCCGAGTTTATTAAAGACATCTAAAACCGCACTTTTGCCGGACGCAATTTTGCCAACAATAGCGACTTTAAGAGGCTTTCCAAATTTGATTTGGCAACGCGGACAGAAGGTCGTTCCACGGCCATTTACCTTAATAAAACGCATGTTTGTGTGACATACGACACACTTTTGTCCATTTCGGCCATAAGCGAGTAAAGAAGTCTGGAAATTACCATCGATGTCCTTGCCTGGATGATAACTCTTAATTGTGGATCCGCCAGCTTGGATAGCGGCATTTAAAATTCTCTTGGATTCTACAATAATCTTTTCCCATTCATCTTTCTTAATGAGTTTAGCAGGAGTAAGCGGATGAATCTTACTAGCGAAGAGAACTTCATCAACATAAATGTTTCCTAAGCCTGTGATGAGTTCTTGTGTTAACAAAGCTGTTTTAATTGGTAAATTCATGCGTTTGGTCTTATGAATTAAGAAAGAGACATCAGAGACATCAAAAGGCTCAGGACCAAGCTTAGCGAGTTCTTTTTCTTCTTTATAATGAGCTTCATCATTAATAATCATACGACCGAATGAACGCGAATCATCATAGCAAAGCTTATGATTATTATCTAAATGAAAAACTACACGTGCATATTTCGTGTTATCATCTTCTTCTAATAATTCAATATACTTACCTTCCATTCTTAAATGGGAGATTAAGACCTTATCATTAGTTAAATGGAAAATTAAAAATTTTCCAATACGAGAGATATCTAAGAATCTTTCATTTGTATAATAGGAAATAAATTCTTCCTCTTTATTATTAACGATGCTTTTTCTTAAGACTTCAATTTTCTTAATAGTGCGATCTTTAACGATTGGAAGAAGGACTCTTTTTACTGTTTCAACTTCTGGTAATTCTGGCATAAGGCCCCCTATTTTGCGCTGTACCAATCTCTTCCAAAGCCACCGTCCACAAGTAGTGGAACATCGAGGCTTAAAGCGCTTTCCATAATTCCTTTAATTAAAGAGTAAGCTTTTTCTTTTTCTTTAACTGGTACACGGAATATGAGTTCGTCGTGGATTTGAAGAACCATCTTGGTTTCTAATCCTTCATCTATAAGAGCTTGATGAACTTTGTTCATCGCAAGCTTGATTAAATCCGCAGCGGTTCCTTGCACAGGCGCATTCATAGCCGCTCGTTTAGCGGATTCTCTTGTTTGATAGTTGGAGTCGTGGAGTTCACGTAAATATCTTCTTCTACCTAATAAGGTCGAGACGTAGCCATCACGCACTGCATCATTAATAATCTTTTGGAAGAAGGTGGCAACTTCTGGGAATGAAGCATAGAAGGAATTGATGATTTCTCTTGCTTCTTTTGGACCGATTTCAAGTTGCTCTGCTAAGCCCCAATCTGAGATGCCGTAAACGATACCAAAATTGACGGTTTTGGCTCTTCTTCTTTGTAATGATGTTGGTTCACCTTGAAGGTTAAATATTTTCTTAGCGGTTGCACTGTGAATATCTTCGTTAGAAAGGAAGATTTCTTTAAGAGCTTGGCAATTAGAAAGTGACGCTAAAACACGGAGCTCAATCTGTGAATAGTCAAGTGATAAGATTTCATAATTCTCATCATCATAGTAGAACGCTTTTCTGATTTGTTTGCTTTCATCATCTCTAGTGGTGATGTTTTGCATATTTGGATCAGAAGAGGAAAGACGACCAGTAGTGGTGAGCGCTTGATTGAACTTAGCGTGAATCTTACCATCGTTATGGATGTTGTTTTTAATGCCTTCAACATAGGTCGTTAAAAGTTTGAAATACTTACGGTATTCCATGATCTTAGCAACGATTGGATGCTCATCTTGAATCTCTTTTAACGCTTCCACATCGGTGGACATTTTCTTATTGGCGGATAAGCCTAATCTCGTATATAAAACTTCACTCACTTGCTTAGGAGAAGCTAAGTTAAAAGTGGTGCCCGCAAGAGCGTATATTTCTTCACTTAAATCGTGAATTTTCTTTTTATAAATTTCACCAAATTCATTTAAAACTTCTGCGTGAATTGGGAAACCTTCGATTTCCATATCCGCTAAAGTATCAACAAGTGGAATCTCTAATTCATTGAAAAGCTTAACCGCGGACATCTTCTCTAATTCGCCCATTACTCTTTGATATAACATTAAGGAAAAGAAGGCAATCTTACCTGTTTTCACGGGGTCTTCACTAGAGAATAACGATAACGTGTCGCTATTTGAAGATATATCAATGCCGTAGACATTCATCACAACTTCCACATCGTTTTTAAGGGAACTATCCACTAAATAGGAAGCGATGAGTAAGTCAAAATATAAGCCATCAATAGCGATATCATTCTTATTTAACGCTACCTTAATAGCCTTATAGTCAAAGCAATATTTTTTAACGTCTTTACTGGCTAATAAATTAAGAGCAATTATATCTTTCTTTAAATCTTCTAGCTTAATATAGTAGACATCTTTTTTTGTGGAAAAAGCCATGCCGTACACGAGACCTAAAGTATAATTATCATCTTCATAATCTAACGCAATAGCGATTTCTTTTTCGTTCTTTAAAGCCTCTAATGAAGAGACATTTTTGACTTCAATTTCTGTTTTTTCTAAATCAACTTTTTTCCATTTTTGGACAAGTTTAGACATGAATTGTTTGAGGCCATACTTCTGACAGAATTCACTGATTTGTGTAAAGTCATAGCCTTCATAAGTGGTGTCTTTCACAGTAAATGGTAATGGGACATCGGTCTTAATAATCGCGAGGTCACGAGAGAGTCTACCCATATCTTGATCCGCTTTAATAGCTTCACCAACTTTGCCTTTTATCTCGTCAGCATGGGCAATAATTTCATCGAAACTGCCGTATTCTTGAATGAGCTTAACAGCGGTTTTCTCGCCGATGCCTTTAATACCTGGTAGGTTATCACTTGCGTCGCCTCTTAGACCTTTATAATCGATGATTTGAAGTGGCTCAAAACCATATGTTTCTTGCACTAATTCTGGGGTCATTGGTACGACATCAGAAAGGCCTTTTCTAATAATATTAACAGTGACTTTATCATCTACTAATTGGAGGAAGTCTCTATCTGATGTATAGATGTTAACTTGATAGCCTTCTTTCTCGGCTAGCTTAGCGACAGTACCAGCGATATCATCTCCTTCAAAGCCTTCTTCTTCAAATTGGAAGATGCCTAAAGCACGTAAGAAATCTCTAGCGATAGGAAACTGGGTCACTAAATCTTCTGGTGTTGGTTTTCTATTGGCTTTATAGGATTCTAATTGATCTTTTCTAAATGTTTGTTTACCAGCATCAAAAGCCACCATAATACATTCGTCTTCTCTTAAAGAAGCGATGATTTTATTAATCATATTAGAGAAAGCAAAAATAGCGTTAGTGGGGATGCCTTCTTGATTACGCATAATTTCTACGCCTGGATAAGCGGTAGCGAAATACGCTCTAAATAATAATGAGTTACCATCAATAATTGTTATTTTTGCCATATTATTCTTCCTCTAATGGTTCAATGCTGCTAACTATATAATCGATATCATCATTACGTCTTTCCGATTTAATATCAGCGATGATAAGTTTATTTTTCTCTAAAAGAGAAACACTCTTGACATAAACGTCAGAGAATACTGTTAATTCAATTTCATCAGCTTCATCAACGAGTTTAACAAACGCCATAGTGGAGCCTTTTTTAGTGGAGATCGTTTTAACACTTCTTACTAAACCAGCAATCTTAGCGCTTCTCATCTCTTTAGCGTCTGTAATGTTAATAATCTTTTTATTTCTTAAAATGTCCGCTTTGTAGTGGAGTGGATTATCAGAAATCATAATGCCTAAAGCTTCATATTCGTTATCTAAGTTTTCAATTGGATCATCATGATCTTCAATTAAATAAGGTTTGATATAGTCAGTAAAACCAATATTAAGTTGCCCATCCTCACTATAAACTAAATCAGCATATTGAAGCGCGCTTTTAATACTCGCTCTAAATGAGGCTCTAGATTTATTAAAGGTATCAAATACACCAGCGTTAATAAGGGTTAATAGCTGAGTTTCACTTATCTTATAGCGATACATTCTCGCGACAAAATCAAAGAAATCTTGATACGCTCCATTACTTCTTTCCGCAATGATATTGTCCGCTAAAAGAGCGTTAACTCCTTTAATAGCGCTGAGTGGATATAGTAAAGCATCGTTCTTAACGATGAATTCTTTTTCTGATTCATTAATGTTAGGTAAACCAATGGAGATATTTCTCTTTTTCATCTCGCTAACATATTCATTAAATTTAGTATCATTAGCTGATGAACTTGTTTCTAAAATGGCGGCATAGAACTCTAAAGGATAATAAACCTTAAGATAAGCCATTTGGCACGCAATAGTGGCATAAGCGACAGAGTGAGACTTATTAAAGCCATAATCCGCAAATCTTTCGATAAGAGAGAATACTTTAATAGCAACTTTTTCATTGTGCCCATTTTCTACCGCACGTTTAATAAAGATTTCTTTATTCTTTGCCATTTCTTCTTTGTTCTTTTTAGAAATAGCGCGTCTAAACATATCCGCTTCACTCATGGAGTAATTAGCGAATGTCGTGGCAATTTGGTTAACTTGTTCTTGATATATTAAAATGCCATATGTTGATTTTAAAATTGGTTCAAGAGATGGATCATCATAGATGACTTTTTCTTTACCTTCTTTACGCTTTGCGTAACTAGGAATAAACTGCATTGGTCCAGGTCTATTAAGGGCCAATAGAGCGACCACATCATCAAAAGAGTTTGGTTTTAAAACTTGAATGGCTTTTTTCATGGCCATTGTTTCAATTTGGAAAATACCCATTACTTGCAAAGAACAAATGGCTTTATAAATCTTTTCATCATCAAACGGTAGATGTTGTTTATCTAGTTTAGCCTCTGGATAATGAGCATTAATCAAATCCACACACCTAGCAATAGTGGCCAAGTTTCTTAAACCTAAAAAGTCCATTTTTAAGAAGCCTTGTTCTTCTAAATTACCCATTTCATATTGGCTGATATAGTGGCCGCTAAAATCAGTAAGAATAGGTAAAGCATTCTCCAAAGGAGAATTATTTAAAATGATACCAGCAGCGTGTAAACTACTTTGTCTAATTAAGCCTTCAATTTTACTCGCTAAAGAAACGATTTGAAGGAAATAATTATCACTATCCACTAGCTCTTTAAATTCCGGTATTTTTTGATAAGCCTTTCTTAAGGTCATATCTTTATCTTTTAAACTGATGCGTTTACTTAATAAATCAATATGAGAATTAGGGAAAGAATAAACTCGACCAATATCTCTAAGAGCTTGTTTAGCTTGAATGGTTTGGAAAGTGACGATATTAGCAACGCGATTGTTGCCATATTTCTCTCTCATATATTGGACAACATCTTCTCTTCTAATATCCATGAAGTCAACGTCGATATCAGGCATTGTTTTACGGTATGGATTTAAAAATCTTTCAAACTGTAAATCGTATTTAATTGGATCAATTTGTGTAATATCTAATAAATATGAGACTAAGCTACCAGAAGCACTGCCTCTACCACATCCCACTAAAATGCCGTTCTTTTTAGCATAGCTAACATAATCTTGGACGATTAAGAAATAATCAGCGTAGCCTAAAGAAATAATAGTTTCTAATTCGTAGTTGAGTCTATTTATGTAAGTCTCGTTATTTTCTAAACCAAGTTTTTTCAATCTAACGTAGCAAGATTCTTTTAAAGTAAGAGCACTGTCATTAACTGGGTAGTGGAGCATTTCTCCTCTTTTTTGATGGAAGTTAAAAGTAGATGATTCAAGAATTTTTCTAGAATTATTAATCTCGTTAGCGGTATAGATCTTTTGATAATTTTCAATGCTCATGAAATAAGATTGACCATCTAATTCCTTTTCGTTTAACTTTTCATCTTTTTCAATGGCTTCAACTATTTTTAAAACGATTGCATCTTCTTTCTTTTGATATAAAATTCTAGGGAACGCGACGCAGTTATAAGTGTGTTCATGAGCGAACTTTCTAATCTTATTAGCATAGCTAACATCCGCTTTAGAAGTGACTTCAATACCTAAATAGAAGCCGTCTTTAAATAGTTCGCTATATTCAAATGAATACTTATTAAATGAAGGATCGTTATTGGCAAATAATTCTTTAAACTTACCTTGATAAGTCGCAATAATCGCGGTCAACCCATCAACTTTTTCCTTAAGCAAATCAAAACTAAATTCTTCTTTTTGAATAGCGGTACTTAGTTCGATTAAGTGGTGGTACCCCTCTTCATTTATGGCATATAAGCAAATAAAGTCATCGTTAACTCTAACTTCTAATCCTACAACATATGGTTTTTTAATTTTCTCACTGGCTTTAACAAATTCAGGTACACCAAAAAGGACACCGTTATCCGCTAAACCAAGACCAAAATAACCGTTCTTGTAAGTACTAGTGGCAATCTTTTCCATGGTTAGGCCACTTTGTAAAAAAGAATAGCAAGAGATGATACGTAATGGGACAAAATTGTTCATAAATATACTTTATCAAATAACAAACTATTTTTAAATTATAATAGTATAATTCAATAACTATTATTCCTTATACTTTTTATGCTAATATAAAGTCAAGAAATTATGAACGAAAACAAAGAAGAATTACGATATAATCCTCCAACACTTTCTTATATTTCTGTTTATTCACCTCCTACAAAAACAACATATTTCGCAGGTGAATATTTTGATGCTGCGGGAATGGTGATTAAAGCTCATTATTCAGATGGAACAAGTCAAATAGTTAATACCTATATCTACACTCCTCAATCAGCCTTAACTGAAGGAACGACCTATGTCACTATCTCATACCAAAGTGTATCTGTTAATCAGTCAATTACTGTTTTAGCGCCATATGCGACTATCATTGATACGATGCCAAACAAATTAATCTATCAGATAGGCGAATGCTTTGAACCAGATGGCATGGTGGTAAAGTTTAGGAGTTTCGATAGTGTGCAAGTTGTCACTGGATATTCATTTTCTCCTTCTGGACCTCTTTCTTCAAGTAATGGTTTTATCACAGTGACTTATAATGGCTACCCAGCCTATATACCAATTACCGTCAATAACAACGATACTAATGGTCCGTTTCCGACTCAATACACCGGAAATTCAAATCTTGGCGATAACCCTTATTTTAATCTTTTTGATCAATCGCTTAGATTTATGACTGATTCTATTACAGTTGGCCGAGATTCATATGCTCTTTCATTCAATCTTCTTTATTATTCGAGCATGAAAAAGAGACAGACTAATTTGATCAATTGTTTGCCAGATAGATTTAAAACAAATTATCATCAATATTTATTAAGTGATGGAATTGATAATAATAACCACGCAATTTTCAAATACATCGATGCGGATAATTACATTCATATTTTCAATTATGTTAATAATGGTCTTTATTATTGCCGTGAAAGCAATCTTTTCTTAACTTTTTACACATCAGGAAATAATAGTTATGCGAAGATAATCGATTCTAATAATAATGAGCTGCATTTTAATGCAAATGGTGGGGTGCTTGTTAAAATAATCAACAGCAAAGGTACTAACAATATCAAAAATATTGTCTATAGTAACGGTTTAATTAGTTATGTTTACGATGTGCGAGATAGTGATACACGTATTACTTTTGTTTATAACAATTCCAATCTTCTAGTTTCGGTTTGCTTTATCTACCAAGGAGTAACTATCAAAACGCTTCTGTTGAATTATTCTGGCGCTTATTTAACCAGCGTGGATGAAGCAGATAATTTGAACCATTCCAGGTGCCTTTACTCATTCTTCTATGATTATGATGGCACTAATTCCTCGTATGGTCACCTTGAATATATTCATAATGAATTGAGCCATCAAGCGTATAACATTCAATATGTCTTTGATAACAACTACGCAAAGTATGTCGTTAATGTGATAAAAAAAGGTACTCATCAAGTCGGCAGTGCTTTCTTAGAACAAGATTCATTGACTCGTGTAAAATCAGACGTCAGAAACGATGGAACAAATTCCACAAGCCAAACAATAGTAAAGACTAAGCGTAATGTCTTTTATTGTTATCATTTGGATAGAAATGCTACAATTACTGCTTCATTTGAATCAGATCAATATGGTGGCTCATTAAAAACTACTTATAAGGAAACTGGTGTTTATTTAGATATAAATGGTAACCAATCAGCATCCATTAATGGACACGCTTTTAAGAACATTAGTAGTGGTTATACATTTGCTCTTACCAATAATAGTAGTGCAATGAGTTTGATTAATCGCTTTAAACACTTTGTGTTAAGGTTATATGTCAAGATTAATAATTCTGCGGGTTCTAGAATTAAAGCCGTTCTTTCTTCTGGCCAAGTTCGTACCAGAATCACCAATCTAAATATTGATCAATATGAAAAATATCAACTAGTAGAAATACCATTTAGTAGGGAGACTAATAGTTTAAGTTCTTTAACAATGTCTTTGTCTTTTGTTAACGAGAATAATAGTGCGGTTAATGCTGATATCGCTGATGTCTATATAGACAAAAAGGACAAAACTACTCTTGTTTTTTTTAATGGCCAATATCCATTTGACGAATTAGAAGAATTGAAGCTATACGGAGATTCACCTAACGACCCGCCAATCACGCTTGATAACACAATGTTCCCGTATTTTAGCGAAAACGATTTTTTAAATACCTTATTGATTAACTATACCCATCCAGATTTTCCTCTCAATTCTCAGCAACTACTATTTTTGTGCAATGGAAGGCTTTTTGAATTCTTCCAAACTTCTTTTATTGGTTCGAGCCAATCGGTTGATTTCATCCACCCTAACCACCTATCAAATAGTGATTTAGATGCTTATGATTGCTGGTATTTTTTGACTGAGTCTGCCGACGGGTCCATTCAAAACAAAAAGTATTATCGTACAACTGTTGTCAATAATGAGAACTGTTTACAAATTATTACAAGACGCCAATTTACGAACGATAATTCAACCTTCAGCGAAGAAACAAGAACTTATAAGCTCAACGGTGTTTTAATAAGTGTAAAAACAACGCACAATGTGGACAACAATCTTGTTGTGAGTGAAACGTTCTATGAGTATTTTCCTAATGGCGAAACAAAAAAGATCACTATGGATAACGGTGTAGATGCCGAAATCGTTTTATACTCAGCCACTCAGTATTCTAATGGCTATCTGGAAAGAAAAACAAGCGGTCTAGATAGTGCCAAAATTGAATATGCAAACAACTATTTAGAAACAACCATCATTCACCAACAAGTCATTAACGGAACAGGAACAGATACAACTTATAAGAAGTGCTTTGCTTATGATTCTTACAATGAAAACCTGACTAGTGTTGCTTTTATGGACAACACAATAAATAAAGGTACAAACAAAGAAAGTGTTGACTATGTTAATAAGGAAAGCTCTTATTCAATCAACAATTCTCCTCTTTTTAAAACAGTGCTTAATAGTAGTAATGACACAATAATTTTGAAACGTTATACTGGTTCGACTTTCGAAAATGTTTTTTCAATTAAAAAAACTATTTCTTCAAACAAATTTACATATTACACAGGTAGTTCAAATGTCTATATTGAAAACAGTTTAGATAATTATGGAAGAATAGTTGGTCAAAGCCTGAATTATTACAATAAAGTGACTGTTTCATATGATACTAATCCTATTGAATCATTAGCGGTGGCAGACTTACTAAGTGTCACAGATCTTTATATTGGGAAAACTACATCTTTTTCTTATAATGGCTACGACTACAGTGAACTATCTTCTTTCGATAATGGAGAGTTTGAAATTAAACACCTCTATAATGGTTTTTATTTATACTCTTTTAATGCCGATTCATCTTATGAAGTTCGAACTATTAGTTCTTTTTATACCGATGTTTTTGCAAACAATACCAGACTAGAAAACGTATCTGTCAAATATGTATACGACTCTTTTAATCGTTTGTTAAGAAAAGATAGAGTTAAAAATAACAATTCGAGTAATTGTTTTTTAAGGGATTCATTCTCTTACCAAAGTGGTTCCTTACTGTGCTCGTCTTTTCAACACATCAATGTTACTGGCAACAATCCTAATTTAGTCTTAGAAAATTATGGGTATGATGCATATGGTAATTTGTCTTCTATTGATGTGTATGCTAAAAACCATATGAACCCTAACTCACAAGTCATCAGTTGGAGCAAATCTTTTGGCTATGATGGCTTCAATCGCATAATTAGTGAGAGTAACACTCAGTTTGGCATAAGTCGCACATATTCTTATGATTCATTAGGTAGAATGAGCGCTTTTGGTAACGATTCAATCACTTATAACGCTAAAGGCCAGCTCACTAATTTTGGTTCATATTCTTACACGTATGATCGATATGGTAATAGAACAAAAAGGACTATCAATAATCAATCTATAGAGTATAAATATGAAAGAGGAGAACTCTTAAAGCAATACGGCAGCAATATTTATTTTCAATATGATTATCGTGGCCTTAGATATAAAAAGAGCACACCAAAAGAAGATATCGTCTATTACTATGATGGAAATAAATTAATTGGAGAAGATCATTCAGGGAAACAGTACACTGAAAACAACGTGCAATTGGATTATCCATCATTTAAACTAAGATTCTTCTATGGTGAAGATGGTTTGCCGATAGGATTAAGATATATCTATTCATCAAATAATCAATCAATCGCTGAAGACTATGTTTACATAGTAAATGCTTTTAAAGAAATTGTTGGATTATCAAGGTATGATAGTAACACTTCCTCCTCGATATGTTCTTTAGAAGTGTATTATGTGTACGATGCCTGGGGCAACCATAAAATATATGATAATTTAGGTGTTGAAAGAAGCAATGATTATTTCTTTATTGGCTCCCTAAACCCTTTAAGGTTTAGGAACTATTATTATGATAAAGAAACAAATCTCTTTTATCTGCGCTCTAAATATTACGATCCTCAGATAGGGCAATATATTACTCCAAACAAGACTGCTTGTTTTAAAATTGAAAGTCGGTGGGGGCTAAATCCATATGCCTATATCCCGAATTGCTCGCTTTACGCGGGACTTTCTTCGAGTCAACTTGTCGAAACATTAGCAACACAAGAAAACCCTATTAAGGCTAATGAATTCAAGAGTTTGAGCAACTCATTAAGTCCATATCAAGGATGGTTTTATCATTTTTTAGAAACCGATAAACCTCAATTTTTCATTTTTTCGAAAAACGAGATCCAAATAATATCTTGGGAGTTAAAAACGACCAATAAAGGCTATGCTTTTAATGATAATTTACAATCGCAAATTTACAATTCAAGCGGCAATATTTCTCTGTTTATTGGCTCTAGCATCTCAAGCAAAAAAAGTGGAGCGTTTGTAGGAGTCAGCGTAGGGCGAATTGCTTTTGAAAACAGATTCGTTTCGATCTATTTTGATTTTTTAACAGCTAAGTTTAATATTGGCGTCGAAAATGGAAAATGGACGCTCGATTATGGTTTCGGCTGGTTTGATGTTGGAATCTCTCTAAATTTTGGAGAAATTATCAAATCTTTTTTGGAATGGTTATCAGGAGGGAAATAAATGTATTATAGAGCAAGCATTACTATAAATCCAAAAATGATTTTTGGACGCAAAAGATGTCCTGTGTGTGGTAAAAAAATGAAGATATATATTAACAAAGTCCCGTTTGATAATATAGAAAAAAAGTTGATTGGAGATGAGCCTTCCTATTATGGCGGAATTCTCCCTGGAACTGTTTTGAACGGAGAATTGCAAGGCTACAAAGGAACTCAATTTTTGAAATGTAAAAATTGCAAATTAATCTTAGATGATTTGCGTTATCAAATAGTAAGAAAAAAGCAAAAAGAATTAAATAGGTTTGTTTTGACTAAAGAAGAGCTTGAAGAGCTTTTTCAAGTTTTTTCATTAGATGAATCGAAATTCAAAAAATAAATTTTTTATATTTTTATCGTCTTAGGTAAAAAACAAGCTTAACGAAACGAGCAACTAAATAAATAATAAGTCCAAATCATCAATGAAGGCTGGCAATTGTTCAAGTCTATCAATTTTAGCGCCACTTGCTTGAGCGTGACCTCCACCTTCCCATTTTGCGGCAACGCCGTTAATGGCTTTCGCTTTACTACGGATTGAGATACGCCAGCAATTGTCTTTTGGATCTTCAGTAATTGAGCACCAAGCATTGATGCCTTCAATATTAGAAAATAGGTTAACATTCTCCTTGCCACGTTCAGTGGTGATATTAAGTTCTTTTTGAATGGCGTCATCAAGGACATAATAGGCGACGCCATGTTCACTCACTGAGAAGTGGTTGAGGATATAAGCGGTGACTTTTAAGTCATCAATCTTCTTTTGATACATCCTGTTATAGACATCGCTTAAATCAATTCCCGCTGCTAATAAATAGGAAGCGGTAATAAAGCTTGCTTCAGAAGTGGAGGAGTATTGGAAGCGACCAGAATCACCAGCTAAACCAGAATATAAATAAGAGGCGGCTTCTTTACTTAAAACATAGTTTCCTTTAAATGATAAAAGGATATCAGTAAGTATTTCCGCAGCGGCACAAGCATCGGTTCTTACAACAGAGATTTTACCGAACTTTTCAACTTCTGGATGGTGATCGATTTTGATTTTGAATTTAGCTTTTTTAAAGCGTGGATCAGCCACTCTAGAAGTATTCGCGGTATCTAGAATAATCGCTAAGAATGGTTCTTTGAACCAACTCTCGGGTAAATCATCCATTTCTGGATATAAGCGTGGAGTAAAGGTGACATGGTTATCACCTAAAACATGAACTTCTTTATTTGGAAAATTATCTTTAAGCCAAATATATAAACCCATTTGTGAGCCAAGAGCATCAAAATCAGGTTTAGAATGACGGAAAATAGCGATTCTATCGTAGCGTTTAATCGCACTTAAAATACGGCTAATTTCTTTTTTATTTGGTTTAACAAAATCCACTAATTTTTGATTTAATTTCATAACTTATCCTTTAATGCACATATTATATGCATCACGGGCAATCATCACTTCTTCATCAGTTGGAATGATAGCCACTTTGATCTTACTATCAGGAGTGGAGATTAAGGCTTCTTTACCATGTAATGTCATATTGAAATCGTTATCAATTTTGACACCAAAAGCTTCTTCGAGTAACTTACAAACATCTCTTCTAGTTCTTGGTTCATTTTCACCAATACCAGCGGAGAAGATGATTAAGTCACAACCACCTAATCTCACATAATATTGACCGATGAAATCGGCAATTCTTCTATTGAAGATTTCGTTAGCTAAGATAGCGCGTTTATCACCAGCTTCCGCCGCGGCTAAAACATCTCTAGAGTCATTAGAAATACCAGACACACCTAAGAAACCAGATTTCTTATTGAACATTTGATAAACTTCTTCAGCGGATTTACCGGTGACACTAACAACATAGTTGAAAACGGATGGATCCATATCACCAGTACGTGTGCCCATCATAATACCTCCTAAAGGAGTTAAGCCCAGTGATGTAGCAACGCACTTACCGTTTTGAATCGCAGTGATAGAAGCGCCAGAGCCAATATGGCACGAAATGATGC